>Ga0307990_1001382_pt1 | contig 20556 bp, 19 predicted proteins | sample EllFjometagen129_FD_203168 | JGI IMG/M metagenome (GOLD analysis project Ga0307990, IMG submission 203168) | Marine microbial communities from Ellis Fjord, Antarctic Ocean - #129 | ecosystem: Environmental > Aquatic > Marine > Unclassified | place: Southern Ocean | collected 2014-10-08
ACGGTAATGGATGCCTTTTCATTGTCGGTGGTCAGGATCTGGGGCGTGGAAAGGATCTGAACATCCTTGTCTTTTTTGTAGGCCTGGATTACGGCCGAAATACTCGGAAACAGCAATGAGCCGACCTGAATGGCTTCCCCCATGACGCCCATACTGAATCCCCCGGGAAGAGGAACGGATACTGTCGAAACGGTGGTCCCCACAACTGCGCTACCTAAGCTGATGTTGTCATATCCGGCATCGCCACCGGAGGCCCCACCGGAAAAGCCGCCGCCCACAATACCCGAGGTACTGTCGATGTCGGTTTTCCCACCCACTGCCCATTCGGTGCCGATCCGGAAATCCTTGTCCACATTGACCTCCATGATCAATGCTTCGATATAAACCATGGCCCGGGGGATATCTAGTTTTTTGATGATATCTTCCAGAACCAGGTAATCCTCTTTTTCAGCCATGATGATCAGGCTGTTGGTGGCTTTGTCCGCCTTTATTTTAACTGTTTCGGAGACGACGCTTACTTTTTTACCCTTTATCGTGCCATTTTTTTTGGCGGGTAGTTCCTGTAATACCTTGGCCAGGTCCTCTGCAGCGGCATTTTCCAGATAATAAACATGGATGGATCCCTGGCCCCGGGGCGTTTCCCGGTCCAGCAGTTTAATCAGGCCGGATACCCGCGTTGTGTCCACTTCACTGGCCAGCAGAATAATGGTGTTGGTCCTTTCATCGGCAACAAACTTGATGGTTTTGACCGTAGTTCCTTTTTTGGCTTTGCGGGTGGTTTGGAACACAGACTGCAGAATCTTGACTAGTTTGGTTGAATCCGCATACTCAATGGGAATAACCGAAACCTGGTGCCCGATGCCGGGAATATCAATGGTTTTCAGGATGCGCTGCAGTCGTTTAATATTGGAATAAACATCGGTGACGATGAGCGTGTTGGTGGGCGGGTAGGATAGGATCACGCTGCTTTTGGAAATCAGGGGGGTGAAAAGTTGCTTGATTTCTGCGGGGCCGGCATATTTTAAATGGATCAACTGGGTGACGATCTTGTCTTCGGAACTGCCGGATTCTTTTTCAAGCAGGGTTCTGATATTTTTTGATCGGGCATCTGGAGAGGGGACAATCTTTGTGATTTCTCCGGCCTTGACCGTTGTATAGCCATGAACCTCCAGTACCGATTCAAACACCTTGAAGGCTTCGGCCAGGGAAATTTTAGCCGGTGAAATGATGGTGACCTTGCCCTTGACCCGGTGATCCACGACAAAGTTTTTGCCGGTCAGTTCGCTGATAAACTTGATAAATACATTGATATCGACGTTGTTGAAATCGATGGACACGAACCGTTGGACCGCAGCTTTCGGTGAAGCTGCCGGTTTGTTTGCAGCGTTAGCGCCAAAGACCGGCAAGGCCGGCAATATTAAAAAAAACAATATGGCGCACTGGCGTCTCATGATGCGTTTGTCTAATTTGAATATTTTAGAATATGGTTTCATTTTTTTACCGATTGTTAGCAGGTTGCGGTTTCAATTTTCAATATTATAAACGATATCTCTCAACTGGCCCCGGCGTTTGACCTGCAGGGCCGCAGAGGACGCCGATTTTAGTTTTGAATAGAAGCCTATCGCATCATCCATGGACTGGATTTTTTCGCCCTCTACACCTTTGATAATATCTCCATTTCGAAGTCCCATTTTTCGAAAAAGCGAATTGGGCTTGATTCCGGAAAGGATGAGCCCGTCCGGTTCCCCGTTTTCGATATAGGGCCGTACTTTTATCTGGTTCATGAGCTCGTTCATATCGGCCATGGCGTCTTCGATCTGGGAGCGTTTTATTTTGATCTGATATGATCTTGCCGGAGATGATTTTGTTATAGCCGCGGAACGTCCTGGAGAAAATGTACGCTGCGATCTCCCGCTTTGCAGTTTTTCCATTTCCAGAATTTCGTCTTTGCCGTTGACACTCAATACAACCTTTTCCCGCAGGATCAGTTTTACAGTTGCTTCCTGAATCGAATCTCCATTGCCATAAAGATTTTGTTTCCTTTTTTTTGTATCTTCGATGACGGCACGATCCTTTCCCTCAACGCCGGTAACGGTTCCCCATAGTTTAAGTTTTAGATCAGTTGGTTTCAGATTGTCCAGATCGACCTGCTGTGCGGTTTCAGGAATATTCGCTGTTTCCGTGTTAAAAAGATTGCGCTGTGCTACGATCTGATAGTCTGAAAGCGGTCGTTGGACTTTTTTATCAGGTTTGATAACATTGTGGGAACTGACTTCGGAACGGTGGAATTTTGTCATCCGGGTTGCGGCAATCTTGTAAAAGGCAATAACGCCCAGATATATGCCGGCTGTCAGTAACAGTATGTTGAAAATCGTAAAATAGGTTTTTATCATATCTTTTGTCAATACAACGATTCAGGGTGTTATTTAGAATGTTGAAACATCTTTTCCTTCAATAATCTTCTAAAGGGAGAACCTGGGGTCTTCCAACGTTCCCCTGATTTTGAATCTAAGGCCGTTTTTAGCGGATTTTAGTTGGGGCAGTAGCATGCTGGCGATACCCTGGCCGAGACTCGCGATAAAGTCCGAGTGGGGCAGGATTGAACCGCTGAGCCGCAGTGTACTTTTTTCAAAAGGATTTTTTAAAATGATGATACCGGAAATCGTACCATCTACCTGGTTTCCGTTGAACGTGCATTTTTTTATCTGCATTCTGCGACTGGCGAGGGTGACTTCTCCTTCGATATACTGAAAGGACAAATTATTAAGCCCGAATACCGGGGACGGAAAAGTAAGCATTGCATTGGCCAGGTTCAGGTCGGCATGCGCACTTATAAGTGGTCTGCGGCTTTTGTTAACGACCACTTGGCCGGAAAGCAGCCCTGCGGCCTGGTATCTGGAAAAATCCTGAAATCCGGGAATCTCCAGGATTTGAATTTCGTTTAAATTGATATTTATGCGTGAATGGCCGTCTGATTTTTCCCTTGAAACAAAAGCCTTTCCGTCAAAGGCGCCGCCCCCGGTTCGACCCGTGAAGGTGTAAATGGTTTCGGGTTTGAGAAAAGAGAGTAATGCCGGTTTTATTTGTATTTCATTAATATCAAACAGAGAATCGTTGAATCGTTTTATGGTGACATTTTGTAGTTTTATTCCCGGCGGCAGAACAGGCACTGCCTGTCCGGTCATGACTGAAAAATTCGGATTGACCTGGGAAATTTTATAGGCCAGTGTTTCTTTTATCATGTCCGACGGAAAAAAATAATACAGTAAAATACATGTAATTACAGTAGTATATGCGCAATAAAAAAATATTTTTTTGTTTTTGCTCATAACCGCCTTATGTTTCCAACGTTTCAACCTGCAACACAACGTTTATGCCGTTTTTTTGTGTCTCTTTCTTTAATATCGATAATCGTTTGACCCGAACCATGCTCGGGGATGTTTCCACCATGTGCAGGTAGGTAGTCAGTTGGCTGAGCGTTACAGCCTGTAATTTCATCTCCACCAAAGACAGCTTGTAGGGGCTGTTTTTTTGAATTGAGGTAGATGGTTTCATATAGGTTATATTGCTTTTAATCCGGGCTTTGCCGGCCAGATTATCAAGAAATGAAAAAAGGGTAAACCCCTTGGGTCGTCTGGCGAATCTTGATTTCGCCGAATTGGCCTGATAACGCAATGTTTCATATTCCGCATTAAGCAGGACCATGTCCGCCAGAATCCGGGTCTTGGCCTGCAGGGTCCTCTGCACCTGCTCTCTCTTGTCCATAAAGGGAAAGACAATAAATTGCAACCCGACAAAAAGGCATATAAAAACACCGGCTGCATATATAGCGTAGCGTTCCCGTTTTTTCAGTTTTATGGCCATTGCTTGATGATGCTCCTACAGTCCTATTTTTAATTTAAAGCGCACCCGGTTTCCGGGTTTATCGATATTGGCTGAATTGATGGTGACCGTTTTAAACCAGGACACCTGGCTAAGCTGGTTTTTCATATCGTCGACAGCGTTAAATGTGCTGGTTATACCGGAGATTAAAATATTGTCGGGGCTGATCACCAGACTGCTGAGATCGACATCGGTTTCGGATGGAATCCGCCGGCTGATCTGTTCTAAGATTTCAATCCTGGGCAGATATTCACCGGTATCCCCGGAGAGCATCTGTTTTTTTTTAATTTCCTCAATCTTTAAGCGCATCTGCTGGAGCGGGTCGACGATTCGTTTAACTTCCGGGAAGGTTGATTTGAAAATTTCTTGAATCCGTGTGTCCAGCCGGAGCAATTGTTTGCTTGAGCTGCTGCTGTCGATCATGATGTTTAAAAGGCCCATGAGTAACACAAGGATTGCCAGTGTGCCGGTTTTGACAAAGCTGCTTTTATGCTCGGCCCAGTGCTTTTTGACTGCAAAAGGGCCCCTTCGGATATTCAGGCAGCCCGTTCGTTCTGAAAAGAGAAGCGCAAGGGCCAGGGCAGGGTCCATACCGGCCGGGTTCCAGGGGGCAGCCATGGATTTGGACAGGGTTGTGTCGGTCAGGGCGGCCAGGTCGCAGATGGACACAGGGTATCCGGTTAATTCCCCGATATCTGCCTGAAAGTCAGGCGTCACGCGGCCGGGGCCGGTCAGATAGATCCGGTCCGGCTTGAAATCAACCTGGAACTGTTCTTCAACGGCAAGTAGCATGCGTTGGATTTCGATACTCAGGGATCGGGCCGTCCGTGACGTATCCGGGTTTAAACCCACCGTGCGAATCAGATGGATTTGCCTGTCCATGATGGCGATCAGCGTGCTTTTCTGAGGATCGATTTCCATCAGAAGGATATTGGGTGCAATTCCCGGTGTTTTTACCAGGCAGAGAGCTGTTGGATATCCACCGCCAACGGTGATGATATCCGGATCGATTGTGTGGGTTGTCAGAATATCCAGGTATGAAGAAAGTTTGGCATTTTCCAGACCGGCTACAAAAATATCGGATGGACGTGAATTGTCCGCCCTTTCAAGCATATGAAAATCCAGAACCAGATTATCCACCGGAACCGGCATCAGCGGTTCCAGTTCATAGGCAAGGATTTGGCGAATTTTTTTCTGGCCCTTAAAAGGCGCCTGAAAGTTGCGGAAAAAAAATTCGGCCGCCGGAAAAGATGCGGCACAGCCTGAACAGGAAAGGTCCATCTCCCGTGTAATATTTTCCAGTGCTGAAGCCATGGCGTTTTCAAAATCACCCTCGGCGGCAACGGGCACATGAGCGTATGCTTCAATTAAATTGCCACTCAGTGTGTTTTTGATTGCCACTGCCGATATTGAATTATGCCGAATATCAAGGCCGAGGATTTTTTTGCTCAAGAGTAGGTCCTCATGTTGTTTTTATTTTGTCTCATACAGGTTTGTTCCACGTTTAGTCGCATCATTTTCAGCTTTAGTTTGTTCGTAAACGTGCACGTGAGTGTGAACGTAAAAGTTGCCGGATTTGACATAGTTTTGTGAGCATTGAAACAATGCGTGTTCGTAAAGCGTTCCCTTTGTTAAAAGCCATATTAGGAATTTATAGTATACCCTATTGTGTTTGCCAAGATAAAATTTTGCATTGATATTTACCGGATTTTTTCTCCTTTTCACGCCGAACCATAGCAATTACAGTTGTTTTCAGGTCATGCAGGGTCGCTGATGCCTGGATTCGGAACAGATCGCTGGTGGTAGTGATCAGTTCTTTCTTGATGCCGCTGTCTTTACATCCCGGACAATTCGCATACCAGTCGCCATCCAACGTGTTTGCGAACGTTTCATCTTCCTTTTCCTGCCGATATTCATAGATGGCTATGGCGAATTCTTCGTTGCCTTCGGGTAAAAGGGCTACAATAACAGGCAAATCGGCTGTATTGATGTTTATTTTACCGTCATAGGTAAATTTTGTACTCCCGGAATCTGTTGCACCATAAACCGTTATATATTGACCCAGTCCCAGCGTTTCGCCAAAACCGGCTAAAAACTCAGGGGTGATACCTTTTACCCGTGCAAGTTCGTCAAGATGGCTGAATGGACCGTTTTTACAGGGATACGGCTGTTCCAGGCCTTCGTAATAGTCGGATTCGGCACCGGTGACGCCGGTGATGGCATCGTTATCATTGGAATCCAGCCAGTCTTTGACCGAATTTATGATCCCCGTGATCTCACTTTCTTCCACTGTTTCCGTATCCTGATCGATGATGTTCTGCATCAGTCTGGTCCATAAAAGGTATTGGGATTCATTAAACTCTTTTCCCTCGGGAAATTGTACCAGTGCATTAATTTGAACTTTGGCCTTTTCATCTTGAATACTGACAGTGACCTTGCCCTGGTCAAAAGCAAGGACGGATAAAAAGTCGACTATTTTTTCAGGATCGGCCCAGTCTTCCTGTACCGTATCGATTTCAGTTTCATTTTTATCCTTGACCAGGATGGCTATGGCTGTCTGTATGCCTGATGAGGCCATCTGCGTCAGTGTGACCTGATCCCGCAGCACCATGGTGGTTGTAACCGATGAGCGTGCCCTGCGGTTGAGTTCCAGGGCAGCTGTAACCATCAGGGTGATCATGGTCAGGACAATCAACAGTGCAATGCCGCGGTTATTTTTTAAAATAGGCGTGTGCATAGGTGTCGGGTTGTTTCAAGTTTTTTTAACCTGTCAAGTTACTCAATTTTTTCCCGGCCGGAAAAAAGAAAAACGGTGGTTTTAAAGGTTTGGGATCTATCTTCGTTTCCTATCTCAAGCGATATGCTGATAGCACTTGGGGTGGCGTAACCAAACTCCGCGGCATCGGAATCCCATTCGTCAAATGTTTCTTCTGAATTATGGTAGGTGAAGGTAAGGGACTTGATGTTTTTACAGACAACCGGGTCCCATCTGTTTTCTTCAAATTCGGACGAGAATGGAAAAAGTCGGTCCCCGCGTCTGAGGACGTATTTTCCATCCGTTTCCTGAACATAATAAACGATTTCCGCAATACCGCCGGCCTGATCATCGTGGATCGGCAGGTGGGCCTGGGATGCCAGCCTCAATCGGTCAAAGGACGAATCGCCGACGTCCTCTGTTCTTCCGTAGATCCGGTAAGGATCAGGCGGCGCATTAAATTCAGGTTTTGCATACATCGGCGGTGTCTCCACCCAGGTGGCCTGAAGATCTGTTGTCATTCGATTTAAACAGGTTTGTGCCATATTGGATTGACCCATACTTTCGTTAATTGTTGCAACGTTTGAAAAAACGGCATTATATGACCCGAAAATGGTGGTAATGATGATGGAAAAAATAAAAATAGCGATTAAAATTTCAATCAGGGTAAACCCCGATGTCTCAAATGATGAATTTTGAATGATGAATTTTGAATGATGATTACTTAATGAAGCGCCAAAAGTACAGGGACGCAGGTAGATTGTGCGAGCCGGCTGTGATAGACCACGGCAAGCCATAAAAACAACAGAGCGAAGCGATACCCTGTTTACCCTTAAGTATTCATCATTCATCATTCGTTTCTACCCGTCATCCCTCATATAATAATAGCTTCTCAGCGCGTATTTAAATTCACCGGCATTAAAAAAAATGGCCACGTCAATTTTTTTCAGGTTTTCAGATTCGGTTTCAAGTTCTTCAGACGATGTATCCTCTATGGCTGAAACCCACGTATATCCAGGGAAATCAGTCCCGAAATCACCGGAATCGCCTTCGCTGTCATCCTGGCTGTCCGCCATGATCCGGGCTATTTTGCTTTGGGCCAGGAAAGGTGCCCGGGTATAAAATTTTTCGGCGATTGTCATGCGGATGGTTTGAGACTGCATTTTGTAGACAGCCACCAGCACAATGGCCATGATGGCCAGGGCCACCATCACTTCCAGCAGGGTAAATCCGGCATTTGATATGTTTGTTTTACTCTTCAAATTCAATATATTCATCAACTATTCGGGCATCCGGCAGAAAAGGGTCGATCTGAAATGTCATTTTTTGATACCCATCCTTTTCCACGTGGATGAATGCCATTTGTGAAAAATTTTCTTTGTAAAAAAAAATATCGGCCCGGCCTGAGGTGATTTTTCCCCGTCCCGGATATTCAACATCCGTAATTTTCAGATCGTCGGGAAGCTGAAAACTTTTCTGCATCTGCTTTTCAGTTTCTTCGGCGGTCATCCCGTCACCGCTGCTCCACAGTGTACCATTGTCCAGATCAATATGCATGGCATAGCGCTTCTGGTGTTTAAGGGCATTTGTTTTAAGATTCCGGTTTGTTGTCATGATCCAGAGGCTCATGATTTTTTTTGAATCTTTGATCGTTGTATTTTGAAATCGGGGCATGACAAAAAAAAGCACAATGCTCATAAGGGCAAGGACGACAATCAGTTCAATCAAAGTAAACCCTTTGTTTGAACGAAACAGACGTTGCCGGGCCATCTTGTTTTTACCGAAGCCGTCTGTTGGTAAAAGCTTTTCGGGACCCCCACCCACCACATTGATATCGGCGGACACGCTGTTATTCAATCTCCCAGTTGTTGATATCACTGTTTTTGTCCTCACCTCCGGGAACCCGGTCAGCACCATAGGCTGATATGTCAAAATCTCCGTGAACACCCGGTGAAAGGTAGATAAAATCATTTTTCCAGGGATCTTTGGGTAGTCTCCCCTTGTCCATATAGCCACCGGTTTTCCAGTTATTTGGAATTTGACCGGAGTCGGGTTCTTCAACCAGGGCCTGCAGGCCCTGCTCAGTGTCGGGGTAAAAACCGTTGTCCAGATTATAAAAATTTAAGGCGGTCTCAAGGCTTTTAATCTGCATCTTGGCCATGACCCGTCTAGCTTCTTCCGGGCGTCCCATAATTCTGGGGACGATCAGGGTTGCAAGAATGCCGAGGATAACAATGACAACCATCAGTTCAATGAGGGTAAACCCCCGGTTATTTGTGTTTTGCAGTAAAAACCGTTTTTTCATTTTTCCTCCCAAAGAGTATATCTCCTATAATCTTAAATCATTACATCACCAGCTGGTTCATTTCAAAAATCGGGAGGCATATGGACAGGACAATAAAACCCACCACCACGCCCATTACCAATATCATGATCGGTTCCAGCAGTGCGGTTAGGCCCAGTACCGCGGATTCCACCTCGTTTTCATAGACATCGGCCACCTTATCCAGCATGGTTTCCAGTTCACCGCTCTGCTCTCCAAGCTGAATCATTTGAATTGAAAGGTTGGGGAAAAGGGCTGTCGTCTCCAGTGACTCGCCCAGTCCCTGGCCCTTGCCCACTTGAACGGCGGCATCTGCAATGGCATTGGAAATGATTTTGTTGCCTACGATATTTTTCACAATTTCAAGGGCTGATAACATGGAAACACCATTTTTCAGGAGTGATCCCAGCGTTCGGGAAAACCGGGCCGAGGAGATTTTTTTTATCAGTTGACCCACCAATGGTATCCGTAGCACCGCTTTATCGACGACAAGGCGGCCTTTTGCTGTTTTTTTAATGCTGCGCAAAGCAAAGGGGATGGCAATCAGGACCATCAGGAAGACCCACCAGAAGGATTTGAACGTTTCGCTGAGGCGGATAAGCAAGAGTGTCGGTGTCGGGAGGGTTTGATTCATGTCGGCAAATATGCCGGTGATGCTGGGGACAATAAACGTCAAAAGCAGAAACAAAACCACGGAACCGATAAAGGCCATCAGGACGGGATAGGCCAGGGCATTGCGAATGCGGTTGTTCAAGGCCTGCTGTTTTTCGGTAATGTCTGCCAGTTGATTCAAGACAATTTCTAGCGTGCCGGACGTCTCTCCGGCCCTGACCATGTTGATATATAACGCTGAAAAGGTTTCCGGATATAAAGAAAGTCCCTGGGCAAAGCTTTGACCCTCAACAATCATATCCTTGATTTTAGCCAGTCGCCTGTTAAGGGCCGGTGTCTTTGTCTGGGGCAGAAGCGTGTCAAGGGCTGATACAAGTGGAAAACCGGCGCCCACCAGGGTCGCCAGCTGTCGGGTCAGCATGGATATCTCGGATTGTTTGATCCGTCTGCCCAGATGCAGGGATGATAAAAAACGATGATCCTTTTTTTTAACCGTGTCATGAACTTCCGTAATTTTGACAGGGTAAATACGTAATGATCTGAGTTTCCGGCGGGCCGTAACAGCGCTTTCAGAATCAAGGATCCCTGAAATCTGTTTTCCTTTGGCGTTTAAGGCTGAGTATTCAAATACCGGCATGACTACAGCTCACTGATACTTTTGAAAAGACAGATGGCAACATGCACATGAGCGAATATATTTGTTTAGAATCGGTCAATGCCCGGAATCGTTGCATGTCAAGTGGTGCCTTTTAAAAAAGATAGTATGTTATCAATACGTTTAAATGCTAATATAACCTGCCCGAAAGCATTTGTAAACACGATTGATCATAGCTCAACCCATGACCTCAATACCTAACCCGGATAAACCTGTGCTGTAGAAAAGGTGTATGCCGCAAAATGCAAATTACAAGCACCAAATGACAAACACCAAATGACAAATCTCAATGGCCAAATAATAATGTCCAAATCTCAAACAAGATCAATAGACATTCCGGTTCAGCATTTTTTCATAAAACAGACCGCAAAAAAGCCGTCCATGTCATGTTGATGGGGAAAGGACCGGAACCATCCTTCTGGCGTTATCAGGGACGCCGCCCTGATATCCGGATCAATGGGGTGGGGTTCTATTTTAAAACAGGCATTGGTTTGTAAAAACCGTTCAACAACCGCTTCGTTTTCTTCGGGTTCCGCAGAGCACACCGCGTAGACCATATGGCCGTTTTGTTTGAGTCGTTTGGCAAGGTTGTTGAGAAGGGATATTTGTCGGGTCTGAAATCGGTTTAAATTTTGTTTGGATGCCGCCCATTTCGTGTCTGGATTACGGCGCATCACTCCCAGGCCGGAGCAGGGTGCATCCAGTAAAATTCGGTCAAACAGACCCAGGTGTTCCGGTATCGGATGTTGAAGCAGGTCATGTTGCAGGCTCGTTACAATGGTGACCCCCAGACGGTTCATTTCGGATTCAAGTTGCTGCAGCTTATGATATGAATTGTCCGTTGCAATGATGCGGCCCTTGTTTTTCATTATCTGGGCCATATGGCCGGTTTTACCCCCCAGGCCGGCGCAGGCGTCCAGAACAATATCATCGGGTTGGGGATTCAATAGCATGGAAACGATCTGGGCGGCTTCATCCTGAATCTGAAATTCACCATTTTTAAAGGCCTGAAGGTCTGCAATCGGTTTTATAGGGGCTGAAAAATGAAAGCCGTTTGGGGAAAAATTTGTGGGAACAGGATCTTGTACCTCATTTTTAAGCCATACCAAAAGGTTCTCACGTGTGGTTTTGAGGGTGTTGGCCCTTGCGGTGATGGGCGGGATCGTGTTGATGGCCTGGCACAACAGCCGGGTTTCAGCGATGCTAAAATGGGCCAGCCATCGTTTGATCAGCCATGGGGGAAATGATGCTTCCACTGAAATGCCCGCCACGGGGTCTTTTAACGGGTCGGGAAGCAAGACGGCCTGATGCCCCCGTGCGGCATTGCGCAGCACTGCATTCACAAAGCCGCCCATCCATGGTTTTTTTTTGGATTTTGCCATTTCCACTGAGGTATTGACCGCCGCGGAAAGGGGGATGCGGTCCAAATAAATGATCTGGAAAAGGCCCAGCCGCAGGATGTTGAGGATGGGTGGGTCAATTTTCTTAAGGGGGGTTTTAGAAAAGTGATCGATAATCCAGTCGATACGTCCCCGCCAGCGGAGAACACCGTATACCAGTGCATTGAGCAGTGCTCGATCACGTCTGGAAAGCAGTATGCCTTTGGCCATGGCAATATCCATGGCCCGGTCAAGGGTCGTCTGGGTGGTATCCAGTGTATTGAGAATTGAACACGCGATTTTACGGGGATCAGGGGGCATGGTATCACTTTTTCAGGAAAAAACAGATCCTGGTGCTATGGTATGGCCGCGGACAAAATCCTTTATGTCAAGCCGTTTGCCTGAGGCACCCTGGATTTCACAGATGCTCAAGGCCCCCTGGGCTGTGGCAATTCGCAATTCATCGGAAAATCCCTGGATCACGGTTCCAGGTGCCTGGGTAGTTTCCTGGGGTCTGGCCTGGGTCCTGAAAATTTTGAGCCGTTTATTATCTCTGAATGTAAAGGCACCGGGCCATGGGGTCATACCGCGAATAAAGGCTTCTATCAGTTGCGCCGGTTTGTTCCAGTCTATCCGGCCGTCGCTTTTTTTCAAGAGCGGAGCATAGGTGGCACGGGCATGATCCTGAGGGCGGGGTACGATGGTCTGCGCTGCAAACCCCTCGATGGTTTTGATGAGCAATTCAGCGCCTATGTCTGCTAAACGGTCATGCACTGTTGCCGATGTGTCATCGGATGTGATGCGGGTGCTGGCCGTCATCAGTATATCACCGGTATCAAGCCCTTTATCCATGAGCATGGTGGTGATGCCGGTTTCCTGTTCATTGTTGATAAGTGCCCACTGGATTGGTGCTGGTCCACGATAGGCGGGAAGCAGGGAACCATGAATATTGATGGTCCCTAAAGGGGGAATATCCAAAAGTACCTGGGACAGGATCTGACCCAGGGCCACCACAACGAAAAGGTCCGGTTCAAGGGCACGTACCTGATGGATAAACGACGGGTCCTGTATGGTTTGGGGCTGAACCACCGGTAACCCAAGGGCCAGGGCCGATGCTTTCACCGGTGGTGATGTCAGTTTGCGCCCTCGTCCTTTGGGCCGATCCGGCTGGGTGACCACCCATGCCACATCATACCCTTTTAGTGGTAGTATATTAAGGGCCGGAACGGAAAAATCCGGTGTTCCCATAAAAATAATTTTCAACGGTTTTGATTTCATTTTGATTTTAGTTGTTTTTTTACCCTGCGGGTATACACCTGTCGTTTGAGGGAGCTGATGTGGTCGATAAAAAGGATGCCGTTCAAGTGATCGATTTCATGTTGCAGGATCACCGACAGAAATTCCTGGGTTTCAATGTGTACCGGTTTGCCGTTCCGGTCCACGCCCTCAGCGACAACCGCATCGAACCGGCGGACATCGGCCCTGAAATCCGGAACGCTCAGACATCCTTCGTTTTCAGAAAGTCGGGTGCCCTCTTTGGAAATAACAACAGGGTTGATCAGGACTCCGGGTTCACGTTTTTCAGCGCCGGCGGTGGGATCATAAACGATAATGCTTTTGTCGATGCCGGCCTGAATGGCGGCCAGACCCACACCCGGTGCCTGGTACATGGTTTCGATCATGTCATCAATGGTTTTCTGGATTGAATCATCAATATTTTCAACAGGTTTTGTTGGCCGTTTAAGAAAATTGTCTGGAAATGTCACAATGTCCAATATTGCCATAATTGTACGCCTCGCTTTATTTGTAAGATTGTTGAAGGCTGAAGGAATTCTGCCTATCGGTGGGCACAGCACCCTATGATTTTGCCTTCCGCCTTCTACCTTCCGCCTTCTACCTTCCGCCTTCTACCTTCAGTCTTCTACCTTCTACCTTTTTACCATAACTGACTTTTAAAATATTGACACCGGTGGCCACGGCGGAACCCATTCCGATGAGGATAACCGGAAACATCTGTACCACGTGGTTGGCCAGTGTATAGCCGGCCGCGTGGCTGGTGGATATACCGAACAAGGCCAGTGCAAAAATGCCCCCGGCTTCCCACAGTCCCCAGAATCCGGGCACGGAAGGAAGTGCGATGAAAAAACAAATTATAATCATGACCCCTGAAATTTCAAGAAACGACAATCCGATTCCGGGGCATCCCAAGGACAGGGTATAGTAGGAAAAAGCACTAAGACCCCATATCAGTAATGAAAGACCCAGGCACATGCCCGTTTTCCAAGGATGTTTCAGCAGTTCGAAACCGTCTGATAGGTGGTCCACAAGACCCGAGAGCGGTGTACATAGTTTTAGCTTTATTTTTTCCCTGGTTTTCGGGCCGGTCCAGAAACACATCGCCGGCATGATGCCAATTACTTTTTTGACCCATTGCTTTGATTTCTCAATGGTCAGTGTAAGTATCCCGGCAATCAGGATGAGGCTGAGTTTACCCATGCCGGCACCAACGGCAATAAGGGTCCCCCTGTTTAAGTGAAATCTTCCAAAGGTCATATCAAGGTCGGGATTAATTTCAATGGTGGCCAGTACAAGTGCAAAAAAAACAATTAAAAATAAAAAATCAAATATTCGTTCGGCGGCCACTGTCGCAAGCCCTGTGGAAAAAGGGACCTGCTCATTTTTTTGTAAAATAACCGGTCGGGCCACTTCGCCCACACGGCCGGGCAAGATGCAGTTGATCATAAAACCGATCATTAGTGGATGGAATGCCTGCCAGAAACCTATTCTTTGGGTAGCCCCCAAGATGATTTGCCAGCGCATGGTTCTGAATACAAAACATAAAACAACGATCAGAACCGAGATCGTCGCCCAGAAGGGGTCAATGGTGCCCATATAGGATCGCAGTTCACCAAACGGTACGTTTTTAAAGGCAAAATAAAGCGCTGCAAGGGATAAAACGATTCCCAGAGAAAAGGAGATGTAAATTTTATTTTTCATATAAAAAATTAAGATGATTTTGCAACGACAGGTGAAAATATTTATATGCCCACGGTGTCTGAATGGGTGATGTCAGTGCCGGTTATCAGAGTATTGTGCGGGCCCTGATAATATCTTTTTTAATTTGTTCCGAAAGCTTTGAAATATTTACAAATTTGATTTCATCCCGGATGCGTTTGATAAAATTGACACGGATTTTCTTTCCGTACAAGTCCTGGTCAAAATCGAGGATATGAACCTCAACGGTGAGGATGTGGTCATCAAAGGTGGGACTGTAGCCAATATTAGCGACGCCCTTGAGCCTTTCGCCGTTGAATTGTACAGTGACCGCATAGATGCCGATTTTGGGGCACAGTTCATCATGCAGGTTGATGTTGGCGGTGGGAAACCCAAGCAGTTTTCCACCCCGGTTGCGGCCTTTGACAACCGTTCCGCGGATTTGATAAAAACGACCCAGGAGTTTGCGTGCCTCGGCCAGCTTGCCCGCCATCACGAGCTTGCGAATACCGGTACTGCTGATTCTGTCCGGAAGAGCGTTTGCCATCATGATCCAGTTGGGCGTAATGACTTCAAAATCAAGTTCTGACGCCAGGGTTCCCAGCATTTCAAGGTCGCCTTCTCTCTTTTTGCCGAATGTATAGTCCCGGCCCACAACCATGGCCCTGGTCCCGATCCGGTCTACGATGATATCCTTTATAAATGATCGGGCCGTAATATCTGCGAATTCCGGTGTAAACGGCACGCAGATCAAAACATCGATGCCCGAGCTTTGAATCAGTTCTATTTTCTGCTCATACAGGGTGATCAGTGGTGGATGACCGTTTGGCCTTAAAACCCGGATAGGGTGGGGTTCAAACGTCATGGCTACCGAGGTACCGCCTATGCTGTCGGCCTTTTCCATCACTTCATGAAAAAGTGCCTGGTGTCCCAGGTGGACACCATCAAAATTTCCTATGGTAATAACGGTATTTTTAAAAGGTTTTGTTATGTTTTCAATTCGTTCGATAAGTTTCATATCAATGGTATCCATGAAATTATTGCCGGCAAAATATTCTCGTTACTTATTTTTATTTGACCTGAAAGTGTTTCCATCATCCTTTCAATGAAAACAGTTGTGCGTCTGTATGAACCGGTTTAAAATAAGTTAAAACAAAAATCCAAAAATGCAATAAATTGGCTTGACATCAAAATTAAAATCACATATGTAGAGCAACTTCCGAGGGAAAGCAATATTTAATTTTTCTCAGGTAAAACACGCCGAAGTGGCGGAATTGGTAGACGCGCTAGGTTCAGGGTCTAGTCTTCGTATGGAGGTGGGAGTTCGAGTCTCCCCTTCGGCACCATTAAATAAAACAAGGGGTTACGCTAAATTGTTGAAGTAAAGCGTGATCCCTTTTTGTATTCAGTGCCTATCCTGTACCCTGTCTTGCCTATTGTTTGTAACCGTAAAATAGGGTAAATACGGTTATATGATCAAAATTACACACGATATCGAGCTTGATGAAAAAGAGATCTCATTTGATTTTGTCCGGGCATCGGGCCCCGGCGGACAGAATGTGAACAAGGTCGCTACCGCTGTTCAGTTGCGTTTTGATGTAAACAACGCCATCGGGATTCCCCACCATGTAAAATTCCGATTGAAAAAACTGGCTGGAAAACGCCTGACCGATGAAGGCATACTCATCATTCAGGCGAGCCGTTTTAGAAGGCAGGAGCAGAACCGGCAGGATGCCACAGAGCGTCTGATTCGGCTCGTGCGGGCCGCTTTAATAAAACCGATACCACGGGTACGGACCCGGCCGACAAGAGCCTCAAAAGAACGCATGCTGTTTTCCAAAAAACAAAGGGGCCGGTTAAAGCAGTTGCGGCGAAAAAATGTCCATGAGGAATAACACTGAATGATCCTTTTTCTACTCGCATATTTGAGCATCTACGGCGGCGTACATTTATACGCTTTCCTGAAATTAAAAAAGGGCTTTGACCTGGGACTCCCGGTTTACCTGATTCTTGCCGTATTCATGGCCCTGATGGTGGTTGCCCCCATCCTGGCCCGTATACTGGAGCATTATGGGCAGGAAACCGTTGCCCGGGGTCTGGCCTACGTCGCATTCATCTGGATGGGGCTGCTGTTTATCTTTATCTCGACCTCATTTTTTTTTGATATCTACCGGCTGTTCCATTTTATGGCCCGGCAGTTGACCCAAAGCCCCCTTGCCGGCCTTACCCTTACTATCCGGCATTTCTGCATCCTGTCGATCATACTCTCTTTTATCGTTGTCCTATATGGTTATTTCGAGGCGCTGAATATTAAAACCGAACATATAACCGTGAAAACGGATAAGCTGCCGGATCAAATTAAAAGGGTGAGGGTGGTTCAGATATCCGATGTGCATCTCGGACTTATCGTCGGGAGATCGAGACTCCAGCGAATCCTTGATCAGGTCACCAGGGCCCGCCCGGATATCCTGGTGTCCACCGGTGATCTCGTGGACGGCCAGATGGATAATCTGGAAACACTGGCCGGCATGCTTTTGTCCATACCTGCAAAATATGGAAAGTATGCCATCACCGGCAATCACGAATTTTATGCCGGGCTTGATCGTTCGCTGGCATTTACCGAGAAGGCGGGCTTTACCATTCTCCGGGGGCAGGGAATGACCGTTGACAATGTGATCAATATCGCGGGAGTTGATGATCCTGCCAGAGGCCCTTACAGAACCGGTCAGGCTGTCTCTGAAAAGGCGTTGCTGGGAAAGCTGCCCCGTGACCGATTTACTCTTTTTTTGAAGCATCAGCCCATCGTCCGCCATGAGTCTTCAGCCTTGTTCGACCTCCAGCTTTCAGGCCACACCCACAAGGGGCAGATCTTTCCTTTCAACCTGGTGACCAAACTCTATTACCGCAGGCACGCAGGCCTGTATAAACTGGATAACAATGCTCTGCTTTATGTCAGCAGGGGATCCGGAACCTGGGGACCGCCGGTTCGATTTTTGTCTCCTCCGGAGGTTACGGTTATTGATATTGAAAAAATGGTTTTTGTCGAATATTGGCAATAGGCGCCAATTTTTTGTCAGCGGATGTTTTATAAAGTGAAAGCGTTTCAAAGATCTTATCAATTCAAGAGGTGAAACCCAAATTTTTATAAATATTATCAAAAGGTTAATTGGTACAATGATATTGTAATGCCATTTTGTTAGTTTTTGGTATGTATTTTGCTTTAATAGAATTCGAGATGAGTGGGTCTGGGGTAACGCGAAGAGAGAACAGACGATATATTACCTTTATTGTTAGGGAGCTGACAAGATATCCATATGAAATTCAAAAAAGTCGGGATTGCTTTATTTGTTTTTATCTTAGCCGGGGTTGTAATTTTTACCCAAATCCTGATTCGGCAGGAAGAAAAAGCAAACACAAGAGAGATATATTATATTGGAAACCAGGTTGTTAGCCTTATTGCACTGTATTCGATCAATGATTTTAAAGGTGATAAACGGGATTTTATTATAAAAACGCTGATGGCGTATAATTTTTATCAAAGCCTTGTTTATTGTTTCATCAGCGATCAAAACGGAACGCCGGTCGTGTCTTTAACCCCGGGAAATATCGGAATTGAAATTCCAAACTACATTCAAACCAAGTCCCTGGCCGCCATGGGGTTGACCCGCCAGCCTTTTAAAACCATGGAATCGGGCGATAAGATTTATGAATTTGCCAAACCAATTTTTGAAAACGGTGAAAAAGCAGGTACGGTTAGAATAGGCCTCAAGCTACCGCTTATTTCCATCATTTCCATGCAGCGGGTCAGCCTGCTGGCCATGCTGTCTTTTTTTATCATTTCAGCCGCTGCCATTGTTTATTACGGGTTTTTACATGCCCTTAAACCGCTTGAACGGTTTTCGGGAAATATTTCAAATAGAGCCGGCGGTTCAGCCGCTGTGTCAAACAACGCCGCCAAAAATTTTAATCTAGCGCCAATGATACAGTCGTTTGAAAACGCGATGGTTCAATTTGAAAAACGGTTCGTAAAGATCGAAACAAACAACAAAGAGCTGGCCTCCAGGATCAGTGTTCTAAGGTTTAAAAAAAATCAGGTCATTCATATTCTCAATTCTATTAACTTCGGCATTATCATCATTGATATTCAGGACAATGTGGGCCATATTAACGATTACATGCTCAATCTATTGAATATGGAGCGACCGGATGTCGTTGATCATCCTCTGGAAGAAATTTTACAATATCCGGAGATCCTATCCTTTGTCTCACACCACAACAGGCTTGAAAACCTGAAGGCCAATGGCCATGTCGACATGGTATTCCCTGATCTGGCACTCGGTGAAACGTTTAGAATTTCCTGCGTCCATCTCACGGATGGGGATCATGGGGTGATTGGAAAAATAATTCTGTTCAATAACGTAACCGGAGAAAAGGTCGCTGAAAAAGCAACACTGGAATTCAGTGCCCACCTGTCCCATGAACTGATAACACCGCTAACCACCATTAAATCCTACAGCGAAATGTTAATGGACGGGGAAATTGAAGACCACGAAACCCGGAAAGAGTTTTATAATACCATAAACAGCGAGACGGCCCGATTATCACGCCTCATCAAAGACCTTCTCAATTTATCGAAAATTCAGATGGGCAGCATGAGCTTGAATAAAAATCTTGTTAAATTCGACTCCTTTTTTAAGGATTGTCTTGCAGCGGTGGAAGGTGTCGCACGAAAAAAAAATATTTCGATCCAGATGTCTCTGCCGGACAATCCCCCTTCTCTGGTCGGCGATAAGGATCAGCTCGAAGGGGCGGTCATTAATATCCTGAGCAATGCCGTAAAATACACGCCTGAAAAGGGAAGGATCGATTTTGAATTAAAAGAAGAAAATAACATGGTTGTCTTTGACATCAAAGATACCGGTTATGGCATGTCAAGGGAAGACATGTCTCATATATTCGATAAATTCTACCGCTCCAATAATCCGCAGATTTCCGAGCAACAGGGTGTCGGCCTCGGACTGGCCATCACTTCTGAAATTATCTATCTCCATGAGGGAGAAATCGAGGTTGAAAGCGAACTGGGCCATGGCACCCATTTTACCGTAAAGATACCAAAGGGAGAGTATTACCTTGGAAAATAATAGTAAGGTACTGGTCATTGATGATGAGGCCCCTATTCGACGGGTGCTTGAACTTAAATTAAAGAACAGGGGCTTTCAGGTATTGCTGGCTGAAAATGGACAGGCGGGTCTTGATATCATCAAGACACAAAAGCCCGACGTCGTCATTTCAGATATCAATATGCCCATAATGGACGGTAGAACCCTTTGTGAAAAAAGCAATGGTCTGAAAAAAAACGGATCTTTTTTAACCATAATCATAACGGCCCGGATCAACCCGGAGGATCTGGATTGGGTGGTTGAAATGCAAGATACCGTGTTTATGGAAAAACCTTTCAGCCCTTCCAGGGTAGTGGACGCTATTGATCAATACATCGGAGATCAAGGATGATCGAATTGCGAACAATTAAGAATTTTCTTTCCAGTTTTGCCTCTGTCGAGGGAACACACTATCAGATCTGGGACAACAGGCCGGAAATGCTGTTTTCCACAGAAGATCACCTGGCCGGAGACCGCCCCCCGAAAGAATACCATTCTCTGATCGATCGAATTGCAGACCGGAACGATTTCCAATACACCCTTTACGATGGGGGGCACTTCCTGTGTGGTATCCCCCTCCGATTTTCCGAGGATGTAACCGGGGTATTGCTCGCCCATGGCAAAAAAAACAGCCGATTTCTCCCGGATGAATCCGGTAAACATATAGATGATGATCATGCGGACGCAATGAAACTTTTTTTTCATAATCTGATAGGGATGATTGAAGAAAATGTAACGGTAAGAGAAGACGTGAATACATTAACCCAGGAACTGGAGCAAAGTTTTGAAGACCTTCA
>Ga0307990_1001383_pt1 | contig 20550 bp, 11 predicted proteins | sample EllFjometagen129_FD_203168 | JGI IMG/M metagenome (GOLD analysis project Ga0307990, IMG submission 203168) | Marine microbial communities from Ellis Fjord, Antarctic Ocean - #129 | ecosystem: Environmental > Aquatic > Marine > Unclassified | place: Southern Ocean | collected 2014-10-08
CACAGGGTTTTATCGATAAAACCATTCCGTTTTTCGACAACTATCACGTTCCGCTGATCGTCAATATCTGGGGAAAAACGGTCGAGGAGTACGGTCGCGTTGCCGAGATTCTCGGCGCAGAGCCGCGTGTGAACGCACTTGAAGTGAACGTCTCCTGCCCGAATGTGAAAGAGGGCGGGGCGCTGTATGGAACCAACACCGATCTGTTCCGCACGGTGGTCGACGAAGTGCGCGCCAAAACCGAAAAGTCGATCATCGTCAAGCTCGCTCCCAACGTGGCGGACATCAAAGCCTTCGCCAAAGCCGCCGAAGCGTGCGGTGCGGACGGGTTGTCCATCATGAATTCCTATCCCGCCATGGCGATCAATATTGAGACGCGCAAGCCCGAACTGGCCAACCGAACCGGTGGGCTGTCCGGCCCGGCCATCAAGCCGATTGCCGTGAAGTTGGTATGGGAAGCCGCGCAGGCGGTCAAGATTCCAATCATTGGAATGGGCGGAATCACCACGCCCGAAGATGCCATTGAATTTGTGATCGCCGGGGCGACCGCCGTCGCGGTTGGCACCGCCAACTTCACCGATCCGTCGAGCGCGGTGCGCGTGATCGAAGGAATGGAGAGCTGGATGACGGCCCGAGGCATCGGTTCGGTTGCGGCGCTGCGCGGAACGGTTGACGCATGACGCATCGCGTGCTGTTTGTCGGGCTGAGCCTTCTGCTGGCCGCTGCGACTCTCTGCAGTCTTTTGCTGACGCCCGCCGCCGTGCAGAGCCGTTTAACGGCAGTTCCTGCATACGCTCAGGTGGTCTACAGCAATAAGGATCCCGGCTGGTTTCTTTCTTTTTTTCCAATGTTTGAAGAAAACCAGAACGAGTTCGCCGCCGCTGACGGCATAAATTCCAAGGTCTGGAAGAAAAGTTTCCAGACCTTGGAAAAGGCTCCGCTGATTGTTGCAACGGTTCCGTTTGCCGGATTGGGGCAGCGCGATACGTGGGTGGCCGTGAGCGAGCTGGGCGGCCCGGCGGCTCTGGCGTTGCGCTGGAGGCTGATGCTGTTTCCGCCGGAGGGCGTGAGTCCCGCACGGCCTTATGCTGCATGGTTGATCTGGAAGTTTGAGCATCCGTCGCTTCCCTCTTGGGCGAAGGTTCGTTTTGCGGTTACGGAGGGGCTGCTGATCTGTTCGGTCTCCAGTGACAGCCACGACATCTACCGGCTGCTCGATACGGCCGACGGACGCGCCACATCGCTGGCGGACTCAGTCGTAAAGTAGACTATTTTTATCGGCATCCTGCAGGGAAGGGTAGCCGACCAGTTTGGTCAGCCGCGCCATCAGATTTTTCATGCGCTCAGCCGCTTCGTGTGCCATTTCGAGCAGGTCTTTCTGGAATTCCTGCTCGCCGACGTTCATGGCGGTCTCAATGGAGGCGGAGATCACGGTTAGTGGCTGGGCCAGCTTGAGGGCGATTTGGGATATTTCGAGCAGAATATTGGCCCGTTTTTCGCGGGTTTCCGGGTTGTTTTTGTCGGCGGTTTCGTGCTGTTGAACCTTCGCTTCGAGTGTTTCAATCCGGTCTTCAAATTTCTCGGCGGTTTCCTGAACCGCGTCCCGCACCTGCTCAATGGTATCATGGGCGATCTCGGGCGGTGCATCGGCAAGGTGCATGATGGTGTCGATTTTATCGAGGACGATGGCCAGAGCGCCCATGTTCAGATCGGCCACGCCGGACTCACCAGCATCACCTGATTCGCCGCCGGTGTTTCCGCCGCCTTGTCCGCCCACTTCTTTACCGCCGCCGTGCGCTGCGTGCGGTTCACCGCCGAGTTCAACCTGCAGGGTGCTCCATTGTTGTTCGTCCGCGTTCGTCACATCCATGATCTGGCGGGCTTTTTCTTCGCCGTGCTCTTTGACGTACTCGCGGATATCCATTTCCAGTTGAGTGGTTTTTTTATGCTGATCGGCATAGCGCGCGGCCAGGATTTCGACCTGGCGCTGTTCTTCGGCTTCCTTCAGGGCGTTTAGAATCTGTTCGTCGATTTCGGGCTGATCTTCACCGATCGCTTCACGGATTTTGTCCACAACGGTTTGTTCGAGCAGCAGCATGGCTTTGTGCAGGCTTTTTTTGCCGCGAGTGGATTGGAATTTTTTCTGTTCACCCAGTTCGGAGTAGGTGCGGCGCAGACATCCGAGCACCACGTCGGCCAGCGATTCGCCGCCGTCGACCGACTGCATAGATTGGCGGATAGAGACCGAGTCCATGATGAGTTGGGCGAGCTGTTCCGGGTCGGACAGCATTTGCTGAAGGTCTTCCGAAGGCGCTTCTCCCGACGCGGACGGTGCGCCTTTCAGGAAGGCGACGATTTGATCGATTTGGATCGTTGGAGCGGATTCTTTTTCTTTTTTATCACCGTTTTTTTTGCCGTCGTCGGTTTCTTCTTCATCCCCGACTAGATGTTGGCCTTCGTGCTGCGCCACATATTCCACTTTGCTGGCTTTGATGTTGTTGAGATTGGCCGCGGCCAGCCGTTCCTGAATGGTTTCGGTCTGGCTGCCGCCTTGACACAGCACACCAATCAACTTGCGGAGTTCTTCAGCTGAAACCCCGCTTTGAAAAACCAGATGGGGTGCATCCAGGGAAATCAGCCTTCGCTGTAGCGCGCGCAGATGCACGGTGTAACTGGTTATCATTTTGTCGTTGATCGTCAGCGTTTGGTTGAAAAGGCCGATCGCAACCTTTTTTTCACGGTCGAGAACCTCGGTCAGGGTGCGGTGGGCTTCCTTCAGAGGGCGTTCGAGGGACGGATGGTTCATCCCGTAGACGGATGCGATGCTGAGCATTTTTCCAAAGACGCCCATCGCCGCCATCATTTCCGGGCTGTGCGTGTCTGGGGCTGTGGGCATGTCCATGTAAAAACTCCGAGTAGGAAATCGTTTAAAAAAATATAGGGCCTTCGACATGGAAAAACAAGTGTTGTCGGGGTTTGTTTGTCTCCATGGCGGTGTTTGCATAAGGGGCTTGGAATTGTTCGATTTCGGAAGCTGGGCGTGATATGAAAGGTTGTTTTAGACGCTGAAGGGTCTTCTGACGCAAAAAAAACGGGAGTTGTATGAAAACACGCATGAGCTTTTTTTTGATGGGCACGTTGTTGGTGATGGTTGGGTGCAAAACGACGGAGCTGGAAACGGCGAAGCCGATTTCATGGAAACAGCAGCAGGCCTTTTTGAAGAGGGTGGACGACCCGCGTATTTTTGGGCTGGGGATTTATAACACGCCGTCCGGGCCGCAGATTCGCGGCGGGGGACGGTTGCATCCAACGCGGGCGGAGGCGCTACCGATGCTCACAGAAAAAGAAGAGACTCTGCGCCCTGTGGTGAACCTGTATGGGAACTTCGGCGTTCAGTGGCCTGTGCTGCTCGATTGCACTGCATCGAGGAGTTTGCTTGAGTTCGATATCGCACAGAAAATCGGCGCCCGGCCGGTCGGGGAGCAGAATAAGGCGGTACTGGCTCGGCTTTCGGGCGATGAGATGACGTCGTGTTTGGCGCTGATTCCCTCTTTGCGGCTGGGGCAGATGTTTATCGAAAATGCGCTAGTGTATGTCCGGCTGGCCAATGGGCCGCTTGGTTTGCCAGCCCGGGAGATTCAGGACCCGCAGATTCGGGGTATTGTGGGCTGGGATGTTCTGCGAAAGTTCGAACAGGTGCAGTTCCTTTATTCTGTTGGTCAGATTATTCTGAAGACGACCGAGTCGTATGAGCCGAATCCGGGCCTATTGGTTGCCAGTCTGCCGTTGGTGGACCGCGCGGGGGCCTGTGTGGTGCGTGGAACCGTGGACGGGCGTGCGGAAATGATTCTGATTGATCCGGCGGGCGATTTTGAAGTGGCGACGGGAACAGGCGGCGCTGTCTCACGTGTGCAGCTCGACTCGGGCCTTGAGTTTTCCAACCCGTCCGTTGCCGCCTCACCCGGCGGCGTGCGGATCGGCGCGCGTCTGCTGCGGAACTATCTGGTTACGATTTGTCCTCAGGCGGGAGTGGTTTATTTCGAAAAACAGTTTCCGGTAGAGGAGTAATTATCCCTTTGCGGAGCTGGGGAGGAGCTCTTTGACCGCCTGAAGCAGAGCGTCCTGCGCGACCGGCTTTTTCAGCGACTTACAGGCGCCGAACCGCTTGGCGAGCGGTAGGAAGTTGATCGCGGAGGTTTTCATGCCGCCGGAGATGGCGATGACCGGCACATCCCGAGAGTAATTCCGAATGTGCTGCAGCACCTCGAGACCATCCATTCCGGGCATTATGATATCTGTGATGATTAGATCCGGAGTGAGTTGACGCATTTTCATCAGCCCCTCTTTCCCTTCCGCAGCAGTTTCCACGCTGTAGCCATTGTTTTCGAGAAACTGTGAAAAAACATCTCGTATTGCCGGATCATCATCAATGATTAAAACAGTTGCCATAAGAGAATCTCCCTACTCTTGGTTTTTAGATGAAAAGATCTGCTGAACGAGTATTAACAGATTGACGATTGAAAATGGTTTTTCAAGAAAAAAGAACCCTTCCTGATTAATTCCCGCTTTTCGGATGCGGTCGCCTGAGTAGCCGCTGCAGAGTATAATCGGTAGGTTGGGATTGGTTTTCTGGAGGGTTGCAGCCAGATCCGCGCCGTTTTGGTTTGGCAGAATCACATCGCTGAAGAGCAGGTCAAAGCCGCCGCCCGCTTTTTCGAAGATCTCCAGGGCCTCTTCCGCGTTGGTGGCGGTTGCAACGGTGTATCCGGCACTTTTCAGGGCATGTTCAGACAGTTGGCGGACTGAGGGATCGTCTTCGACAATGAGAATGCGTTGTCCGTTGCCGTGAACCTCATCCATCGTCCGCTGTTTAGAATCAGGGTCTTTGGGGGTGGGGGATTCGTTTGCCGAAACCGGGAAATAGATTTTAAAGGTCGATCCGCTTCCCTCTTCGCTGTAGACGTTGATCCATCCATGGTGTGTCTGAACGATTCCGTAAACCGAGGCCAGTCCCAGTCCGGTTCCTTTTCCCGGGGCTTTGGTGCTAAAAAACGGCTCGAAAATATGTTGCATGGTTTTTTCGGACATGCCGGTGCCGGTATCATTAACGCTCAGGCAGACAAAATCTCCCGCGCATGCTTTTATGGAGGCTTTTACGTCATCATCCGAGAACGTAACGTTTCGGGTGCGAAGAGTCAGCTGGCCGCCTTTAGGCATTGCATCACGGGCATTAATGGTCAGATTAATGACGACGCGGCTCACTTGCTGTTCATCGGCCTGAATCAAGTTAAGATCCGGCTGGAGATCCACAATGATCTGAATGTTTTCTCCGATGATACTGGTCAGTATTTTTCGGGTTTCGGTGATGGAGGCATTGAGATCCATCGAATTAATTTGAACTGGCTGTTTGCGGCTGAAGACCAGCAGTTGCTTGGTTAGGTCGGCCGCATGTTTGGCCGCTTTCTGGATTTCAAGTACGTTGTTTCTGGGGATCTCTTCGTTTTCAACGGAGGGGAACAGCAGTTCACTGAAGCCGAGGATCGCCTGCAGAATGTTGTTGAAGTCGTGCGCAATCCCGCCGGCGAGCTGACCCACCGCTTCCATTTTCTGAGCCTGCTGGAGCTGTTCTTCGCGGGCCAGCTCATCGGTGATGTCCTTATTGATGCCCACATAGTTCGTAATGGTTCCATCCGGCGACTTAATCGGTGAGATGATGGCGTCTTCAGTATAGAGTTGGCCGTTTTTGCGTTGATTGATGAACCGGCCTTTCCAGATGTTCCCGGCTTGGATGGTTTTCCACATGTTAGAATAAAATGCCTGATTGTGCTTTCCGCTTCCCAGAAAACGGATATTTTGCCCGAGGGCCTCTTCGCGCGAATAACCGCTCACTTCTTCAAACGCCGGATTGACGTACTGAATGATGCCGTCTAGGTAGGTAATTACCACGGACTCCGGGGATTGCTCAATGGCAGTCGAGAGGCGTTGCAATTCCGCAGTGCGCCGTTTTTCATCCGCAATAAACCGGGCCTGCTGGACGTTTTGGTAGGCGGAAGTGGAGAGCTGTTGGGCCAGCGTATAGAGGGCCTGAGCGATTTCTCCAAAGTGCTCCTGGGACATTTCTGGAACCTGCCGGTAGGCTTCCATAAAATCGTTTTCATCCGCACCGATTTCTTTGGCGTAAGCCCGCATTTTTTCTTCGGTTTGGGTTTCATCGCGCACCTGGCCGATCAGCCAGCTGGCGACATGTTTTCCGCCAACGGTGAGGGCGACCCCCGCATCCCACAGCCCGCCGCTCAGGCAGGGCTGCACAATCGGCCCGTCCGGATTATAAACCCCGACCGCCGCATCCGATTTCTTGCAGTTGGCGCATCCTTTTTTTGTTTTGCGGATAATGTCTTTGCACAGCCGGGTAAAGTTGCTCGGCTTGGTGATGGGCGTTCCGTCGGGAGTTAATATAAGGGAGGCGACGCCGGTCGCCTGGGCGAATTCATCCTGAATCTTCTGAATTCCAGCGATGTCGAACAGATCTTCAAATGCGATGTATCCGATATCTTCCAGCGGACGGGTCAGGGCGAGAATTCGTTTTTCGATGGTCTCCCGCATCCGTTTTTGTTCCGTGATATCTTCGTAGGTTCCCAGAACGCCGATGACATTATTTTGAGGGTCCGTTAGGGGCAGTTTGTTGGTCAGAAGCCAGTGATTGATTCCATCGCTATGAAGCTGCGCTTCTTCGAAATCAAGCCTGGGTTTTCCGGATTCGATGACCTTCGCGTCATCCGCCCGGAAACTTGCGGCATCCTCCTTGCGCTGGAAGAGATCAAAATCTGTTTTTCCCACCAGTTCAGCCGGATCGTTCAGCCCGGCATCCTCGGCAAAGGCTTTGTTCCCGCCGAGATAGGTGGAGTTGGAATCTTTCCAGAAAACACGGACGGGAATGGTGTCGATGACTGTGCGCAGGAAGCGGCGGGATTCTTCCAGTTCTGTTTGAGCCTGTTTACGTTCCGTGATGTCGGCATAGGTGCCCATGGTTCCGATAATTTCCCCATCGGGAGATCGAAGCGGGATCTTATTGGTTTCAATCAAGTGAATGCTTCCGTCCGCCTGACGATGGGATTCCTCAATGCCCAGCTTGGGCTTGCCGGATTCAAGCACTTCGTGTTCGTCGGCGAGATAGTGGTCGGCCTCATCGCTCCAACAAAAATCGTAGTCGTCTTTCCCGATCAGTTGCTCCGGACGGTCGAGTCCCGCATCATGGGCAAGGTGGATATTGCAGCCCAAAAAGCGGGAGTCGCGGTCTTTCCACCAGACACGGCCGGGCATGGTGTCGATGATTGTGCGCAGTAAGCGGCGGGATTCTTCCAGCTCCAGTTGGGACTGTTTGCGTTCCGTGATGTCGACATAGGTTCCCAGCGTGCCGATGATCTTCCCTTTCGTATCTTTGAGAGGAAACTGGCTGATGTTAACCCAACGGGTACTGCCGTCTTCTAGAACCTGAGGCTTATCATTGTGGAACCTTGGCATGCCGGATTCGATCACGCCGCGGTCGTTGGCTACAAACCTCTCCGCCTCACTTGCCCAGATCATGTCAAAGTCGGTTTTCCCGATCATTTGATCTGGATGGTCGAGGCCGGCATCCTGCGCAACATGGATGTTGCAGCCTATATAGCGGGAGTCGCGATCTTTCCACCACACGCGGGCAGGTAGAGTGTCGATGATGGTGGACAGCAGTTGACGGGATTCTTCCAGAGCGGTTCGTGCCTGTTTGCGTTCCGTGATGTCACGAGCGTACGCACAGACATATTTCTTGTCCTGGAATTGGATGGTGCTGGACAACACTTCGATCGGGAACGTTTCTCCGAGCTTTGTTTTGTGAGTTGTTTCGAAGCGCATCACTTTTTGACGCAGGAGATCTTCCCAGTGTCCGGGCCACTTTTTAGCGGGGAGTTCCGGATCAATGTCAAAAACAGACAGGCTCAGCAGTTCATCCTGCGTATAGCCCAGTTTTTCGCAGGCGGCTTTGTTGACATAGGAGAAAGAGGCGTCGGAATTGATCCAGAAGATGGCGTCGGCGGAGTGGTCGACCGCAAACTGCGTCAGTTCCAGCTTCTCTTTGGCGACCAGGGCATCTTCCATCATGTTGAGCGCGGCGAGGCGCGCGGCGTTGAGCTCCTGGGTGGCCTCTTCGATCTCGGCCGTACGGGATTTCAGCATCGTTTTCAGGGAATCGTGCTGTGCTTGAATTTGTTGCCGTGACGTACAGTTCTGAATTGCCAGCGCGATGGTCGGGCCGAGGAATTCCATCATGGTGAGAATTTCACTGGAACGTTGGGGATCCGGCAGATCCATAACCACAAAGGATCCCATGAGCTGCTCCGCCCCGCGGATGGGAAACCGCAGCAGGTTTTTCACACCGGCATCTGTCAGCGGTTTTCGAAGCGGATCGTCTTCAGGAATCTGATCGACTTCCACTGGGATCTCTTCGGGGTGGCAGGCCGGACATAGTTGGGCAAACCTGCCGTCAGCGAACAGTGCGGCGCGGCGTTGCGGGCAGACATAGAGCGGCTCACAATCTGAGCAGGAGTCGGTATGCAGGAAAAAGACAACGGTTTTGGCTCCGGTTAATTCGCGCAGCTGTTCACATAGGTGCTGGGCCATCTCATCCACTCTGTTCAGAACAATCAAGTCGGAAAGAAATGAGGAGCTCATCCACAGCGCGGCGAGGGAGTCTCCGGTGCTGTCAGCGGGCAAATTCATAGTGATATCTTGCGGCTTCATTTTTCTTTAGCTTCATGTTCGGCGGTTTTTAGTGCGTTTAGCAAACAAGAAAGATTTATTTTTTCAACATGAACAGACCGGCCGACATACGAGGGTTTCTACGGTTTCTTTTTCGTCCATTTTTTATTCCTAAGCCAGTCGGGTCACTTTATGTGGCGGTTCTTTCCGCCGAGTTGTCTGCTAGTCTGCGTTGCAGGGCCTCGATTTCTTTTTTAAGTTCGATCATCCGCAGTTCGCGCCCGACGGAGGCTTTGTTGAAGCGTTCCAGTTCCCGGATCTTCTCTTTGAGCGTATCATCAGCCCGTTTGCGGTCGGTGATGTCGGTGTCGGAACCGCGATAGCCGAGCAGTTTTCCCTGCTCATCCAACAGTGGAATTCCGGCGGTTAACATCCACACGATGCGACCCTCTTTAGTTTCAACCGGATTTTCTAAACCTTGGAAAACTTCCTTGCGCGAAAAAACCTCAAACGCCGTCTTTTTGAAGGCGTCGCGCCCTTCTTCAGGGTGCAGATCATAAAAATGTTTTTTACTAACGATTTCATCGGGGCGGTAACCCAGAACGTTTTCAACGACATGGCTACAATAGGTGTAGAGCCCGTTCGTATCTACTTCCCATACGATGATACGGTTTTGACAGGCTAGCTGGTCGTAGCGCGCTTCGCTCTCGGCGAGCTGTTCGCTTATCTGTTTTCGTTCAACAATTTCACCGATCAGGTGGGCGATGGATTGCAGGCGGCGTTTGGCGACATTGATAATGAAAGGGGGGCGTGGTTTGTAGTTTTCGGCATTGTGCTGAATGGTTTTCAGATCGAGCTGGTAGGCTTCGGCGATGGCTTTCTGTTCGGCTGCGGTCTGAGGAGGGGTGCCATACCCGAAATTAACGGCACCGATGATTTGGTCGCCGGAAAGGATGGGAACCGCATACATGCGTATTCCTCCGCAACAGGCCTCATCAACCGGCTTGCCGGAATCCATGGCGGCGTTGGATATTTTCCAGCAGCTTTCATGGCAGAGCCACTTTCCGCAGTCCAGCGCCTTGCGGTTGTCATCCGTTTCGCACAGGGCGCGGGAGGCGTTGTCCAGCGTGCCGCACCAGTTGGACACAAATATTCCGAAGGCGTAGTCGCCGTTTTTTTCGTAAACGGCCATGGAGGTGTCGAGCAGATCCATGATGTCGTTTGATATTTGTTTGAGGGTGTCGGCCCCGACGGCGTTTAGAATCAGACCGTCGCGGTTGAGTTGCATTACATCGTCATAGGCCGGATCTACCGAATCCGTTTTGATTCCCTGTTTTTTTTCCAGCAACCAGCTAAATTGTAACAGTTCTTCATTTGCGGCCGAGAGTTCTGTCGTCCGCTCTGCGATGAGTTCTTCCAGCTCATCGCGGTGCCGTTGCAGTTCGCTCCGGTTGCGATCCATTTCCAGCAGGATGTTTACTTTGCTGAGCAGAATTTTTGGGGAGTAGGGCTTGAGCATATAGTCGATGGCCCCGGCTTCATACCCTCTGAACATGTGTTTTTCTTCGGGGTATTCCGCGGTGACAAAAATGATGGGGATGTTCTTTGTGCTGCTGTCTCCCTGTAGATGTTCGGCGACTTCATAACCGTCCATGCCGGGCATTCGCACATCCAGAATGATCACCGCGAAGTCGTGTTCGAGCGCTTGCGCCAGAGCGGTCTGGCCGTCCAGCGCCTGAACGACGTCCGCATCGGCATGCTTTAGAATCTTTTCGAGCGCGAAAAGATTCTCCTTTTTATCGTCAACAATCAGGATTTTCTGACGGACTGCCGGTTTTTCTCTGGCGGGGCTGTTCATTGGGGTTTCTTTCGGTTGTTCATTCAGTTCGAATCAGGGTCTATTGCTTGGCTGGCGAGGGTTTTCAGCAGTTCGCCGATCTTCGCGAGATCCAGCACATATTTTGCGGAGGCAAGGGCCGCTTTGGGCATGACATCATACTCTGCAGTCGTCGGGTTTTGAACCACGGTGATTCCTCCTTTTTCTTTGATCAGCGCCAACCCTCTGGCTCCGTCGGAATTTGCTCCGGTCAGTATAACGCCGATGAGTGCGGATGTCCACGCATAGGCCGCGCTTTCAAACAGCACATCGATGGATGGACGCGAATAATTTTCCTTGTCATCAACGGACAGGGAGAGCGTTTGGTCCCGTTCGACAAGCAGGTGGTAGTCGGCTGGCGCGATGTACACCCATCCCGCTTTAAGGGGCTCTTTTTCTTCGGCTTCTTTGACATGGATCGCGCAGAGTTGATCCAGACTGTGCGCCAGATAGTCGTCACTTCCGGCGAGACGGTGCTGAACCACCAGGATCGGCAGGGGGAAGTCTTTCGGCAGGGCGGGCAGCAGGGTGCTGAGCGCGTGCATTCCGCCGGCCGACACACCGATGACGACGGCCTGGAAGGCGGAGGGTGGGGTGTTGCGCGCGGTAACAGGATGGCTCGGAAGGGAGGTCATGGTCGTTTCTTGTAGATTTTTGTTTTCGCATCGATGGGGTCAAAGTGATCGCGGGCGGTTGAGAAATTTGGTGTTTCTTTTGTGCCCAGACAGAGGAAGCCGTCGCGAATCAGGCTTCCGCTGAAGAGTTCGAACACCCGGTTCTGGAGGTCCCGGTCGAAATAAATGAGTACGTTGCGGCAGAGAACAAAATGGATTTCGCCGAAGATGCCGTCCGTCACCAGGTTGTAGTTTGCAAACGTCATGTTTTTGCGAAGGGTCTTGTTCATGGCCACCGAGTGGCTCTGGGCCTCATAGTATTTCGAAAAAGAGGTTTTGCCTCCGGCCGCCAGATAGTTCTGTGTGGCTTGCTTCATCTTATCGATGGGGTAGATGCCGAGCTTTGCTTTTTCCAGCGCCTCGTCATTAAAGTCGGTTACAAAGAGGGTGGCCCGGTCGTACAGACCCTCCTCTTTCAGAACAATCGCCAGCGAGTAGGCCTCCTCGCCGGTTGCGCAGCCGGCATGCCAGATTTTGACGAACGGGTGGGTTTTAAGGAACGGAATCACATTCTTACGTATGCTTGCGTAAACCTGGGGGTCGCGAAACAGTTCCGTCACCGTGATCGAAAACTCCCGTACCAACTTGCCGAAAAACTCCTCATCTTTCACCACCCGTTCAACCATTTCCATAATGGTGCGGCAGTCGGATTTAGCCAGAAAGTGCCGGACCCGCCGTTCGATCGAAGCGCGGGCGTAGTGCCTGAAATCGTAGCCGTATTTTTTGAAAATGGCATCGAGCAGCCGGTCGATTTCAACTTTTTCTGTGTCCCGGTTCATGGGCAATTATCCTAGATTGGAAAATAAACCGCGCGTGAGCGAAGCGACGCATAATTTCCGAAGGAAATAACGAAGTGGTTCATGGACGCCAATACACGCGAATAATGAGGCGCTTATCACTCGTTTTCCATTCATTCCGGCACGTTTTTCTATATGAAACATCGAGTTTAGGCAGAATGATTCGGATTCTCCGCAGAGTGGAAATTATTATTCTGCCTACAAATCATTCTGCCTACTTTGCTCCTGTTTGGTTACGGCTATCGGTACATCCAGACCCGCATCATGGAGAACAGGCGGTCGAGATCGACTGGTTTTGACAGATAATCATTGGCACCGGCTTCAATGCATTTCTGGCGGTCGGCTTTCATTGCTTTTGCAGTCAGGGCAATGATGGGCAGGTGCGCGAAACGGTTCTGCTTTCGGATGTGGCCCATGGTTTCATATCCATCCATACTGGGCATCATGATGTCTATTAGCACCAGTTCGATGTCGGGGTTTTTCTCCAGCTCATCCAGGGCTTTTTGGCCGTCTTGCGCTTTGATGGTTTGAACTCCCTTGGCCGATAGCGAGTTGGACAGGGCAAACAGATTCCGCATGTCATCATCCACAATCAGAACCTTTTTGTTTAAGAACATCTGGTTTGCGTCGTGTAGGTTGGCGATCATTTTTCGTTTCTGATCCGGCATTTTTTTGACCATTCGATGCAGAAAGAGGGAGACCTCATCGAAAAGCCGTTCTTGAGAACGTACCCCTTTGACGATGATCGATTCCGAGTAGTTGATCAGCGCGGCTTCCTCTTCCCGGGTGAGTTCTCGCCCAGTATAGACGATAACCGGTGGCAGGGTGATGTCTTGATCCGCTTCCGCTTTCTCCAGAAATTCGAATCCGGTCATGTCGGGCAGGTTCAGATCCAGAACGATGCAGTCGTGTTTTTTCGACCTCAACTGCTCCAGAGCCTCTTGGCCGGTTCCGGCACCGGATCCGATCACATCGCCGTTTCCGATCAGTTTCAGGATGGCTTTTCGAAGGGTGGCATCGTCCTCAATGACCAGCAGGTCTTTCATCTTGCGCTCCAGCACATCTTCGATGCGCTCAAACGCTTCTTGAAGCTCGCCGGTTCCCACCGGTTTTTTCAGGAATCCGATTGCGCCATTATTCAGTACGTTCTGCGAGGGGTTTTCCGCCGACATGATGTGCACCGGGATATGCCGCGTTTTAATGTTGTCTTTTAACTGGTCTAGCACCGACCAGCCGTCGATTCCCGGCAGTTTGAGATCCAGAATCACCGCATCGGGGAGGTAGTTTTCCGCGAGATAAAGACCTTCTTCGCCGGTGGATGCAATTAAGCATTTCAGGTCTTTATCATGACACTGCTGGAGAAGAATTTTCGCAAAGGTTGAATCATCTTCGACAACCAGAATGGCTTTGTCTGTTTGCTTTAGATTGTCGCGGTCGTCTGGCACAGATCCGAACACCGGATTCTCGAGCCGGACGGATGGGCGGGTGCGTTTTTTAGTGGGTGCTGGCGGGGTGTCCGTGCCTTGTTCGCTGATTACTGTTTCGGCATTCAGCGGAAGGTGCACGCTGAAGACAGACCCTTTTTTCGGGGTGCTTTTCAGACGGATTTCGCCGCCCAGAACGCGAGCCATCTCTCTGGAGATGGATAGTCCCAGCCCCGTTCCGCCGTATTTGCGCGTGATGCTTCCTTCGGCTTGCTGGAACGCCTCAAAAACGAGTTTCTGTTTGTCTGCAGGAATTCCCATGCCGGTGTCTTTTACGGAGATGATCAAACAAGGCTCCCGGCGCAGAGTGCCCGAACTGAAGGTCACCGTAACGCTTCCTTTTTCGGTGAATTTGCCAGCGTTGGAGATTAGGTTTTTCAGAATTTGACCGATCCGCTTCCGGTCGCTGATGATTTGGGTCGGCGAACCGTTTTGAATGTTGACCTTAAATTTCAGCCCCTTGCTGTCGAAAACATGCCGGAATCCCCGCCGGATCTCTTCTGCGAGTTTGTCGACAGATACCGGTTCGATGAGGAGGCTCATCTGACCGGCCTCAATTTTTGAGAGATCTAAGATCTCGTTAATCAGCGAAAGCAGATCTTTTCCGCAACCGTGAATCACGTGAGCGGATTCCACCTGTTCGGCGGTCAGGTTGCCGTCAGTGTTTTCCTCCAGCAGGCTGGCCAGAATCAGCAGGCTGTTCAACGGCGTGCGCAGTTCGTGGGACATGTTGGCAAGGAATTCGGACTTATATTTGCTGGTGCGGGCCAGTTCCGCGGCCTTCTGTTCGAGTTCTTCGGCGGCGTCCATGAGTTCCTGTTTCTGACGTTTCAGATATTCCGTTTTTTCTTCCAGTTCCTCGTTGGTCACCTGAAGCTCTTCCTGCTGGCTTTTGAGTTCTTCTTCGGACTGCCGCAGCGCCTGGGTCTGTTCCTCCAGTTCCTCGTTGGAGGCTTTCAGTTCTTCCTGTTGCGTCTGTAGCTTTTTGGCCAGTGCCTGAGAGTCCTCCAGTGCGACAGCCAGCTGGGTCCGCCCTTCTGCGCTTTCAAGGGCCCGTCCCAGAACATCGACCACATGGGACAGGTACTCTAGTTGTTGTTCAGAAAATTCAGTGAAACTTCCGATCTCAATGACACCTTTGACACGCCCTTCATGAAGGCAGGGGCTTACGCAGATAAAGCGGGGAACCCGTTCACCCAGTTGAGAGCGGATCCGGATGTAATCTTCGGGAATGTTTTTAATCAGGATCTGCTGTTTTTCCAGCGCGACCTGTCCCACCAGCCCCTCTCCAAGCTTGAAACGATTGGACAGGTTTTTGCGGTTTGTATACGCATACGATCCGGTGAGTTTTAGGGTTCCGGTTTTTTCGTCAAGCAGGTAGAGGGCACCGATCTGAGCATCGCAATAGGTGGTGAGTTCCGAAATCGCGTTCGCCGCCAGGGAGGTAAGGGCTTGATCACCGGAAATCACCTCGCTCAGTTGAGAGATGCCGGTTTTGAGCCAATCCTGTTCATTCCGGTGCTGCCGGTTTTCTCGGAGGACAAGGGACATCGACCGAAGAGTCATTCCCAGTTCGTCCTGATCATGTTGGGGGGTGATGTTTACAGAATAATCCCCGTCCGCGATGGCGGCGGCCATTTTGATCTGATTGGCGATTGCCTTGTTTTCCGCAAGGTGATCGGCGAAAACGACTAGCCAGAACGGCAAAAGGTACGCGCCAAAGCGAATCACGTGCCAGAACCACCAGCCGGCATCCCAGATATTCGCATAGTAGAAAATGATGCCGGAGCTTCCGAAAAGAATACATAGAGATAGGAAAAAGAGGTCTTCGAGCTCCTGTTTTTTGTAATAGAAGAAGGCAAAAGCGAACCCGCCTACAAGGGTCAACCCGCCTCCGATTACGTTGAGCGCAGAGGCGGCGAGCGTGAAGCGTCCGTTCACAACCATGGGGGGGACCCAGTCCGGATGGAGAAGGGAGAGCGTCGCGACCAGCACAGACCCCAGCAGAACGCTCGCCGCTCTGGATGCCGCTTGCCCGCGAGCCATTTCTCGATCGGGTAGCCACACGCATGCAAAAAAGATTCCGCCAGCCAGCACAGCGAGGCTGTGCAGCCAGACAAAAGAGTTTCCGGCTTGCACACAGCTGTGGAAGATGTCGAGCACGCTCATCGAGATCAATGCACAGGCAATTTTCTGTCCGCGGGATGCGCACTTTCTGTGCCGCGAGAAAAGAATGACGATTGCGAGAACCAGCCCGAACACGGCGCCCATGACTTCGAGTGTGGAGTGGAGGGGCGTCGAGGCGGCTTGCCATCTCGGCAGGGCGTTTTCAAGCATTTGTGTTCCGACCAGCGGCAGAAGGATGCCGAAAGCAATCGTCAGGAATAGAATCCACCCGGGGTGAATGGGAGACGGTGCATTCAGACGGATGGGTTTTGTTGTTTCAGTAGCCATATCAGCTCTCTCGTCTTCCTTGCTCCAGTTCCGCCTGTTGTGCGGCGAACTCTTCATTTTTTTGTTCCAGCTCCTCCTGCTGAGACTGCAGTTCTTCGGTCATCGCCTGGCTTTCTTCCAGAAGAACCTTCATTGCTTTGCGTGACTGCGCGGCGTGAATGGTGATGGCGATTCGTTCCGTTGTTTGGTCTAGCAATTGCAGCTGCAGGTCGGTGAAAGCCGTGATCGACCCCAGCTCGACCACACCACTCACCTGATCTTCATACAGAAGCGGAGCGCAGAGGATGCTTTTAGGAACCATTTCCCCCAGAGCGGATGTAACGGTGATGTAGTCTTTCGGCACATCGTTGATGACAATTTGCTTTTTCTCCTGAGCGGCCTGACCGATTAGTCCTTCTCCGAAGCGGAAGGTGGTTGGTACGCCCGGTTTTTGTTTATAGGCGTAGCCGCTAGCCAGAATCAGCTGAGAGTTCTCGCGATCGGCGAGGGAAAGGGTTCCCACTTGAACATCCAGATGGCGGGCAAGATAGGTGATAATATCTGTGCAAAGCAGGGAGAGTTCTTTCTCACCGCGCATCACATTGTCGAGGCCGACGATGCCGGTGTCGAGCCAGTCCTGCTGCTTGGATTCTTCGTGCGCGATATCCAGACTGATTGCCATCTGGTTGAAGGCCGTTGCCAGCACTTCAATTTCATCACCGGTTTGGATGTTGACGTGTACACCTGCATTACCGGATGCCATCTGGCCTGTGGCGCGGGTCAACTCTCGGACAGGGTTGGCTATGGAGCGGGCGACCCCCAGCGATAGGGCGAAGACCAGCAGCAGCGTGATGGCGCCAAGCGCACCAAACGATTTGGCGAGGATTTGGTTCGGAGCGAAGGCCTCGTTTGCATCAATTTTAAGCACCATCCCGAGGTTCAATTTCGGCAGATATCGCCATGCCGCGAGAACCGACTCTCCCCGGTAATCCGTGAAGGTTCCTTCCCCCGACTCCCCCTGTGCCGCTTTCTGAATCGGCTTTGCATCGTTTGAGCCGAGCAGCACATCGCTTTGCAAGGCTGCGTTCGGGTTGTGACGGGTCGGCGCGATTATCAGAATCTTCTTTCCTTCAAGAATCCCCAGAACCATTTCCCCGGTGTTTCCCAGCCCGTTGTAGTCCCGTGCGAAAATGTACAGATTATCGATTGAAAGCTGGAATGCCAGAACCCCGGCCATGCGCCCGTCTTCCATCACCGGTGTCGCGACGAAAGCGGTCATTTCATCCGATACAGCGTGGTACTCGACCGTCAACGTTTCGACTGGCCTGCCTTCTGCCGCCAAACGGAAGACCCGGGCCAGATCGGCTTCTTTGTGGGGGTCGGTCAGTAGATTGGTTCCCAACTCGCTCTCTTGGGTTGTTGTAAACACAACATCACCCTCCGGCGTAATGATAAAAATAGTATGGATTTTTAACGCGTCCGCATAGTTTGAGAGGTAGGTGCCGTGTTTGTGCTTCAGTTCCTGATAGGCCGGCGAGTCCGCCCCGCCGGCGGCGAAAGCCGCGGCATAGGCCCTGACCGTATCCGGGAATTCATGAGATTGTGACAGGAGAATGATGTCGCGCTGCCGCTCCGCAATCAATTCATTGATGCGCTCCACCCGCTTGTCAGCCAGTGCATTCAGTTTTTCATATTGAAGCGTTTGAATTGATTGCGCAGTTTTTTTATAGGCGATGAGTCCGGTGATGGCTAGCGGAACAATCGCAATCAGGAGAAACAGCGTGAGTAATTTACTTTTCAATTTTATTTTCATGCGATGCTCCAGGCGGGGGTGTGGTTTTTTTATTGATCACTCAGGGGTAAATCTCCGGCGCGCCGGATTTCCGGCAGAGGGCATTCACCTCTTTTTTCAGCTCGATCATCCGTAGTTCGCGGCCGACCGCAGCTTTGTTAAATTTCCCCAGCTCCTCATTACGGGCTTTCAGCGATTCTTCGGCTTGTTTGCGTTCCGTTAGATCCATTCCATAAGCATAATTTATATTTTCCAGTGCGATGTATCCCCACAGAATATTTTTTTTGGTTCTGTCTTTACAGGTTACAACGGTTTCTATCGGCTCAATGGGGAGGTGTGTCTGGAGTGCTGTTTGAACTTTTTCGGTCCACTCGGCTTCAATCTGTTTGCGATAGGTTGCGTCTGGATAAGCCCGGATAAACCAGTCTGAAACGAAGGGGTTATCTTTGATAGTATAGCCGAAAAACTGATGGAAAGTCGAGTTTAGATAGATGCACCTCTGTTCCAAGCCGGTTGACTGGAAAATGGCGAACGGAAGGGTTTCGATCATGGCTCGGAAGTTTTTTTCGCTTTCCAGAAGCTGTTGCTCCGCTTCCCAGCGCTCGGTAACGTCCTGATTGGTGCCGATCATGCGCAGGGGGGATCCGTCTTTGGCGCGAATCACTTTGCCGAACGCGTGGATGTGGCGGATTTCACCGTCAGGGCGGATAATCCGGAATTCGGCGTTGTAATCCTTTTCGCCGAGTTTGGCCCGCTTTATAGCTTGTTCTGCGTCGGCCCGGTCGTCGGGATGGATGCAGGCGGCCCACGCTTCGTAGGTCCCGCCGAATTCAGTCGGGTTCACTCTGTACAGTTCAAACATCCGATCATCCCAGACCAGTTGGTTATGAACGATATCCCGATCCCATACCCCGATTCTGCCGGCGGTTGCCGCGATTTCGAAGCGTTCTTCGCTTTTGCGCAGTTCGGCTGTCTTTTTATGGACTTGGTGTCGGAGAACCCAATTGGCCCCGAACAGTATGATTACGGTGCTGCCTATTCCGTAGGCGGCGATCCAGAACCAAAGCGGGATGGGGCGGCGAGTGTCGTCGAGCCCGCCCAGCCATTTGTCATAGATTGTTTTGTATTCTCCGGTTTCTTTCAGTTGCCGCAGACCGTCGTCAAGGAGACTCAGCAGTTCGTGGTTTCCCTCCTGAACAACAAAGCAGTATTTCGTTTTTATCAGATGTGGCTCGGCGTCTCGTATGTTTTTCCAGCCGTTTTTCTGAATCCAGTAGGTCCCCGGGATATGATAGCCTAGGACAAAATCCACTTTTCCATCCGCCAGCAGAGCCAGGGCCTCTTCCTCGCTTGCCGTGCGGGTCAGTGTGTCTCCCCATCCTTGCGCAAGTGCATATTCATGCAACATATCGCCCTCTTGAACCGCGATGCGGCGACCTTTTAAATCGGCTGTATAGGGCGGGGCTCCGGTTCGGGTGAAGACCGAGGCATACATCACCGAGTGCGGCAGCGAGAAGTCTACGAGCCGATCCCGTTCCGGTGTATAGAGCATGCTGGTGATATCGAGTTCGCCGTTCTCCATTTTCTGGATGACCTCACTCCAAGGGTCAGGCTGGACGGCGATCTTGAGTCCGGTTTTGGCGGCAATCGCCCGGAGTAATTCTACATGGAAGCCGGAAGGCCGACCTTGTTTGTCGAGAAACATATAGGGCGGATAGCCAGGGTCATCACCGTAAAGCAGAACACGTGAACGTGCGGTGAACGTTTCACTCATGCCAAGCCATTTGTCCATGAGGCGGCGATGCGTTCCTTTGGCCACAATAATCGCCAGTCCCTCATTCAGTTGTGCAAGGAGTTCACTATTTCCCTTTTTTACAGCAAAGCTGAAGGTCTGTTTGAATTCATCGCTGGGTTTTCCGACCACGTTGATGCCCAGGAGACCCGTTTTCTTTAGCAGGGTCACGCCCATCAACTTTTGAGCAATCACGGCATCGGCTTGACCGTCGGCCAGCATGCGGAACGCTTCTTCGAAGGTCGGGGTGGCGATGATCTGATCGGAGAGCGCGGCGCGGCGCACATACTCTTCCGCATTGTCTCCTGCCATGACGGCAATTCGTTTTCCGGCCAGATCGGAGCTGTCGTGAATCTGAGCTTCATCCTGACGGACAAAAATCGCACCGTGGAGGGTCAGATAGGGAATGGTGAAATCATAGAGTGCTTCCCGTTCCGGGGTGCGGCCCACCAGCGGCAGGACATCCAGCTCGCCGTTTGCCAGCTCGTCTTTAATTTGCGCCCAAGGCGCCACCTTAAACTCGACGGTCAGGCCCATAACATCGGCCACTTCGTTTAAAAGCTCCACCGCCATTCCCCCCGCGGTTCCGTCGGGATTCACAATCGAGAAGGGCGGATATGCCGGTTCCGCTGCGGAACGAAGCACTTGTCCGGAAACCGAGAGAGAGCAAAGAAAAAAAGCCAGCGCGAGAATTCGGAGAGGCACTTTCATTCCGGTTTTTGCTCCTGTTGTATGGACTCAAATAAAGTGAATAGCCAAAAGACTCTTTCAGGGTACTTGTATTCTGAAGAAATGTCATGGTTTTCTTGCCGATTTCCAACCCTTGGAACCCCGCGGCAGGATTTTTCCAACCCTGCACAGTCACAAACCAAGTGCAACAACTGGCGGCATGGTTCATCCTTCGAGTGTTTCGAGCAAGAAGCACAACAAAAGGAGGAACCGATGCCGCGCAGTTACGAGCAACTTAAC
>Ga0307990_1001384_pt1 | contig 20547 bp, 16 predicted proteins | sample EllFjometagen129_FD_203168 | JGI IMG/M metagenome (GOLD analysis project Ga0307990, IMG submission 203168) | Marine microbial communities from Ellis Fjord, Antarctic Ocean - #129 | ecosystem: Environmental > Aquatic > Marine > Unclassified | place: Southern Ocean | collected 2014-10-08
ACTATCACCGCATGCGTCAGGAATACAACCATGATGCGTCCGGCGGTTGGCGCGGCATGAAGCGTGACGGGTGGGAAGGCGGCCACCGTGTCCCCTTTATCGCACGCTGGCCTTTGGCCATTCCTGCGGGACAGGTGTCAAGGCAGATGACCAGTACCACAGACATCTTCGCTACGTTGGCCTCCGTGGTGGGGTATGAGCTTAAGGAAGCCGATGCCAGGGACAGTTTTGATATGTTGCCTGTCCTGCTGGGCATCCAGGCCGAAGACAATCCTGTCAGGCCTCATCTGCTCACGCAGGGCTTCAGGGGCGAGTTTCAGATCCGCCAGGGCCCCTGGAAATACCTGGATCATAAGCTATCTGGAGGCAACAACTACACCCAGGGCTTCATGCCCCAATATCTGTTGCCAGAAACTGCCCCTGATGCAACAGGCCAATTATTTCACATGGAAGAAGATCCCGGCGAAACCACCAACCTCTTCTTCAAGTCATCCGAGAAACGCAAGGAAATCCAGGCCCTCCTGACCCGTTTGAAATCCAGCGGACGCAGCGCACCCAAGGTCAGAAAACCCATTGGCATTGAGAACATCCTGCGGCTCAAAACAAAACCAAACACACTTTGATCAACAGGGCTGTGACAAGAAAAGGGCCAAATAAGATCGCGTATGAACATGTCACTTGGAGAGTTTGACACTTCATAGAGCAGCTAGTGTGATTTTCGATACTGCCCTGGTGACTTGCCCATGATACGCACGAATTCACGGGACAGGTGACTGTGATCGCAGAAACCACAGTCATGGGCAATCTGTGTAATCGTATGATTGGTGCGCCGGAGCACAACACAGGCCTGATGTACACGAAATCGGTTAATGAACTTCACGGGTGTCATGCCAAAATTACGGCGAAAAACCCGCTCAAATTGACTGACAGACAGATTGGTCACATGGGCTAGAGCCTTGACATCAATCCGGGATTTGTAGTTCGTGCTGATGTATTCGATGATCTGACTCATCTTGTGGTACGGTTTCCATGTATCCCCCAATCTATGCAGATTCTGTGTGATACCAGCCAGGCCGATGATTCTCTGGTCTTCTGAATATAGGGGGATCTTGTGGGTCATGTACCACTCCACAGTACCGTCCCGATTGGGCACCATTTCTATACGGTTATCCAGAGTTTTCCCTGTATTGAGCACTTCCAGATCGTCTTGAAGAAAGTTGTTCACAAGATCTTCAGGAAACACATCTCCATCCACCAGGCCTATGATCTCGTCCTCACTTTCAACACACAACTTGTCCATCAAAAAGCGATTACCTGTCATAAATCGCCCCTCACGATCCTTGACAAAGAAACAGACATCACTGATATGCTCAAAGAGCTGTGTAATGCGTAAGGCCTCACACCCAAGTTGTGTGACAAATTGTTTTTTGAGTTCTTGCCTGTTCATGATTCAATTCCCACATAAAGCTCAGGCCATGGTAACCGGTTATGCCGAAATTGTACACAAAAATGCCAAGAGTATTCTATCCGAGTTTATCCTGGCGACCTATAGTCTTCATGCTATCCAAAGGATATTGGTCAGACATAATCAAACAAGGAGAAAGAATATGACTGCAAGCTCGAACGCCCTTCCCAAACTTCACAATGCCATGTGGCCCGGACTGGTTGGCAAGGGTACCGATCCAGGCCAGGAGCCACCCATCAGTCTCGAACGCATGCTTGAATTGACAGCTGGCGCAGAGGTGAACGGCCAGAGGTTCGACGGCATTGACTACTTCCTCTTCCTGCCGCACACGGATCCCAATGCCAGTGATGATGAACTGAAAAGAACCGCTGACCTCATTCAAGGCCATGGCTTTAATGTGGGCTCGCTTGTAGCCCCAGTGTGGCCTGGTACGATCGGCGATTCAGCCATGGGCGATAATGCGGCTCGCAAGAAATTTCTCGATGCTGTACGCATGGCATGCCGCATTGCAGGCGTGTTTAATGACCATGGTGTGCGTAAGTACGGCGTAATCCGGGTCGATTCAGCAGAGTTCGGCGTAGAAAAATGGGGTAAGGATCCAAAGGCGAACACGGGAAAAATTGCCGAAACATTCCGTGAAGCTGCCAAAATCGCAGCCGATCACGGCGAACGCATTGCTGCCGAAGGCGAGATCTGCTGGGCAGGTATGCACAGCTGGAAAGACATGCTGGATCTCCTGGAAGCCGTGGACATGCCAGAGACATTTGGTTTCCAGGCCGATATGGCACATACTTACCTGTATCTACTGGGTTACAATGCACCAGAATACGCCATGGTGCAGCCCGGTTATTCAGACGAAGCATTCTATGCTGCGTACGAAACCATGGTGGACAAGCTGCGACCCTGGACCATTGATTTCCACGTGGCACAGAACGACGGTGAGGTGCACGGCGCTGGTTCACACGACAAGACAGGCAAGCACTGCCAGGCCGACGACCCCAATGGCAAGCTTGACATAGTGCGATGCGCCGGCTACTGGCTCAAAGACGCTTCATCCCGCGGCATTCAACACATCTGCTGGGATGGATGCATGTTCCCCAACGCAACGCTTGAATCATCCGACACGTGGAACGCGATCCTCAACGTGATGCTCAAGGTGCGCGAAGCGAGCGGCTGGACGGCCTAGCTCAGGTATCAAGTATCAGGTATCAGGAGTCAGAACTTTAAACCCCTTCCGCAAAATGCGTTATTTTGCAGAAGTATCTATAATAAAGGAGTCACTGCAATGAAGAAAAACCTCAACGTGGGCCTCATCGGTTATGGCTTTATGGGCCGGACCCACTCCAACGCCTATCGCAGGGTGTCCAACTTCTTTGACGTACCCTACAAACCTGTGCTCAAAACGGTCTGCGGCCTGGACGAAGCGAAGGCCCGCGCTTTTGCGGCTCAATGGGACTATGAATCGCACACCACGGACTGGCGTCAGGTCATAGCGGATGATACGATTGATGTGGTTGACATCTGCGTACCGAACAACATGCATGCCGAGATTGCCATTGCCGCGGCTCAGGCTGGCAAGGCCATCTGCTGCGAAAAACCCCTGGCCCTGAACGTGGCAGAGGCCGAACAGATGGTTGACGCCGTGGAAAAGGCGGGCGTGCCCAATCTGGTCTCGTTTAATTACCGTCGAGTTCCGGCCGTGACCCTGGCCAAGCAACTCATCGACGAGGGACGTTTGGGACGCATCTTTCACTACCGCGCCAACTTCCTCCAGGACTGGACCATCTCCACAGAAGTCCCCCAGGGTGGCATGGGCACCTGGCGTCTGGACGCCAAGGCCGCTGGCTCGGGCGTGACCGGTGACCTGCTGGCCCACTGCATAGACACGGCCATGTGGCACAACGGCGCCATCACCAGCGTCAGTGCCATGACTGAGACCTTTGTGAAACAACGCACCCACGCCGAGACCGGCAAGGTCGAACCCGTGAGCATCGATGATGCCTGCACCTTCATGTGCCGATTTGACAATGGATCTTTGGGTAACTTCGAGTCCACGCGTTACGCGCGGGGTCACAAGGCCCTGTACACCTTTGAGATCAACGGCGAACATGCCTCCATTGCCTGGAACCTCCACGACCTGCATCGTCTGAGTTACTTCGACCATGCTGACGATTCCATTGTGCGCGGCTGGCGCAATGTGCACGTCACTGACGCTGACATGCCCTACATGGACAAATGGTGGGTGCCGGGCCTGCAAATTGGGTATGAACACAGTTTTGTGCATCAAGTCGCGGACTTCCTTGAGAATATGGCAGAGGGTAAGCCCACTTCCCCAAGCTTCCGAGAGGCTCTGGCCACCCAGCAGGTGTGCGAAACCGTGCTCACTTCAGCGAAAAAAGGCACGTGGGAAACGGTGCCAGCGAGCAAGTGAAGAGCCCATCGAGGCAGTAAGTAGGGGCGGGTCCCTGTGGCCGCCCGAATGAGCAACCGTAAAAAAGGCGGGCCCAGAAACCTGCCCTTACAATGTACAAGGAGATACACCATGTCAACACACACAATTGCAGAACGAGCCCTGGAACAAGGTCAGGGTATATTGCGTTTAACCCCCACCTGGGTCCCCCGGTCCTTCTGTGTGCCGGGTAGACGCATCAAGCTGCATCCCAATGATTATTACGCCTTGGGAGGCGAAAGGGGAGGCATTGATGAGCGGTGGTTTGCGTCGACGACTCCGGCTGACAACGGCCCACTCACTTCCCCGAATGAAGGCCTGAGCTTTGTGGTGTGCGAAGATGGGGACACGACCGAACCAATCCTTCTCAGGGACGCCATCGCAGAACTCAAGGGACAGATCATCGGTGACCGACTGTGGCAGGCACACAAACGCTGGCCCATGTACTCGAAATTTTTCGACAACAAAGGCGCCTTGCCACATCACATACACCATCGCGATGAACACGCCGCCCCAACCGGCCAGCTTGGCAAGCCCGAAGCGTATTATTTCCCCCCCCAGGTAAACAACCATGGCGGTGACTTCCCTTACACCTTCTTCGGGCTCAATCCCGGTGTGACCAAGGATCAGGTTCGCAAGGCCCTCCAGGATGCCGATGAGGGAAGAGACAACGCGATTACGTCTCTGGCCCCGGCCCACCGCCTCCAGGTCGGGACGGGCTGGGATGTGCCCCCGGGTGTCCTGCACGCTCCGGGGAGCCTCTGCACATACGAACCTCAGAAGGCCTCGGATGTCTTTGCGATGTATGAGAACATCACCCATGACCAGGTTGTGCCCAAGGAACTCCTCTGGAAGGACACGCCCAAAGACAAGCTGGGCGATGTGGACCATCTATTGGCAGTCATTGACTGGGACCTCAATGTGGATCCCAATTTTGCCAAGAACCGCTTTATGCGACCTCGACCTGTTATGTCGCTGGAAGCCATGGAGGCCGCAGGCTACAGAGAGAACTGGATCTGTTACAAATCCAGCGCATTTAGTGCCAAAGAACTGACAGTCTTGCCAGGCCACGCTGTGACCATTAAAGACAATGGCGCCTACGGCATGATCATGATGCAGGGACACGGCACCATGGGCGTTTGGCCTGTGGAAACCCCCACCATGATTCGTTACGGTCAGTTGACCCATGACGAGTATTTTGTCTCCGAATCAGCTGCGAAGGCCGGTGTCAAGATCACAAATCCCTCACAAACAGATCCCATTGTCATGCTCAAGCACTTTGGTCCGGACAATCCAGATCTAACGCTTTGATTCGAGCCTAACCGTGGGTACGGACATTGATGCCTTGCTCATTACCACGGGCGATCGTTGGCATGCCCTGGCTTCCATTATGGCCATGCGTGCCGGCAAGGACGTGTACTCGGAAAAACCCTCTTCCATGACTGTGGCCGAGGGTCAGGCTGTGGTAGATACAGCACATCGTTATCAACGTATCTATCAGACCGGGACACAGCGTCTCAGTCAGGGCAATTTCACCAGCGCCAATGAATTGCTTCGCACGGGTCGTCTGGGCAACATCCACACAGTACGTGCACATATCGCGCCGTGGGATTCCGCTGAATTGCGTCATGACTGGCTGCCTGCCGAACCGGAACCAGCTAAAGAAGTGATCGATTGGGATCACTGGCTGGGCCCCTGCCCATGGCGTCCCTTTAATGCCGCTTACTGCAGAGGTCGATGGCGTGGCCATTACGACTTCCACACCAGCTGTATTGGGGAATGGGGTGCACACACCATTGCTCAGTGCCAGGTGGCCCTGGGCATCGCTGATACCAGTGCCATCAAATACCACTACGTAGCAAACGACTCGGGTGATGGCATGGTCACAGAATTTGCCAATGGCATCAAGATGGTTCTGGAACGGGATATGGCCAAGAAATTCTGGCATGGCTCCTGCGGCGTGCGCTATGAAGGCACCGAAGGCTGGGTATCTGTGGCCGATGGCTACGAAAGACCCATTGCCTCCTCACCCACACTCATTGAAGACTTCCACAAGCAGGTGCGTGATTACCAGGGACGCACAGGACGCCCCATGAATCATATGCGTGACTTCTTTGATTGCGTCAGGTCACGGCGTCAAACTATTGCCAACCCCGTGATGATGCATCGCACCATGACCACCGTGCACGCAGCTAATATTTGCATGTGGCTCAAACGGGACATGCAGTTTGACCCGGTGAAGGAACGCTTCGTCAACGATGCCGAAGCCAATCGACTCCTGTCACGGGCCATGCGTGAGCCTTGGATTATTTAAATACAGTCTAAAGTCCAGGGTCCTGAGTCCTAAGTCTTGGAGTTTGGAGAACCCTATAAAGAGAAAGAAAGCACTGTTATGTTTACCCCAAAAATATAGAGCCTTTTGGTTGTCACCTGTCTGCTGCTTATTGCCACGCCATTGTTCAGTCAGACAATTCCCAAAATCACACCCGAGTTGGAGGGCACGCTCCTGGCCGTGCTCAAATCTGATGCCTCATTCCAGGAAAAAGCAGGTGCCTGTCGACAGTTGGGCGTAGCCGGGTCTACCAAAGCCATTCCCGTACTGGTGGATTTTCTGGCTGATGAAAAACTATCCCACATGGCGAGGTATGCCTTGGAAACCATGCCTGGGTCAGCCGTGGGAAAACCTCTACCTGAGGATAGCCGAACGGGGTAGCCTGCCAAACAACCAGCGTCTGGCCATGTGTCGGGAAATTGAACCCCTCTTGAAGCAAACCGCAGAAAAACAACAATGGTTGGGCGTTTTGGGACGCATTGATTCGCCCAAGGCCTTGGCACAAATCATGCCCTACTTCAATGACCCATCAGTTAAGGAAGTGGCCTGCACGGTCTCAATTACCCTGATTGAACGCGTCGCCAAAAAGAACCCACGAATAAAAGAGAACCGTACAGTGAAAAAAGTACTGCAAAAGATTTTGGATGTTTCGACCCAAACAAACTACCAACAACGGGCCAAACGTTTTCTGGGCTCAACCTAAGAGACAACCGCCCTTGGCTAAAATCACCGTTGAATCATTCCAGCATATCCTTTGATCTTAGGAGATGGTGGTAATGCTGGGCGAATCTGTGAGATTCGTCACGAATGTATTGCAGGAGCTTTCTGGCCGGGGAATGGGCAGACAAACGTATCGGGTCCTTTGAACCCTGCTTGTAGATGAGTTCTTCTTTTTTTGCCAGAGAGATCAGCGTGGTGTTTTGAGGGAAGGCTGACGCGTGCTTATTGGCCGTAGCCTCTGCCAAGAGAGTGATCATGGCCTTTTCTGCAGCGTGGAGCTGACCCAGGCCCCCGTCGATCAGAATGAGGTCTGGCCAAAGTTCTTCACCTCGCAGGGCATATTTGTAGCGTCTTCTGACAACCTCTGCAAGCGAGGCATAGTCGTCAATGTGGGCCACGGTTTTGATGCGGAATCGTCGATAGCCACTTTTAAAGGGCCGACCGTCGATAAACTTGACCAAAGAGCCCACTGACTGATCACCTTGCAGATGCGCGATGTCCATGCCTTCAATGGTACGTATATCATATTGAAGTTTTAGGGCCTTACGCAGGGCCTCCAACGCTTCTGCGGGGTCCGCCGCAAAGACCTCCGGCTGAACATAATCATCCGGTGTGCCACGTTCATCCAATCGTTGGATCAGACGAATTCGATCTCTGTATACTGCGGCTTTTTCGTAGGCCATGCCAGAAGCCGCGTCCTGCATTTTCTTTTCCAGTTGCCGAAGAACTGTAGATCGTTTGGATCGCAAAAAATGAATCACATCACTCACAACCTTCTTGTACTCGGTTTTGTCTATCTTGGCAGCGCAGGGTGCTGTACATTGCTGAATGCTATACAACAAGCATGGTCTGAAGAAGCGTCGGTTCTTGTCTGAGGCTTTGATGTCGAGGTGACAGGTTCTAAATTTGAAAATTTTCTGTAGTACCACCAGGGCCGCACGAAGATCTCGAGTCCCTGTAAAGGGGCCAAACAATCGACTGCCTTTGGATCGCGGTGTGCGTGTCACATAAACACCGGGAAAATCGTCCCCTGTGGTAATCTCAAGATACGGAAAGGTTTTGTCGTCCAGGAGTACTGTATTGTAAGCAGGCCTGATATCCTTGATCAGGCGGGCTTCCTGGAGAATGGCATCCACTTCGTTGGCGCATTCAAGATAATCCACTGACACGGCCAACCCCACCATCTCGACAATCTTGGGGCCGCGTGACTCCATGAGGTCTGCCCCAGGTTGGAAATAGCTGGAGATGCGGCTCCTGAGGTTTTTGGCCTTGCCAATGTACAGAACCGTATCTCGGCCATCTTTGATGAAGTATAGGCCAGGGCCCGTGGGAAAGGCCTTGATCTGGGTCCGAATGCTGTCAAGTCGAATCTGGTTTTGAGCGTCATCCATGTCGCAAATTCCCGGGCGCCTGAACCGTCAGTAATAGTAAACAAAAGACATGGTCGCGTCCCAGCGGTCCTTCATGGTCTTTTTGTTGGTCAGCCCCAATTTTGTACATTCCAAACCATTCCAACGCATTTGAAGGGTAGATAAAAACAGAGAACACTGGGTAATGTTGATATTGTCCAAGGTCACGTCACCCATCTTCTTTTTCTGTATACCCGAAGTGGTTGCACCGGGGCGAAATGTATAATCATTGGCAATGCGAAGCGAGTTTGCCACATCGTACAGGGCCTTGTTATACTCAAACTCCACAGCCTCCCCTTGCTTGCCTGCATAGTTCAATCGTTCGGGGTCCAGGGTCAGAATTTCTATAATTAGATCATTGGCATCCTCTACATACCCCATCCAAGTGTCACGTTCATTATGTATGGACGGCATGTATTTTAGCATCATGAATGCTGGCCAAGCCAATACCAGACAAGGAATCAAAATATAGTAGACCATCGGATTCTTGTACAACTCTTGCATATCAGTCATCTCCCCTTTTTTCGTTGGTCTTGATAGTCACGCTAAAAGGCACCCGGCCATTCTTTGAATTGCTCTTTGTCATATCGGGGAAGCCTAAATTCTGACTTTTCAGAGCTTCTTGTAATATTAAATGTCCTTCGGGTCTAGCGGTTGATCCGTTAACCACGATATGGTTTATCGAAATATTCACCTTGTCGATCTCTAACCCTGCACGCTGATACGATTGACTAATAGCCTTGAGTACCAGCGTCAGTTTTGCCAGGGTTGATTGGCTGCCACCCAGGTCAAGACGTCCACCCTGCACATTCTTTATGCCACGAATGGCTTTTTCTAATTCTTTGACTGGATTTTCGGGAAGATCTTTTTTCCCAGGCATCACACGTACATAGTCTTTGCGCAAAGTATTCTTTAGTGCATTGCAGTCGGATTTGGCCTGGAACCAATTGGCCTGCAAACGACCACCCCACACCAAAATCAACAGGGTGGCAGCAATACAAGCCCATTTTATGGCACTTTGAAAACGCATCTTCTTGCCCTGATACGGCATGAAGTCTTTGCGAAAATCCAGAGTTGACCCTGCTTCAGTATGTAATGTCGCGGCACCATACGCAATGGCATACCCCACCACATCAGCCTGATCCGTAGCGGCCTGTTCGCCCCAGGGGCTCGACTCAAACCAGGGCAAGCCCGCTGTGGGCAATCCCAAACGCTGAGACAAGACCTCAATATCAACCTCTTCGTTGGCACTATACACGAGCAGATTGCCTTGTGTGCCGCCTACAGAGGCCATGGTGGTAAAGGACTCACGCACGAGAACGTCTGTGATGTTGGCACGCGATCCCACCAGAAAAGCTCTTACCGGGTGCAACCCTGTTTCCTGATCATACCTTAGAAAATAACCGCTATGCTTGGATACCAGACAAATCAAGGCGGATGATCCGGCCAAGGTCTTTGTTTCAAGGTTTTGCTGAACCAATCCAGTCAAACAGCCGATATCGGGTAAAACACGAATGGCATCCAGGGCATGACTCTGAAGGGTCAAGAGGATTTTCGACAGGGGATCATGGTCTGCTGTGAAAACGTTCAGTTGAGATCCGTTTTCATTTAAAGAGGCAATTTCAAATGCCACAGACAGATTAGAAATGTCTGAAGCCACCACTTCTTCTGTGTCAAAACGCACTGTGGCAGCGATTTGTTTGGCCTGCTTGAATTCACTGCGAACCGTATGCTGCATAAACCAGGCACTGTCCAGCGCCACAGACACCTCTGAATATTTGAAATTCTGATCCTTGCAAGCTTCTGCCAAACGATGTGCCAGAGTCTGTAAATCACCCTTCTGATCAGCCTCAAGCGACAGGATCACTGCGCCCGCCACAGCCCCTTTGTTCACACAAACAGCGATGGCTTGGGTTTTTCCAAAATAGAGCCCCAATACGTTTTGTGATTCCACGTGGTTCACTCCTCTTATATAATGCTGCAGAATCTCTACCCTGAGACCACTGCGATGGTTTTAACAGCCTCACCATCTTTAGACAATATCAAGATTTTGGTCACTCGGGCCACACCACAGGTGGCTTCCACTCGAACCGTAAACAGGGTGCTAACCGTACAGATGTACGGTTCACACTTCTCCATTGCTTCGGCATATCTCAGATAGTTCTTCTTGAAATCATCCAAATCCTGAATAGGCGTCTTCTGCCTTTCCACAATCACGGCCTCTGCCAACTCTCTGGCTTCGCCGCCAAATGTAAACGCCGCTTCAAGCACATGGCGAGGTGCGCTGTTGATATTGACCAGGCCAGACGCATGCAGTCCGATATATTTGAGGGCATTCTCCTGGCGTGTATCGCTGAAAAGTATCGGCTGGAGCAAAGGTTCCTTGTCAATCAGAGTCGTGTTAAATAATCTGGTAAGATCTATCTCCAGCTGCGCTGCCTGATCATCAGGGGTAATGGTTTCACGTTTCTGAACCCGGTTTCTTGCCGCTTGTGTACGCAGGGTACGGGCGGCGGTACCCGTGCCAGTTGCCCGACTTTTTGTGGTGGACTGAACAACGCGGGTAATGGGTTTGAATTCTGTTTGATAGGGCTTGACCTCTGCCAAATCTGTAATTTGTGTTTCAAGCGTCTCTATCTGATCATAGTCCATGCCCATCCACTCGCAGAAAACGCGAAATCCGGCATTCACCTCTCGTTCTACGGTTTTATCGGTCATTAACTTCCAGGCCAGAGGGTATTTGGCGTTTTCATCCTCAATGGTAACACGAACCTGAGCCGCACCCACTTCAAATTCTAAAGGCTCCTCCACATAGGGCCATTCGGGTCCGTACGGTCCCCGGATTGTCAACAGACTATAGGCGTTGATCTCATCATACAAGATCCCGTCATCCCGTTCAGTGGCATTGGGATCATTGGGATCGGCTTGACCGCTTCGAGCCAAAGGGCCAAACTGGTCACTTGCCAACAGGTCTTTCCATGAGTCGAGAAATTCTTCGTATTCTTCCTCGTTATACGCAAACAGATCTGAAAAATCTGGCTCATTGGGACGACTAATCGCTGTCACCGTCAATTCTTTAAGCCCCTTTGACACGGCTTTAAGCGCGGAATCACAGGCATATTGAGCTTTGGTGTAATTGATCAGATAATCGGCCCGATGGCGTTGACGATTCACACGTACAGTCACGGTGTAGGCCAGTGTGGTCAAAATAACCAGAATCACAATGGTCAGCAATAACACCACGCCCTGTTGCCTGCGTTTGATTATCGGATTATATGGGTTGTTGGAATACATCCGAGTTGGGATCCGCCACTTTAAACTTCAATTCACGCGTTCGGGCAATAGCCATGGTTCGAGTCACGAGGTCTTCCTCAGAAACTTCCCACTCACCCTGAACGTTCTTTTGGGCCTGTGCATCAGACATGATCACTCTTATACCAGTGGGAAGCCCTGGGCCAACCCATTGATCAATCCACTGGTCATTACGGAATACTTCAATACGAAACGCTGTCAATCCTCCACAGACTGGCACAAATGGAGACAGAGATTCAACCTCATCACGACGCTGATCCAGCAATTTGTCTTCAACCAATTGGCCTGAATGACTTCGGTACAACACAATACGATTGGTTTGTATGTCTACATTGGCTTGCCATGTGATCTCTTCCAGAATCTGATCTTCGTATTTTTCATCTTTCATGGTCGTGGTAATCGTTATCTTGGCTGTGGGATACCCATCTTCCATTCGATTGAACACGGTTAACTGGGTGCCTGCTTTAGGGTCAATTTTGGAATCCAGGTCTTCTGCGATCAGCTGTAGCACCTCCTGGACCAATTCAAATTCATTCAGTTTGGTCTCTATGGTCGCGGCAGACTGCTGCACATGACTGCTGATGGCCAGCAAGACAGTGAGCATCATGGCGGCAATAACCACAGCCACCATGAGTTCAGTCAAGGTAAAGGCCGAACGCCAGGACTGACGCTTTCTTTGATGGAAGGTCAAGACCATACTAACGCCCTCCCCGTCTGTCCAGGGTGCCTGGCTCCGAGTCAGTCATAGGTTCCAAATCCACTTCAACATCCAGCCCTGACATATCATCAAACACGCCCGTCGTGGCCTGTTGATCTAATTCTTCCGCGGATGGATTCCCATTTGTACGTTGGAACAGTTTCAGATTGGCTTCAATAAAAAAGCCTTCCTCTGTTTGAACCATGCCATTTTCTATCCACATCAACACCTCTTGTTCATCCACGCCTGCAAACAGGACAGCCTCTTCAATACTCATCAACAAGCCGGAATCAGCACCACCCAGTTGATCCAGGGCCGCCATGTCAGATTCCGAAACCTGGCACAACCAGTGCTCCAACTCAATCTCTTCATCATTGTCTTCCATGTCCTTGTACCGGGCGATGGAAACAGCCCTGGCCCAGGTCTGACCTTCCAACGGGGCGTAAAAGGTCTCAACGGTAGACTCCCATTTAATACCAGGATAGGTTTCACTGTCACCGTATTCGGTTTTTTCTTCCACACTTTTTTTAACCAGAATTTGCTCCAGGTTTTCACGGGCCACTTCCAGAGCTCGCAAACGCATGGTCACATTGTAGGAGGATTGTTTGTTTCGGGCCATGATCACCAAAGCGCTGGAACAGATGATGGACAGAATTCCCAGCGAACAGATCACCTCCAGCAGGGTGAAGCCTTTGGCTTTCCCTGATGCGTTCTGGAGTGACATGGTTGGCTGGCTTTGACTCATAATTATCGTCTAATCATGGGGGTTGGGAATGGCAAATCTTCTTTGCCCTTGGGAGAAAGGAGTTCCACCTCCCCTTCCACAATTTCTATGCGTCGGTTCAAACGGTTGATCAACACGGTAAATACACGATCGTCTTCATCATAAAAGATGATTTGACCACCATACGCCCAGCCGCGATGGCCCGCACGGAATTTTGCGGGTTCCTGTGTGGTACTTTCGCCATCATCAAACACGATCTTGTCCACACGACAGGCACGCCCAAATTCGCCATCATCAATCACTTCTTCAGGGAGATAGTCCGACAGATCAGAGGTGGTGATTTGACGCAACAGGTAGGTTTGGTTCACAGGATCAACAATCACTTCGTACCGTCTGCCCGTTTCACCGGCGGACATGACCGCCATTTGCAGGGTAGAAATAAAATCCTGAATCTGGGATTTAAAGGTATAGCTCTGCACACGGCTCAATACAGACGTATTGGCCAGCATAATGAACAGTGCCAATATTCCCAGAGTGATGACCATCTCTGCCAAGGTAAAACCCTGTGTTTTAAATTGTAAACGTTTTTGCACCACGGGCCATCCTGTCCCATCCCCTTAATCACGTTTCATTCATGCAGAAAACCTAGCGATCTGTGCTGAGTAAATCTGCGTCCTCCCCTTCGCCGCCCTCTTGATTGTCAGCACCATAGCTTCTGATCAAGAAAGGTTTGCCGTTTTCTGGAAGTCGCTCATACTCAAATTCATACCCCCAACCGTCGAAAGGCAATTCTGTGCCTTCTAAATAACCACCTTCTTGATAGTTTTGAACATCCATGGGTTCATCAATCAAAATACTCAGCTGCTCTTCTTCTGTGGGATAACGTCCGGTGTCCATTTTAAAAGACTTCACGGCATCATGCAGAAGCTTGAGGTTGGCTTTGGTGGTCACGGAACGCGCCTGGCCAACCTTGCCCATAAAGTTATTGGCGACCACAGCGAACAACAGGCCCATGATAATGAGCACAGCCATCAGTTCGATCATGGTGAAGCCACGTTTTTGTCTTTTGTTTTGTGTACCCTTCATGAGTTCCGGTTCTCCTTATTGTTTGTCAAAACTGAGCCGTTGATATTTCCAAGATCGGCATGATCGTGGCATACGCAATCACACCAATCACAGCCGCCATAAACACAATAATTACGGGCTCCACAGCGGCACTCAATCGTTCGATGACCTGATCTGTGGATTCTTCCAGTTCATTACTGATATTTTGAAGCATGGTTTCAAGCTCGCCACTTTTTTCCCCCACAGCCACCATATGGGCGATGGCCGGACTGATCACCCCACTGTCACGTAATGGCGAGGCAATGTCTGCACCCGACATGATACGTTCTCGTGCCTGCTTGACTGCATTTTTCATGAGCACATTGCCGGTAGTCTCAGCCACAATTCGCAGTGACTCTGCCATGGCCAGACCAGAACCCAGCAAGGTGGACAGGGTGGCCGCAAAACGAGAGACCACGCGTTGCTTGACCAAGGGGCCAAATAACGGCATAGACAGGATGGCTTTATCCCGAAGAAAGGCACCTCGGTCTGTCGCAAAAAAACGTCGCACAAAGAAACTAATGGCTCCGATGATACCGATGAGCACCAGTATTTTCCAACTTGTCAGTATATCGCTAAAATTCATCAGTTGCTGCGTAATCCAGGGCAACTCCTGGCCCGCATTAATGATCTGCTCGCCAATCGTGGGAATCACCTTGGTGGTCAAAATCATGATGGCGGCCAAACAGAAAAAGATGAGCACCATGGGATACACCATGGCCGTCACAATCTTGCCCTCGACTCGCTGGCGTTTTTCCATAAAGCTGGCCATGGTCTTGAGGCTGCCGCCAAGATTGCCTGTGACCTCGCCCACACGAATCATACTCACAAAGATCACGTCAAAATAACAATCGTAATCCTTCATGGCATCGGCCAGAGACTCGCCGGTCATGACACGATCTCGGATATCATTAATGGCATGGCGGAATCTGACATCAGAGACCTGCAGGGTCAATACAGACAATGCTTCTGTAAGCTTGATCCCAGAATTGAGCAATGTGGCCATTTGTTTGGTAAAGTCCACGATCTGCCCTTTGTTGACTCGCTGCAACGAACCCAGAGAAAATGAAGTCGTGTTTTTGCTGACACTGGCCACCTCTTCAATGGACGACGGATGGATGCTGCGCACGCGTAACTGCCGCCTGGCCGCGTAGGGGTTTTCAGCGGCAATATTGCCTTTGACTTTTTTTCCGTTGGCTGCAATGGCCGTATAATGATACGTAGGCATAGTTTATCTCAAAGGACCGAAAATACAATCCGAATCCCACCCAGGATTTCGGTGTCTCAAGGGTGTCGACCTTTGTCCATCCATCCTTGATTTTGTTTTTATTAAACCCTGTTAAGCCAAGTCTGCCTGGGTCACACGGAGCACCTCAGCCACAGTAGTCACACCTTTAAGCACCTTTCTGGCCCCGTCCATACGCAGGGTCTTCATACCCCTATCCAGGGCAAGACGCTTGATTTTACCGGCACTTTCGCGGGTATAGATCAATTCCTGGATCGCGTCAGTGATCAACATCACCTCGTAGATCCCGGTCCGGCCTCTATAGCCCGTGTGGAAACATTTATCGCACCCCTTGCCTTCATAAAAGACATGATCCGTGATATCGGCCTCATTAATCCCCAAAGCACGCAGGTCATTGGGAGAGGCGTGAGCCTCCACTTTGCACTCATCACAGATCCGCCTCACCAAACGCTGAGCCACCACCGCGATCAGAGACGAACTCACCAGATAGGGCTCCACACCCAAGTCCAGTAAACGACTGATCGCACCGGCCGAATCATTGGTATGCAGCGTACTGAACACAAGGTGACCTGTAAGGGATGATTGAATCGCCATACGCGCCGTTTCCACATCACGCACTTCACCGACCATGATCACATCAGGATCTTGACGCAGTACGTGGCGCAGGGCTGTTGCAAAGGTCATGCCCTTTTTATTGGCCACCTGGATCTGGCTGATGCCACCCAGTTGATATTCAATCGGGTCTTCAATGGTGATCACATTTTTCTCGGATGAATCCAATCGGTTCAAGCAAGCGTACAAGGTTGTACTCTTGCCACTACCTGTCGGACCTGTCACAAATATAACGCCATGGGAACGATCGAGTAATGAATCCACCACTTCCATATCTTCTTTCCACAGGCCTAACTCCTCCAAGATAAAGACACCCGAGCTCTTGTCAAGCACACGCAGCACCGCCCGCTCTCCATAGCTGGTCGGTACAGTGCTGATTCTCAAGTCCACTTCACGTTGACCGAGTCTCACACTGCACCGACCATCTTGCGGCATGCGTCGTTCGGCGATATCCATACCAGCCATGACTTTAATACGGGAAATTATCAAGGGGAGAACATTACGATTTAAACTTAATGTATCATACATGATACCATCCACACGATACCGGATCTGAATCCGAGATTCAAATGGATGGACGTGAATATCACTGGCCCGCAACTGCAAAGCACGGAACAGCATATCATTCACAAGACGAATCACTGGCGGACGATTCACCACATCCAACAGGTCGTCAGACGCAGACACTTCGTCGGCAAGTTGATCTAAGTTTTGAGAGTCCAGCTCTTCAGCCACTTCTTCAATCACACTGGATCGTTGTTCATACGCCACATCAATCACCGAGGTGATCACAGCCCGTGTTGCCAGAGCCGGGCGGACAGAAAGCCCTGTCATCTTGGATACATTATCCAATGCGGTCACGTCCAAGGGTTTGGATAGGACAACGGTGAGTTCACCATCGTCCTGGGGGGGGGTAACCCCGGACGCAGAATGAGATGACAGGGCCTCTGTCTTGACACCAATTAAGAAATGATGCTGGGCATACGTTGGCGGAACAGACTCGATAAACTCGGGGGGGACTGCCTGTTCTGGCACCTCGGAGAGGTACTGCCAACCCATCGCACCAGCGAAGAGGCGTAATACAATATCTTCAGTTAAAAAGGGGCACCTGAGCAAGGTTTCGTCAATACGTTCGTTGCCATTGACGTCTTTCAAATAAGTCGCCAACTCCTTGTCGTCGACCAAACCGGTCTGCCGTGCTGTCTCTAGTAGTAGTTCCTTCATAAGACTAAGGGCCCCACCCAATTCCATTATATTCAAATTCTTGCTATGCTACTTTTCAGTAGCCCGTTACTATACCGAGTCTCCTGGCAAAATGCCATCCTGAAACCCGCTCAGAATTATTCCAGATTCAAGACCTTCTCAGGCCTCATGGGGCGGGCCTTAACGCCAGGCCAGCCTTCGAATCCCTGGAACTCAGCTTCATCTTCTTCAAATGCGTGTCTATTGCGACTGGAAAGTTCAACCAGGTCATTACCTTGGTCCAAAGTCTCCTCAGGACGAATCACCTCAGCCTTCACAAATATGTACAGCTTCTTCTGAAGATCACTCTTGCCAGAGCTTCTGAACAAGCCGCCAATTAGAGGCAGATCGCCCAGAATTGGCACCTTGCCACCAGTCTTGGTCTGATTAATCTTGGTCATGCCGCCCAGGATGATCGTGCTCTTGTCCGGCACAGTCACCACAGTTTTCAAGGTGCTCTCGCTGGTATCAGGAGGACCACCATCTGTGGCTGGAGCACCAAAATCAGAGCGAATCAGGTCTATTTCCAATCTCAGCAGGTCACCTTCACTGATATGAGGCATGATTTCCAGTGTCACACCGGCAGAGTAATCATTATACTGCGTTGATGTCTGAACGATCTGGCTACCTTCCTGTGGCAGAGCCCCGCCAACGACCTGAACGTAGGTCGTATCTTGCGTTGAGATCACACCACTTTCATTGTCATTCACCAGAATTTTGGGCTTGGCCATGACGCGGCCCAACTTCTTTGTCTGCATCGCAGTCAATAAAGCGTTGATATGTCTGTCGGCATAGAAAGCCGTACCTGAACCACCGGTCGACTGCATGTCCACAAAGTGATCTTTGCCGCTATTCATCAACACGTCGACCAGATTAGTTGCGCTGGCACCCGGGATTAATGCACTGGTCACACCAGACGTATTGGTCAAATCTGAAAAGCTCTCCAATAGATTCAGATCATAGTTAAACTCATCAGATTTTGACACTTCCACAAGCGTTACATCGATCAGCACCTGAGGTCTGCGTTTATCCAGTGTTTCTACCAAATCCTTGATCCACTTCTGGTTTTGATTACTGGCGTACACGATTAGAGAGAACGTATTCTGGTCAGGCACAATCACAATTTGGTCATCAATCTTACGCACAACCGACTCAATCTTTCCTTCCTTATCCAGGATGGTCTCTTCAATTAGCTTCTGAAGCACAGCCGTCATTTCTTCAGGATCTGTGTTTTTCAAGCTATAGATGGCGTAAGGCACGGCATCATCTGTGGCATCAGAATCCAGATACTTGAGCAATTGAGCCATCTGCGTATGCTGTTCAGGTGTCGCCCTGATCAACAGAGAATTTGTCTGTTCGATGATCACCACCTGGGGCTCTTCCGACAGGGCAGCGTCAGATGAATCATAGCCCATATTGTCACCCATTCTCTGCGTTGGCGTTGTGCGATTTACTGCACTGGTCGCCCCGGTCGTCGTACGATTGGTCGCAGCCCCAGAAGTGATCCGGCCACCGATCTCATTTCTATTGGATTGATGTCTTCCGATGATCCCCAGTTCCTGGAACTTATTGCGAATCTCTTCCGCATCCATATTCTTGATCTCATAGACCAGTGGCGTACGAGGATCTTGCTGTTCGACATCCAGCGTATCAATCAGATCCTGAACAATGGCCAACTGCTCTTCACGGCCAATCATCAGAATACTGTTGGTTCGTTCATCCGCATCCAAATACACGTCTTCCTTTGGCTTTTGGCTAGTACTCGTCGAAATGCCACGCTGGGCAGCATTCCGTTTGGCCATCAATGCATTGCGAGCAATGCTGACACGACGACTGTAAGCGGCCGTGGTTTCATTGGAACGTTTGGGTGAAATCGTGGGTTCACTGGAATTTGATCCCCCAGAAGAAGACACTGATATTTCTATGTTGCTGAGTTGCTCCGCCAAGGCACGCACCTTATCTGTCAGATTTTGAGCCATTGTATAATTCAATCCACGAGACCTGAACACTTTGGGCTCACCGGGCTGATCCACCATCTCAAGCAACGATTCAATACGCGGCATGCGATAAGAATACGCCGTGATAATCAGGGTTTTGTTTTCTGCAATCGAAGACTTGGCCAGACCCAGTTTCATGCTTTCAAGTAAAGCCTCAGCATCCGATGTGCTGATGTGCTTGAGCCTGAATGGACGTGTCATCACGGCTTCACCAAAGTTGATCAGGCCACCTCCTTGGCTAAGATCAGGATCTATGTCAGCCCATTTGTCGGACTTGACCACAGTCACCACATCGCCACGACGAGCCATGATATACCCCTTGAACTTCATCACAGATTCCAGCAAAGGATACAGGTTCTTAACCTTCACAGGGCCACTCAAGGCGCCTTCCAGTTTCAGCGTCACTTCACCTTCCACCTCTTTATCATCATACATAAAGTCCAATTGCAGATGTTTACCCACCAAATCAATCAGAGACTTGATAGGCATGGTTGGAGGCAATTCCATTTCCAGGGTCATCTCACCATTGGCCGCTTCTGGCATCTGGTATTGTTTGACATGAGACGACATGGAGCGAACAGGCACAATCATCGTGTCTTGTGGCTTTTGAACCAATGTCTGAACCACGGGTGCCACGGGGATCGGATCAATACGGGCCAAACGTGTGGTATCTGAGATACGTCCAAGCTCTTCACGTAGTATGGTCTTGGGCGTATGGTCTGTTTCAACGTCCCCTGTCGAGGCAAAGGTTTGGTTCACGATCGGTAGAAACGCCTTGGTCGTGACTGGTTTTGTTGCAGCGACACCATGCACCAGCACAGCCTTGACACGCTCCGTCCAGTGTGTCGGTGCCACAACCAGCATACGAAAGTCTTTTGATTCAAGAATCACCCGAATACCAGACGCCTTGACAGGCGGTGCTGCCATAGAACCAATCGACAGTTGCGTGTAGGCCTCCTTAAGGTTCTTAACGGACAACTCAAGGCCCTGTTTGGTCTCCATAGACACCACTTGATAATTCGCTGTGGTATCAATCAGATCCAGCAGAGTCAACACGTTTTTCCTTTGCGTGTTTGTCCCTGTAATGAGCAACGTATTCGCACCAGGCATCACAGACGCAGTGCCCAAAGCAGATTGTTTGATCATTTGCCAAGCCTTGTTGGCTGTGATGTGTTTTGGATTATAAGAAGATAAGCTTTGATTTGCATTCGCACATGATGCAACCAGAGTCCATACCA
>Ga0307990_1001385_pt1 | contig 20541 bp, 17 predicted proteins | sample EllFjometagen129_FD_203168 | JGI IMG/M metagenome (GOLD analysis project Ga0307990, IMG submission 203168) | Marine microbial communities from Ellis Fjord, Antarctic Ocean - #129 | ecosystem: Environmental > Aquatic > Marine > Unclassified | place: Southern Ocean | collected 2014-10-08
CATCGACAAAGAGCACGTTGCTCTTGCCGAAATGCCTGGCGAACGTCGGCGGGGCCGCTGGTTCCTCCGGCGTCGGATCCCAGAAGCTCAGATGTTTGCCACGTGCCGTGCCCTCGTCGTAGGTGGAACCGACGGCCACTGGCAGCTCGTAATCCATGACCAGGATCTTGTGCTTGGTAGAGAGGATATCGGCCGACACGGAGTTCATGCCGTAGCTCGATTTTCCGCCGTAGAACTCGACCGAAGCGGTCTTGCCAACCCTCGGGTCGGGGATGAGAACCTGCCTGTCGGGGTCCTTCTTGCAAAGGGTGAAGCTCATGCCCGACCTGCGAACCATGACGGTGAACTGAATCTGCGCTGCAGTCTGGCGTGCTTCGATGACCACGTCGTAGAAGTCTTGGTCTCCCCCGCCCCACGGCGCGGTGTCCTCGAAGGTGTAGTACGTCGTGTAGGGGTCATCGTCCTCGACATACCCCGTACTGGTGTAGATGCCCTTGTAGCCGGTGGTGTGTCCTTCTCCAGAGACCTTCATGAACGCCTCGTACTGCGTTCTGGACATCTTCCAGATCCATTGGTCGGAGTCCGCCTGGTCAAGGTACACATCCCACACGAAGTTGCCCCCACTATAACACTCGATGCAGACGCCTTTGAGACCCCCGCCGGGATCCGGCGCCGGGTTGCCGTCTTCCGGGCAGATGAAGACGCTCGTGTCATCCGACATGAAACTCCCGAGCGCGTACTGCCAGCCATTCGCGGCCACTTGGCCGGCAACGGACAGCCCACCCATGTTCTGACTGGATTTTCGGGTCGCGCAGGCCTGCCCGATCTTCTCGAGGTGCAAGGCACACTCAACTCGCCGTTGACTCGCGAAGGCGCCCGTCAGATACGGCATGAGGATGGCAACGAGCAACCCGATGATGCCGACGATTACGAGCATTTCCGCCAATGTGAAAGCACGTCTTTTTCGCAGGATCATGTTCTCATCCTTTCGCCTTGTCCCGCCCGGCGAATTTCCCGTAAAACCACGGCCACAACTTGCGAATCTTCTGGACCACCTCGCGGCGACGGTCAACGGGATCGTTGGCCCGGTAAGCGAAATCGACGACCACGATCCTTCTCAGGGCCACCCCGGCGCGTGCCCGCAGCAGGGCCGAGGAGTCCTCCATGGCGTCGATGATGGCCGGGCCGGCCTCCCAGTACCTCATTTCCCCGAGGCGCTCCGCCGCGGAGGCACGCACTTCGGCCTGCTCATTGCGATTTTTCAACACGCCGATCAGGAATTGCGGGTCACCTTCCCGCCCCAAACGTCCGACACCATCCACGCCAGCGTGGCGAACCTTCCATTGGGGGTCGGCGGCAGCCTTCTTGAGCTTGGGCAGGTTCTCGGGCTTCTTCTGGACCGCCAGGCGAACCACCTCGCGACGGCGAACCTTTACCTCACGACGGCGAACTGCAACCTTGTCTGGCTCGGAGGGATTCTCAGCCCTGGAGGGAGGCGCATCGGCGGATTCACCCGTATCGTCGCTGCTCGAGCCCCCAAAGCCCGGCACGCCACGAACCGAAACATACACCACGACCAAGACCACCGCCAAGCCTATCAGCAGCAACAAACGTTTCTTGTCGCTCAGCATCTGACGTAACCCTATCTATCACCCGGAATTTCACAAACGACCAACCAAACTCATCTGTCGATCCAAACCACCCGGATTGTACCATCTTGCCCCGCCCCTGCCCAAACATTATGGCCTCGACCATAGGCAAGATCGGCGCTTCTGCAAAAGAGTCGTCACGAATCAGAGGGCGTGAAAGAGATAAATGGCTTTTTAATAAGAGTTTAGAGTTAATGTCGCAGCGCGTGCTTCTTTGCCATACCCCCGCAAGATGTTCCGGGGTTCGGCGAAGACTACCCCCGTCGCCAGGGCTCGCGCAAATCGGGCGAGCAAGTATCACTGGCTGCGCGGCTCGACGCCGAGAAGATGGCGGACGAAGTAGTCCGTCTGTCGGCGGCGTCCGTAGCGCGTCCCGACCGCACCGTGACCGGCGCCGGGGACAACGAGCATATCGAAATCCTTATCTGCCTGGATCAGGGCGTTGACTACCTGCATGGTTGAGGCGGGGTCCACGTTGCGGTCCATCTCGCCCACGATCAACAGCAGCTTGCCCTTCAGACCCTTTGCCAGGGTCACGTTGGAGTTGGCGGCGTAGTGGGGGCCTACGGGCCAGCCCATCCACTGCTCATTCCACCAGATCTTATCCATGCGATTATCGTGGCAACCACAGTCCGCGACGGCGACCTTGTAGAAGTCTCCGTGGGTCATAACGGCGGCTGCGGCGCTCTGCCCGCCGGCCGAGCCGCCGTAGATCCCGACGCGCGTCGTGTCCATGCAGGGGTACTTCTTCGCGGCGGCTTGGATCCACAAAATGCGGTCGGGCAAGCCGGAGTCGGCAAGGTTTCGCCAGCAGACGTCGTGGAACTTCTTGGAACGGTTGTTCGTACCCATCCCGTCGATCTGCACCAGCACGAAGCCCAGTTCCGCCATCGCCTGCGTGCCGTAGTAACTGCGAAAGGACTTCGGAACGAACGAACCGTGCGGCCCGGCGTAGATGGCTTCTATCACCGGGTACTTCGCCTTTGGATCAAAATTCGTCGGGCGGTAGATCACGCCGTAAATGTCCGTCTTACCGTCGCGGCCTTTGGCGACGAAGCGGATGGGCGGCTTCCATCCGGCCTTCAGGAGTTTTCCCCAGTCGGCCCGCTCCAGCACGCAAACACGCTTTCCATCGGCGTTGCGGCGAAGCTCGGTGACGGGCGGGAGGTCCACGCGGGAGTAGCGGTCGATGAAGTACAGGCCGTCAGGCGAGGCCTCGATGCTGTGCGTGCCGTCGCCGTCGGTCAGGAGAGTCAGTCCGCAGCCATCGAAGCCGATGCGTGCGTAATGGATATGATACGGGTCCTGTTGCGGGTGGATGCCGCCGGCACGGAACCAGATCTGTCGCTTCTCGACATCCACGCGGTCGACGCCCCGCACGACCCAGTCGCCCCTGGTGATCTGCTGCTTCACCTTGCCGCTGATCGCGTCGTAAAGGTACAGGTGGTTCCAGCCATCGCGTTCGGACATCCAGATCAGCTCGTTCGTCTGGTCCAGCCAACGGAGGAAGTACTTGCCCGAGTAGTGAATGAATGTCTTGCTCTTCTCGTCCACGATCGTGCGCACCGAGCCATCCTTCGCATCGACGGCCAGCAAGCGAAGAACCTGGTGGCCACGCTGATTGTAGACAAATGTGAAGCGACTGGAGTCGGCTGACCATCGGAACTCGCGGATTCGATAAGGAGTGGGGAACAGGTCATCACGAACCGGAAGGGGCTTCTTTCCCGGCACATCGAACAGGTGGGGCTTGGTTACGGCGATGTGATCGCCTGGCTTGAGGTAGTTCCAGGAGTGCAGTTTGGGTTGGACCTGGTCTCGCGGCGAGGATTCGATGGCATACACCTTGTGTTCCTGCGGGGGGCGGGTCCGCAGCGCAACGAGGCGTTTTGAGTTTGGGGACCAGTAAAATCGTCCTTCGTATCGCTTGTCGGGCTTGCCATCAGTGCTAAGGGCGAATTCCTCACCCCCTTCGGCCGCACGCAGGTAGACATTGTGATCCTTCACAAACGCGGTCCATTGCCCGTCCGGCGAGCGAGACCCCGAACGGCTGGAGGTTTGTGCCGATGGACGTTTCGGCTTGGCGGGGCGAGGCGTTTGGGGCCGCCGGACGGGGAGTTTGCCTGTAATTTCCACCTTTGCCGACTTAGTCCCGGCCTGAAAAACTCCCAGCGGTTTACCTCGGGCATCGATAACCAGCCAGACGTGGTTGGTGAAGGTGTGCTGGCTGCGCTCGGCGCCAGCGGGCAGCTTACCGTAGCTGCGGCGCCGGCCCGACCAGTCCAGCCAGAACAGCTCCACCGGATCCTTGGTGAGGTTGAGGAACGTCACGCTGGTTTCCGGCCCGTTGCTGCCGGACGCACGAGGCCCATTCGCCAAGGCGATAAGCGTCTCGGCCTGGCCAGTTCCTCGCTTGCGATCGAGCTTGGTTATGGCGTAATCCTTCAGATCGCACCGCCACCAGGTGGACCCGGTTCGAAAGACCACAGTTCCGGCCTTATTGTCGAGGTCGATCTGGGTAATCGGCAATCGGTCAGCCCGTACGCCATCGATGCCGGCGCGGGCGAGGGCTTCTGCCATCTTCTCGTGATCGAACGCCAGCCGACGAGTCCCTTTGGCTGCGTTCACAAAGACGAATTCGTGGCGATCGGCGGCGGTCTGCACGCGGTACCACAGCCGCTTGCCGTTTTTGGACCAGTGCGGCTCGATGCGATCGCGGAAGACCTTGTTGCGCGTCAGCTTCCGCAGGCTCGCACTTCGTTCGTAGTCCGCCTTCGTCCCCTGCCCCGGCGCGGGAGCGGCCCAGGCCAGAATAAACATCACAACAAGCGGCTTGACAAGTCGGCCAAGCTCTTTACTGGACTGCAACTGCATTTTCTGCTCTCCCTGGCCAAGAGACTGTATGATTTCGCGTGCGGAGGGTCGATCCGCAGATCGAGTTCGCCGAGCCGGCAGCGGTCATCCAACGCTATCGTGAATCGCTGCAACTGTCCGGCAGGTACATTGTCGCCGACGCCGGGCAGGTGCGATAGCGTTTTGTTGGCCGAATCCATCGCACGCCTTCATGGTAGATCAGGTGCCGCTGGAGCGGCTGGCCCGATCGAATCTCTGGCCGCGTCTTGTCGACCAGGATTTCCAGGATTACCTGCTCGGTTGTGGTTTTCCTCCGTGTTTCCTGATACGAGGCACTTGTTCATTCGGCAGCCAACCCTACAATCGAGGCAAAAGTAGCTGCCTAGCGGACCCAATGGTGGAGTGAAATGACAAAGCAGGCTAGAAGAGATGTAATACGTGATCTTGGTCGGCGGTATGCGGAAATCGCGGCGCTGCCGCGGCAGCAGGAAATCGTTGATGGTTGGCGGCGCCTCAACGGGCTGCAATCCACGCGCCCGATGGTGAGGATCGAGCAACTCCCTTGGGATGAGTTGGACTGGGGCCGAGAGGAGATGATCAACCAGGAAGGTCATCTCCGGACTATCGAAGGTCGCTTGCGAAGAACCATCCATGCCTGGGAGAACTTCAAGGCGGATATGGTCGTGCTGCCGGTCCTCGCGCTGCCTAAAACGGTCAGGAACGCCCGGCTGGGCCCGAAGATACAGGTCGAGCGGGTTGGTCTTTCACAGCGTTATGCGGAGCAGCTTGCCACGATCGAGGAAGTGCGGGCTCTGAAAACACCGGTCATCGAGACCGATCTGGAGCTGGATCAGCGTCGGCTTGAGGAGGCAGGCGATATCCTTGACGGGATTCTGCCGGTGAGGCTGGTCGGGCGCGGCCGACATTCGGGACTTTGGGATGGAATCACGACGATCATCTCGCCCGAGCGTCTGCTCTACGATCTGATAGACCGGCCGGAGTATGTCGCGGAGTTGATCGGCAAGTTCGTGGAAATGGAAAGCGGCGTACTGGACCAGTTTGAAGAGCAGGGTTTGTTGCAGGCGGCCCCGGCGGAAATTCACTGCACCGGAGCGTTCTGTGACGAGCTTCCCTCGGCCGGCTATGACGGCAAGATGGCCACAGCCAGGGACACTTGGACATTCTCGATGGCGCAGATGTTTTCCGATGTCTCGCCGGCCATGCAGGATGAGTTTGATATCACTCCGCTGAAACCGCTACTGGAGCGTTACGGCCTGGTTTACTATGGATGTTGTGAGCCGCTGCACAACAAGATCGATATCATACGCAAGATCAAGAACGTCAGGAAAATTTCCCTCAGCCCATGGGCGGACAAAGAAATCGCGGCTGAGCGGATCCACGGCGATTATGTGTTTTCCGCCAAACCGAATCCGTCTTACGTGGCGATGGGGTCGTTTCACGCCGATATCGTCCGTCAGGATCTGACAGAGACCGTCGAGATATGTCGCCGCCACAACACGCCATGCGAGTTGATCCTGAAGGATGTCAGTACGGTCCGCAACGATCCCTCCCGTCTGACCGCATGGGAACAAATTGCCATGGAAGTGGTTCAAGCGTAGGTGATCCGGCACGCCGGCAGTATGCATGTGCCAGATGGACTCGAATAGATATACTGTCTCGCCCCGCCGCTGCGGGCGGGGCTGAAAGGATTGGACATGAGCGACCGTATCAAGGCCATGAAATTCGCCGGGCCGGAGTACATCCCGGTGAGCGTCGGTATCCTGCCGTCGGCGTGGATCAAGCACCGCGAAGCGTTGGATGCAATTGTCCGTCGCTACCCGTCGATCTTTGGCGAGCAGAACAAGAATCGCGATTACGATGCGGTCAGGGGGACATACGTCGCCGGCGAGCACGTGGACGCGTGGGGATGCGTGTGGAGCAATGTGCATACGGGACGCGAGGCGATCGTCACTGGTCATCCGGTGCCTACGCGCGAGGCTGTACGCACGCTGGCCATGCCCACCGAGGATGCGGGCCTGCCGCATGGGTTCATGTACCTCCGATTGCAGGACCTCCGCGGATTCGAGGAGTTGATGATCGACTTCGCTGAAGAACCGCCCGAACTGCAGCAACTGATCGACGTCGTTCTGGAATACAACCTTCGGCAGGTCCGGCTGCGAATCGCCAAACTCCAGGCCGCCGGGGCCGAGGCCGGAAAGACGCTGTACTTCGGAGACGACCTTGGTACTCAGAAGGCCCTGCCGATAAGTCCGGATGCCTGGCGCAAGTATCTCAAGCCGTGCTACCGAGCTATCTACAGCCTGGTGCGCGAAGCTGGGTTCGCCGTGTTCATGCACTCGGATGGCCAGATTTTCCCGATAATCGAAGACCTGATCGAATGCGGCATCAGCGTGATCAACCCGCAGATTCGCGCTAACGGCCTGGATAATCTCGTCGCTACGTGCAAGGGCAAGGTCTGCGTGGACTTGGATCTGGACCGACAGTTGTTTCCGTTCTGCAAGCCAGCCGACATCGATGCCCATGTCCGCCAGGCCGTCGAGGCCCTCGGCTCGCCTGAAGGCGGGTTATGGCTCCTGGCAGAGATCGACGATGGCGTGCCACTGGAAAACGTCGAGGCGATCTGTGCGGCGCTGGAAAAATACCGCGGTTTCTTCCGCAACGATTGCGGAACCCGCCCATAACGGGCCAGAATCGCTTGCAGGTACTGCCCCAAAGCTATGACTGGGCCGTACTGGACTTGAACCAGTGACCTCCTGCGTGTCGAGCAGGCGCTCTAGCCATTCGCAGGGCCAGGAGATAGCGGCCCTTATACGTATAACACCTTGTATGATAATCAACTATGGCATTGGTCGAATCTTGTTCAGTCTCGTCTTGTCCACCTTGATCTCGTCTAAACTACCCCAAATCGCGCCATTCTGCGGCGATTCTGCGGCGTGAGGCTTGATTCCAGGCCCCGGCGCTGATATAAAAGATCAGGTCATCCGAGTTTCTTCAGCAGGAAAGTACCAATGGCAGCAAAGCGAAAGCGGCCTAAGCTTCGACAAAAGGGCAATTGTTTCGTTACGGATATCTACAAGCCCGACGGAAGCCGCACGACCATCAGCTTCGGCCCGCCGGATGTCCGGACCGAAGGCGAAATATATGCAGCGTTCGGGCAGTGGCTCGACCTGTTCAACAAGCAACCGCAGAAAATCCTTGGCTTCAGCGACCCGTACGAAGCGATCGCCAAGACGATCAGTCCCACGACGATCTGCACGGTCGGTCAGTTCCTCGACAAGTACGTGGAGGCCGTCGAGCAGCACCTCCCTCCGCTGCGCGACGGGCGAATGAACCCAACTCTTATCAGGATGAACCAGATCAAGCCGTTTCTCGACCCCTACGCCGATTGGCCTGCGGCTGACTTCGGCCCCGATGAGCTCAAGAAGATTCAGGACGCGATGGTGGCACACCAGTACTTCCGCCAGGGGCATGAAGATGAGCCAATTGGCTATACGCGATTATCAATCAACCAAATGATCAACGAGATCCACAGGATGTGGCGATGGGGCAACGGCCGCGAGATCACCACGGAAGCCCAGGGGCAACGGCTGAAGGAGGTCAGGCCGCTAAGAATCGGCCGCTCCATGGCAAAGGACAACCTGAAGCGGGCGCCCGTCACCGAGGACGAGCTTGAGAGGGTAACGCACGGGCTCACCTGCGTCACTGCCGACATGCTACGGCTGATCTGGATCACGGCCATGCGACCTTCGGAAGTCTGCCGAATGCGCCCGTTTGACATCCTTCGCGAAGACAAGGCTTGCTGGTTGTACATCCCGGGTCGTGATGCCGGCCTGCTGGGAGACCACAAGACCGCTCACTTCCAGCGAATCCGGGCTGTCCCGTTGCCATCGAAGGCTCAGGCCATCTTGAAGCCCCGGGTCACCGACTTCAAGTCGAAAAGTTGCATCTTCAGCCCCGCCCAAGCCGTGCAAGAGCTGCTCGATCGCAGGGCCGCCAAGCGGAAGACGCCGCTGAAGTACGGCAACAGTCCAGGCACCAATCGCACATCGCATCCGATGATCGTCCCGGGTGATGAGTACAGCTCCCAAACGTTCAACGTGGCTGTGGGGCGGGCCTGCATACGGGCCGGCGTCGAACGCTTCACCCCATACGACCTACGCCGGACCGCAGCTACCCGCATTCGAAGCCTGCTCTCGAAAGACGATGCAAGGCTCATGCTCGGCCACGTGAGCAGCGACACGACTGAGATCTACCTGCTCGAAGAGGTCCAGGAAGCCGTGAAGGTCGCCAAGCAACTCGACGCTCACGAGGGATGAGACTCGTCCTTCACGCTGGACCCCGCGGCTGGGTTCCTTTTTGTGGGTCGGGCCGTGGCACGTATCGTGCGAGGTCTCTCGCAGGCCGAACCTGCGATGCTGGGCGAGTTCCAGAAGATCATGGACCTGGCCGACATGAAGGCCACCGGCTAGAAACGTGAGACTGTTTTCGGCCCAGTGACGACAAGGACTTACAACCGAAAGTCTCAAAATCGGCCGTTTTCGCATTCTGCGCCTCCGCCTATGACTGCCAAGACCAACAATTCGATCCCGTTGCCCGATGATGCCATTGCGGTGACGAACTACCACGATCTGAGCCACCGTTCGAGACTTTCGGAACGTTCCGAAAATCTGTCTCAGGCTGAAGTTTTCGCCGGTGCGTTATTGGCGTCAAGGCTTGCCTGGGACATGCAGGCGGTAAAGATGCACCTCGTAGGGTTTGAATGTGTCCTGAAACCGCCCTTCCCTGACCGGCAATGAACGCCTCTCATCGATCACCTCGATCTGATCGTTCGTCGACCGCGGCAGCTCTAACGTGGCGGTGGTTGGGTGACTGCCCCTTCCGGCCGTTCTTGCCAGCCTCTGGGCCCAGAGGCGCCACCTGGTCGGCCAGACTTTCGCCCGGTTCTTAGCGGTCAGGGGGAAAGAGACCGTTGGGGATGCGACGAATATCCATCGCGCGGCTTGCGAGTCGATCGATATCGTCAGCCGGGGCGTCACGAAGCAGTTCATCAAGCACGGCGTCGAGCTCGACACACGACAGACCCAGATGCTCGGCCAGCAGTTGACGCTGTTCCTCAAAGTACGCGAAAAGAACCAAGTCATAGGCTGTCTGGATGCCGAGAGCTTGGAGCTTCTCCTGGGCATCGGACGAAAGAAGCAACTCGCGAATTGACACTTTTTCCAGGTTCATGGCCTTGCTCCCTATCCTTTATCTTTCGCCAAACCACCAACCACTTGGCGAAGTCGGTCGGCGGAGTCGGCTGCGACAGATGTCACGGCATGGTTCCACCAGTTGGATGCGCGACGGACAACCTGTCGTCGCTTCTGTTCCGAACCGCCGGTCGGTTGTAGCGAGACCGTCAAGGCCTCCCAACCGTAATTGGCAAGGTAGGCGTAAGGCATCAGCGCGTACCCGGGACCAGCGTCAATTCGGCGTGCCAAAGGATTGCGCTCCGCCCAGATGCCCCAGGAATTTCGGATCAGTAAAGCCCCTCCGCCCGGCATCTCCTGGATTCCATGACGAACCAGCCACGAATTGTCGGCATAGCCGCAAGCACACCACGCGTGGCCGCCAACCACTGGATCGGACGGGCCGAGGCGCATCACAAGGATGCCATACTCGTGGAACCGAAGGCTGTTCATAGAGCTACCGAACAGTACCGTACCCACCGCGACGCTGCGCTTTTCGACGGCCAGTTGAGACTTAACCCTGGCAATGTCCTTGGCCGATGCCACGGTTACGTTCAGCATTCTCTGCCCGAACTGCTTCGCTTCCGTGAATGCAGCAGCCAGCGGCCGACGGCGGAGGAATGACCGGTCAGGAATATATGGGTGAGTTTGCTCGTGACAGACGCCAAAGCGATCCAATGCCTGGGCGTTGAACTTGAGCAGGCTTCCGTCTTGATCAATACCGTCCAGCTGTTTGGTGGCCCAGAATATGAAAGCAGGAGAGAGCTCTTCGCACTCGTCCGCCGAGCCAATCCAAGCGTTGGCCGTGGCAAAGGAGTGGCAGGACCCGATGCATCCTTGGCTTCGAGTCGGACCAAAGCGATCCACCAGGAATGCATGGTCCGGAAGCCCCTGGCCCATTCGGCCACCGGTCATCTTAATCTCACGCAGCGCAGGCGGGGCTTGCTCCCCCGACGGGGCCATGACCCCGCCCACCACGCACTGCGGCGGCACAGCGATCGGCTCATGGGCCGGCCAGTCGGACAGTCCCATGGCGGCGAGAAGAGACCCCTCATGCAGACCGAGTTCATCCACGAGGATCCTGTGGGATTTGGGCACGTGAACCATCACGTCCAAGAGGGACTCCGGTGAAGTCAGGCCAGCGAGCCCCAGCCGGGCTCGTGATTCCAGCTCCAGCTGCTTCAGAGGGTCACCGAGTTTGCGTCTTAGCCAGTTCATTTGATTGTTCCCTTTCCTGTCTGTCCGCAGCCGCAGGATATCCAGAGCTTCCTGGAGAGCATCCAGAAAGCCCGAGGAAAGATCATGTCCAGGCAAGCCATCCCGATGGCCCCCACGAACACTATGAAGAGACCCGCACCGTGCCAAGCCACTGTGCCAGGGAGGAAGAGTCCCCCGAGTCCGGCAAGCAGCAGGGATCCGGGCATGCTGACGGACACGAAATCGATGCCAATTGCCTTCCATGAATTCAATGTCCCCGCAGACCTTGCCCTTCGAAGGCACCCCCGGAGCAGAGACCACAAGACGAGATACAGCAGGATGACAGCTGCGATCTCCGCCACCACGGGGCTCACCGGGAAAAGGAACAAGATCCCCTTGGCCACGAACTCCCTCAGCAGCAGGGAGCCAATCAAGCACGCGGCGAAGACCATCACTCGAAGCAGAAGTCCGAACACGACTGGAGCGGCCAGGATGCACAAGACCGCGAGGATCAGGATTGCCAGAACAAGGTGCATGTCAGTCTCCTCATGCTTGGCGTTTGCCGACAGGCCGTGGGGACGGAATGCCCCCACGGCTATGTCGGTGACGGATTACTTACCGGCCAGAAGGGCATCAATCCGGGCGAGGGCACGGTCGGTGGAGGCACCACTCGAGGAGATCTTCTCATCGCTGGACTCCCGGAGCAGTGGCTTGAAGCCAGTGTCGAATGTGCCAAAGGCGTCGGTCAGAGAATCTTCGGCCTCTCCGATCGTCTGTTTCGCCTCGTTGTAGAGGGCCGTGTACGCATCCGCACCAGCCCCAACATCATCAAGCCTCTCCTTGCGGTCGCGATACATCCGGAGCTTCTGCTCCAACGTCGACAGCCGGGTTCGGAGGATCTGCTGGTGGATTGGGGCCAAGCGAAGGTTCTTCACCTGCTGATTGTGCAGGTTCTCAAAATACTGCCCTTCATTCGTGATGACCTGCAGGCATTCACGTGCCCCGGCGAGTTCCTCACCTCGAGCAATGACACGGAGTTCCAACTCTTCGGGAGTGAAGATGCTCCCGTCTGCGTATCGAACGGGCTCGTTCTTCTCGATCCTGCCCTTCATGAACCGGAGCTCGGATTCGACAACGCCGACACCGTGCTGAGCTCGGGTCACCTTCTCCACCAGCGACTGAGCGTGACGAAGCGTTCGGGCGGAGCTGCGTTTCAACTCCTGGACCATCGTGCGGAACTCCTCGACCTTCTTCCGTGCCGCAATCCCCTGCACCTCGGTCTTGTCGATGACCTTGAGGATCTGCCGGCGGATCAACTCCTTGCCGGTGGGGCCGTTGCCGTCCAATGCCCACTGGTACACGCCGTAGGCGACGGTAACCAGCAGCACAACCGTAACGAGAGTAACAATTACCTTTGACATTTCCTTCTCCTTGCCTCTGGGGCCTTGGCGATGCTGGCGGACCATCCGCAAGCATCAGATTCACATTTGGATGTCAGTCGGGTTCTCACGTCTTTCACCTCTTCATCCAATAGAGGGCGTGCGCTGCGACACGCACTCCTCAAAGCAAGAAGCCCCATGTCGAACAAGAGTATTTGCAAGTGGTTACAAGAACGGCGATTCTTCCGGTGGTCTGAAAAGCGATCGGAGAAGGCTGAAAACGCTGAAATGAGTCAGGGGCGCAGTATCTGCAGCCGGGCCGTGCAGAAGGAGCCCTGTGTCGGCAGTGAACGAGGGCCGACAGGGCAGGGAGGGCAATCCAAACTGTTGCATGGCGGATAAGTAATCGCCCGCCACAGCGTGAGGACTGTGGCGGGCGAACTGGAGCCCCCCCTATGGGTTAGTCTGACGCCGATTCAACAGGAATGACGATGGAGATAGGTATGGTGCTGCAAGTCGCGGAGGGCGTAGCCCGTAGCGACTTGCAGCGTGACGGACCGGTTCCTGGTAGGGCCAGCCCCCCCAGCCCCAAGAGGGCCCCGGGGGACCGCCCACCAGTAACCATCTCGTCCTCAACGGCCGATACAGAGTCGCCCACCGCTGCTACGGTAGGGCCGCCATAGGGGCACCGAGAAGGCGAGACGGTCCAATGTCCTCTTCTCCACCTGTTGAAGTAAGGAGCATCGTATGATCTTTATCGGCATTGACTGGGCTCGCAGCAAGCATGATTTTACAGCCATCGACACCGAAGGAAATGTCCTGACCCGGGGTACGGTCCCTCATGACGCCCAAGGGTTTATGAAACTTGGAGCAACCATTGCGTCTCTGGAATCCACCCCGCAGGAGGTCCATGTCGGCGTCGAACTGCACAACGGCGCATTGTTGAGCTGGCTGCTGGATCAAAACTACATCGTCTATGCCATCAATCCCAAGAGTGCAAATCGCGCCAGGGATCGCCATCGGCCTTCAGGAGCCAAAGACGACAAGCTCGATGCCTTTGTCCTCGCCGATATGGCCCGCACTGATCGCAATCGCCTTCGCCCGATCCGTAAGGACTCCGCCGCCACACGGGAACTTCGAGCGTGGACTCGCCTTCGCGGTCGGCTGGTTCAGCAAAAGACTGCCACATCCCAACGACTCCGGGCACTACTGGCAGAGTGGGCTCCACGCCTGTCGACGCTCTGTGATGACTTCAATCGCAAGTGGCAACGAGACCTACTCGAACTTACGCCGCTACATGACCATCTGAAGGGCCTTCATGGCAACCGGATCAATGCGTTCTGTCATGCCCACCGGTTGCGCAGCAAGACTGTATCCCGCATACGAGACACACGGATGCACCCAGCTCTTGTCATCCCTGCTGGGTTGCACGATGCGATCTGTGCTGAGATCCTCGGATTGGTCGAGTCTCTGAACTCTCTGATCGCCAGAATCGACCAGGCTGAAACCGAGATCGATTCCTGTATCCAGAACCATCCCGATGCTGAGATCTTCCAGTCGTTGCCCGTCAAGGGGACTGCGACTGTCGGAACACTCCTGGCCGCCTTCGGGGAGTCCAGGGAAGACGCTCCTCATTGGCGCGATCTGGCCGCCTGCTGGGGTGTTGCGCCCGTTACGGTGCAATCCGGCAAGTCTCGCCACGTCAAACGACGGCGCGCTTGCGATCATACCGTAAACCAAGCCCTGCTGTTCTTCAGCTTCAAAACAGCCTTCACGAAAGGCTGCTGGGCCCAGGGCTACTACCAGAAGAAACGGGATCAAGGCTGCGATCACTACGGAACCCTACGGTGCCTGGCCCAACGGTGGATCAAGATCATTCATCGACTTTGGAAAGATCGCATCCTGTACTCTGAACAACTCCACCAACGGAACCTAAAACTTCGGGGAGCAGTCGCCGCATGATGGAAAAACACACCCCGCAGTTGACATACAGAGTCCCCCGGCCTATGCCTCGGATCGGGACGTTCAGCGCGTGGCTTACCCCGGGGCATCGGCCTAGCCTCGCAGAGCCCCCAGGATCGAGCGGCGTACCGCAACACAAATCGGCAAGGCTTGCGCGACCAGAGAATAGGCCAAGGCCAGGCAAAGGCTTCCCAAGAGAAGCGAAGGGCCACCAGGGGCGAAGATGCCGATGCGTAATACGCCCGGGTCCATCCCAAAGGCCTTTGAGACCAAGCCCGCATAGGCGGGCGATGCCACCATGAATAGGACGATGCCGGCGACAAATGACAGCACGCCAAAGAAGAAGGCCTCGACGATGAAGCTCTTGACAATGTCCCTGCGGGACACGCCGAGTGACCGCAACGAAGCGATCTCCCCTTTGCGTGCATCATAGAACAGGTACACGCTTGTGATCACCACAAGCACGCTCAGTAGCAGCGCGGCCCCGCACAGAAGGATAGTAAGATTGCGCAGTGTGGCTGCCAGGCTGGTCAGGGCCTGTTGCTTGTCAACCTGATGAGACACCAGGAATCCTTGACCCTCGAAACGTCGAGCAATGGCCACCACATCGTCCGGTGACGCAACGACGAGCTTCACGCGACGTGCGCCGTATGCCGCCTCCTGCTCCATCGGAGTTCGGAACTCCCCCTCCACGAAATTGACCTTCCCCCGAGTCCATTGACGAACGCGCCAAGCCAGATCAACGTGCATAGCGGTATGGCGCGAGATGCCCACAATCTTCAACGGCACATTGAGACCTTCTTCTCTTCCGAACGCATCCTTACGGACCCAGCGAAGCGTGATGGACTTGCCAATGCAGTCGGCCTTGCCCAAACCCAAGCTGGAAAGGTCTGACTCCGCGACCACAAGGGACTTCTGGCCATAGAGCCAGTGACCACGAAGCAATGAGAACCTCTCCAGGTCGCTTGGCTGCATCGCTTCCGCCCGGAGGACGCCTGTCTTGGTGGGTATGTCCACGGCAGTCTCACCACGAGCTCGGAGGAACGTCGGACGAGCCATTCGCAGGGCAGAGAGGATATCTTGACCCAGGGGTGTGGCGTCTGGTCTTGTGGCCCGATATACGTCGAACGTTTGGGCGGAACTTACATCAAGAGCATCAAGGCGGACGCCCAGGCTCTGGATTGTATCCCATGTCTCAGGCTCAGCCACGCACACGTGCCATTCTGCAGGCTGCAGAGCCGATTGGGCTATCTGCTCTGCGGCTCTGCGTCGCCAGGCACTATCGCTCAGGACGACCACTCCGCGTGGGTACAGGCTGTCTCCCCGCGAATCCCGCCTTCCTGTCTGGGCGGAAGAAATCATCAGCCCGCTCTCCAGTTTGCCAAGGCTAGTCCTGGCAACAGCCAGTGCTGAGCTGTCGGATCCGGTGAGTCGCAGGCAAGGAACGTTCACGGCAACGACGCCGGGCAGGCCGGCAAGCGCGTTCTGCGTGACCCGATCGAGTGCTCCAGGAATCAGGATGTGCACCCGCTGCTGGAAGGCGTAGGTTCGGAAGCGGCCTTGGCCAGCGAGGACCGGAACACAACACCGCATCGCGCCCCCCGAACCCGTCAGGACATAGTGGGAGTCCGGGGCTGTGCGATACTGGACGGTGACCCCATCGGGGAGCCTCGTGATCGTGGCCACTGCGTCTTCGAAGGCCGTCTCTGGCGCGAAAGCCAACTCTCCTGTAACAGCAGGCAGCCGATCCGGCGCCAGGGCTTTCGGTAGGGCCGCCAGAACCTGGAGAGCCTTCGGGTTAGTCGTTGCGATCCAGGTCGCCTTTTGAGAATGGCTTGTCCAGTCAAGCGTCTCGAGTACCATCCCAATGGGCGTCGTGACTCCAACGGAGGAACCCATGACCTGGCTTCCAAGGAGCTTTCGAGCCGCGTTTGAATCTGCCGGCACTGTAACGCCATCGCCCACCGGCTTCCCGATGGCATCCCAGCGGGGATCGTCAGGGGCCAGAGCTACCAGAGCTCCAGCCTTCCATGGTGCAGTGTAGACCGGATACGCCTGTATCCCCGGCACACTCAGAGACCTGCTGCTTGTAGCCAGTCGAAACCAGCTGTCCGGCCCTAACCTTGGGATCGTGTCTTTCCGTACGCGCTCCAACTCCACGCCCATGCGGGCGGCGAGCTTCGTGACCTTTGACGCATCGTCCCTTGTCCAGACGAGCGCAGAGGGGTACTCCTCTGGGCCAATGTTCTGCTCCTCGCCGACATGCCGCGTAACGTGTGAGACCCAGAGATCAAGGGAGCGGACGGTATCGGCTAAAGCGTAGACGCGGTCCGCTCCTCGGACAATCCCGGCGACACAAAATATCCGTTCCTCGACTTGGGGTACGCCGTCCCGGTTGCGCTCCAGGCGAACGGAAACACGCTCCCGCGGAGAGGAAACCCGGAGTTGGTTCGCGAGCGATTCGGCCAAAACGACCTCGTTGGCGTCATCGCTGAGGCCACGACCTGCGAGAATGCGGGATGCCGCGAAGGCGGGATCGTCCTGGGACGCCGATTCCATGACACCAAGCACAGATCGACCGGTCCGTTGGTTTGCCACGGTGACCTGGATTTCATACAACGGCACCGCTGTTTCGATACGGTCGTCCGCCCGGAGATCCGCCAAGCGATCTTTGCTGAAGCCGATGGACTTCCTTGCTTCGTTCACGGTCAACACGACCCGGCGAAGGGCCAGCGGGTCAAGCCTGGCCTGAGCATTATCGTACATGCTCACGGAGAGCTGACTGTTGGCGAACACGGTTGCGATCGCAATGGCGACCCCAATCAGTGAGAGGCCGATTGCCCACTTGCGGTGCCACATCGAGAGCGCCACATGCCGAAGTACATCCGATGTTCTGTAAGTAATGTCCATGATGACTCCTTTGGTCTTGTATCGTTTTGGGTCGCGCTGCGCTTAGACCGCTACGGGAGGACAGTTGATCTTTGGACTCACGACTTCCCGAGTCGATGCTTGCTGCAGTGGCCGCTTCGTGAGCAACTGGCTGTAATCGCTCAGCCCAAACAGTGACATAGGGCTCTCCTTGGCGACATTCGTGACATCGTGGAACACTCCGTCTTGAAGCAGCAGCATGCGGTCGACATACGGTGCCACAAGCATTGCCTCGTGCGTAACGATCACCAACGTCCGTCCCGAATCGGTCAGAAGCTGAAGGACCTCTTGGCTTGTGCGAGGGTCCAACGCGGCAGTAGGCTCATCTGCAAGGACTGCCCGGCTGTCTGCTACCAGGGCTCTTGCCACTGCCACCCGCTGGCGTTCGCCGCCCGATAGCTTCCCAGGCTTGGTGTGCATGCGACGGCCCAGCCCAACTCGCTCGAGCATGTTCGCCGCAAGGCTACGGGCTTGTTTCCGGTCGGCCCCGCGAAGCCGCATGACCAGGGACACGTTCTCGAGGGCGGTGAGATACGAAGGAATCGTCTTGCCCGAGTTGTCTTCTTGCGAGACCAGTGGCATGGATGACCATAGGCGGCTCAAGGCGCGAGGACCGTAGTGGATGGGGCGGCCAAGGAAACAGACCGCGCCCGACGTCGGGCGCCGATGGCCGCGGATGATGTCAACTGCGGTCGTCTTGCCTTGTCCCGACTCACCAATGATGGCGATTCTCTGACCGTGCTCGACAAGAAGGTTCTGTCCGTCGATAAGGACGTTATTCCCGTACGACACGCTCACGTCCCGCAGTTCGATGTCTGGGATGTTCTGCCTGTTGTCCATGTTGTCCTCTTTCTGATAGTGGGATATCTTTGGTGGCGTGACCGGAGCGCTTACGGCAAGGACTCCTCAGGCACCCAGCCAACGATTTAGTTACTCGTCTGTCGATACCATCGCCGATTGTCGGTCAACGCTCGGTTCAGTGACCGAATGAACATGTAGGTGTCATCTCGCAGAACGGCACGCTTCTGTTCCGATAGCTGGGCCAGTTCGGTCGGCGTGTAGCTGAGAATGCTGGACCCGCGGTGCGGCAGGACCATTTCGGCGAAGTTCTCGCCGATTGTGGCACCGCTCTGTGTCCGCGACCGGGCCGCCGCATCCCATACCTTTGCCCCGATGTCCAGGCCTGGCTCCAACCTGTGCAGCTTTCGGAGCACATCGAGAACCTTTCCTGCTTCGCTCTTGAAGCAGAAGACTTCGAGCTCTCCTGCCCGAGCACTGCCACAGGAAGGGGCGATCCACCCCTCCAACGCCATGCAGCCGCGTGGCCCGATGCGGTCAGGATCAATGTCCTTGGTTTTGCGCAGGATCTCTACGACGTAACTGATCTGCTCGGGCGATCGGCCCATCGTGCTGGCTATCTCCTGCTCCGTGTGCCCGTCCCGAAGGGCAGTGTATACGTTCATCGTCTCGTGGATGATCGTGGCCTGTTGAGTCAGCAGCTTCTGTACCTCTCCTTCCAGCTCGCCGATGTCGTTGATCGACAGCAGCCTTCCCCCTGTTCCCTCTGCAATCGTTTGGAACTGATGGTCGCGTTCGGGCCACGCAGGGCCCACAGACAAGGCGAAGATGGTGATCTTGCGTGTCTTGGCTTCAGAGGCGACCTGCGATAGGGTATAGCCGTTGGGGTTCGATGGACCCTTCTTCAGGTGGTGTGGCGTGTCCCCAACCAGAAGCAGGATGCGTTGGCTCCTCGGCCGGTACGTCATGCGCTGCAGGCACTGCATCAGCCCCTCAAGCCCGGCCTCGGGCATGTCGGAATCGCCACCTCGAGCCTTCACGGTGCCAATGGTCTTGCAGAACTCATCGACGGTTTCCGGACCGTAGTGACGCACGATATCTTTGCCATCACTGTCATCTCGATAGATCGTGAGGAACGCCGACACATCGGGCTTGCTGTCCATCCCGGCAATCTTCCTCGAGAAGGCTGCGACGGCTTCCCTAGTGGACTTTATCCATCTCGTCATGGATCCGGTACCGTCCATGCACACCATGAAGTCGAGCTGTTGGAGTTGGGCCTGGAACTGATCCAACTCCGCTTCTGTGTAGCGAGGCTTCGGGGAGTTCCCGGAATTGGCCTTCTTCCCAAGCATGGCCACTCGGTAGACCTGCACCTCCTTGCCATCCACCAGGACCGAACGCTTTTCGAGTATGGGCCACGGATTGCAGGGCATGGGGCCTTCGTCGTCTTCGGGCACCAGATCGAACACTGCGATGGGCCGAGGAGAGACGGAACCACGCAGGGCATCGGTGGCGTCCGCTGCACTTTCGTAGATGGGCAGCTGAAGGACGTAGCTGCCCTTGATCAAGACAGGCCGGAAGCCAACCCTGTGTCGCCAGACGCGAGCCATCCGATTTGGAATCCAGCTGATTGCCGAACCGTCTTCCGGAGTCCGACTGACCAAGAACCATGTATCGTCTTCGAGCATCCGGGCCTCGTGGACGTACAGCATGTCGAACATCTGTGCTTTCGGGCCGATCGCTTTGCCACGAGGCTGATCGAAGAGCGAAGTATCTTGGCCGACAACGACCTTCAAACGCACACCGCCAGCCATCAGGGCTCCCCCTGGGCCTGGCGTCACGTTGATCGCCACGCCATTAGCCTTGACCTGCTGCTGGCCCTGCCCCTGTCCAACCTTGGTCTCCCTTGAGGGCAACTGGCCCTCGGCCTCATCGCAGCCGGTGAGGGCCAAGGCAGCCAGGGATACCGCAAGAACGATCTCGATGAACTGATGTTGGTTTCGCATGGTGTTTCCTTTCCTGTATGCCTATGGGCGAAGAGCAGGAAGACGGCCGACAAGACATGGAGCATGGCACCTTAAGTGACTACGCACTCAGGCTTTCATCGCATCTCGACAGTAATTCTTGGAGGAAATGCCTTAAAGCGTACTGAAAACGCTGAAACCGATGACTGACCGGTAGCGCAGCCTTCGGGTGCCATGACGTGGGGATGAGAAGCACAACGCGAAGGCCAGTGCGGCGAATAACGCCCGAGGGCCCGGCAGACCCATAGCAAAGACGCCAGGGACCCTCTATTGTTTGAAGGGGCTGTCCACTTAACGCAAGTGGTCTCTACATGTTGTGGTTTCCATCGACAATCTCCCGGTACGGTACGGAGGCCGTCGCAGCAGCCTGCTGGATGAGCCGGTAGAAGAGCATCCCTCGTGATCTCCATGCGCGGCGGTTGAATCGGAAGGTGTATTCATCGAGGTAGTACTCCAGATGCTTGCCGCTGACGGCACCTTGATGAATGCCAAGCAGCCAGCGTTT
>Ga0307990_1001386_pt1 | contig 20537 bp, 32 predicted proteins | sample EllFjometagen129_FD_203168 | JGI IMG/M metagenome (GOLD analysis project Ga0307990, IMG submission 203168) | Marine microbial communities from Ellis Fjord, Antarctic Ocean - #129 | ecosystem: Environmental > Aquatic > Marine > Unclassified | place: Southern Ocean | collected 2014-10-08
AATGGTCCCTGTTCAAAAATACAGGAACAGATCCTGGATGCTTTGTTGGAGCCTTTAGCCCCGCAGCCACAACAAGCCCTGTTAAATCATATCGAATCCTGTCCCGACTGTACCACGTTTCAGCGGGACATCAATCAACAAATTCAGTCCCTGACGTGCCTGGGCCAAACCCTTGAAGCCGAGATGCCTGACCGTATTTCGCGATGCATTACGGCTCTGGGTCAAGCCCATCCGGCCACGCCAGGTAAAAACCTTCCGAAATGGAGATCCCTTATGTTAACACACATGATCAAGATATCTGCCGCAGCCGTAGTTGCTGTGGCCATTAGTCTGTATGCTCTACTGACACCCGAACGGGCCAACCCCGGATTTCCCACGATCTTTGCCTCTGCTGAGGCGGCTGAGAACGCCTGGTTCGATGGGCAGCAATGCGTTTACATCAAGAATGAGATTACCGTCTTTCCCACAACATCAGGGCAACAGCTGGGGTTCACCTGGATTCCCATGTGTTCCATGAAGGCAGACGGTCAGCTTCGCATGGATCAGTTAAAGCTGACTGTCACACCTGACGCCTACACCGTGGTGGATCAGGCCTGGTATGATCCGCCCACCGGCCGCTTTGTTCGACAACTGGAGACGGATCAGGACCTGGCCTTTGCCAATGCCTATGACGGGAGCATGGTCTATACCACGGCCACGTCTCAAAGCGGTCTTGAGATCCAGAAACAGATGATCACGGGCGAGTTTGTCGCACCGAACGAACCAGCACAGTTCTTTGGACTGGCCGCAGGACTCAAGTCCGGGCTCGATGAAAAGTCAACAATGATCCTTGATACGCAAAAAGACACGTTGCCTGATGGCTCTGCGGTCCACGTTTTCAAGGTGGGCACACCCGACCCAGAGGGCCGTGTTCAAGCCTACTGGCTGTTTCGAATTCGTGATGACGACAAGACCATTGCGGAGAAAGAATTCATCATCCAGGAACAGACGCAATTATTGATTCGACGTGTCAGCACCGAATATGTGGACTCCTCTGACATTCAGTGGGACCTTCGGGAACTCGCCAGTCGTGAGGTGCAGCCCAGCCAGGAGCCTCGTGTCACACTGACACCAGACATGGTGGTCTCCAATGTGTCAGTTCAGCACATGATCGAGAAATCCGACTTTGAAGCCTACATGTTCGCTCAGACACCCCCCTGGTGTGACACAGTCAAGATCACGGATGTCCTTGATCCTGCCAGCCCTGGCAAATGCATGTTTCTTTTCACCTGCCGTGCAGAGGACAAACGTCACCTGGTCCTGGTACAATCGCCCACGTACAATAAAATGCTGGGGCTGGTGATCGGCCTGGGCGATCTGGTCTACGAATCGCCCAATGGTTTCAAGGTCGTAGGCGGCGGCCGCAGTAAATGGCTGGCCAACATCCTGCTGCAAAGTGCTCAGTATGAACTCAAAGATCCACCCTCAGAGGATCGAATCGGCTTTATCCTGCAATCCCCCGAAGGAACCTATCCTGCGCTGGCCATCAATGGCCCGGTCAGTGATGAGGCACTGCACAACCTGATCGACAGCCTGATGCCTGCCAAAGAGTGGCTGAAAGCATCCAAGGCAGAGTAATCAGCAAATGCCTTGATCGAGGACGTATTTCAGCATAATTACCGTGACGTCAAACCGACACTCTGCTAATTTTTTGCAGAGTGTCGGTCATTTTACATAGGACTCACAGACGGTGACAAAAACCCATGTGTTGAAGTCCCTGCCACTTGGGGGGTGCTTAGCCCATGCTGATAGTTGAATTTTGCAGCTGGCTGCAAAATTCAATAGAGCAAGAAAAGGGACACTCTCTGGACGCTACGCTGAAGTTTAAAGTGCCTCCGGCATGTCATTCCCAAGTACTGTGGGGTCCGTCTAAATCAGTACGCGAAGCGGTTCAAAGCAGCTAATGGCTGAGAGCTGAATGCTGAAAGCTGTTTTTAAGAACGGCTCTATCTCACATTGCATTTGGGGCCATCGACTAACGCGCCAGCGTCATAAATAAGTATCTCCCATCTGATTCACCTTCAAACTGAGAAGGACCTTGGGCAAGCAAATTCAAGCCGTCACCCAAGTCCAAGGCTGACTTGGCGTGGTAAACTTGTTTACTAAAGCAAAGACAATCGTAGGACGCCCTTCTTGCAGAAGGGGCACACGCAGTGTACGTGACAGCGCCCCACGCAAAAGCCAGACACTCAAAATCCGCTGCCAGCCTCCATGTCCTCCATGGTAGAGAATAGTAAAACAAGAACGCTTTAGTCCTTCTGCTATTAGATGCCTCGGCATGACAAAGTCGTTTTGTGTGGTTGTTTCGCTGGCGATTGAAGTCTCACGCACGTGGGCAAGCCGGGACAATCCATGATTCGTTGTTGGTTATTCGTTATTTGTTGTTCGTTGTTCGTCTGAAATCCGTGTAATCTGTGAAATTTGTGTCTAAAACGGCTATTAGCTCTTTTGAAACGCTTTGCGTTATCAAAACTGAGAGGCGCTTTCGATGCCATCTAACCTATGCGAATGCTTCTAACCTTCCGCTTTCAGCCGGGACAATCCACGGTCGTGCCTCCCTAAGACGCTACGCTGAAGTTTGAAGTGGGAAGTAAGAAAGCCAGTGGCAATGGCGTGTGTCTTTTTCCCTTCACACCTCACACTTCCCGCCTCCGGCCCCGATCGTCCCATCCCACATTGCTCTTCCTCTGGTTTTAGCTTTTTAAGCTATTGAACGGGCTCTCCCGGTGCACTTTAAGCTGAGTGCTGAGTGCTGAGAGCTGAGAGCTGAGAGCTGACAGCCTTTGTTCTATGTACAATAGACTCTAAACGCGCGTAAAAAAAGGACCGGCGATTTAACGCAAGTCCTTTATTTACAAGCAATAGCGGGGACAGGATTCGAACCTGTGACCTCCGGGTTATGGGCCCGACGAGCTACCAGACTGCTCTACCCCGCAGCCAATTTAGTCACGGATGTTAACACCATGTGTTCGATATAGCAAGGGATGTTTTCAAATTATCCAATATTTTTTCTGATGGCCTCTGCCATGGCTTCAAGACCGCCGTCTTCATACTTGCCGGCCGGCCATGGTTTTAAAAATCCATCGCCGTCAAACCTGGGAATGATATGAAAATGTACGTGATCCACCAGTTGACCTGCGGCCCTGCCGTTGTTACACAGGCAGTTATACCCATCACAGCCAGTCGAGGCAACCACCGCCTTGCCAATGCGACCCAAGACCGGTCCAATCGCACTGAGTATGTCCGGACTGCACTGATCAACCGTTGCAGCATGCTCTTTGGGAATCACAAGCGTGTGGCCCTTGTGTATGGGGCCAATGTCCAAAAAGGCAAATACCTGTTCGTCTTCATAAACAGAGGCGGCCGGTATTTCACCGGCCACAATTCTGCAAAAAATGCACTCTTGAGAGTTCATTTGTTTGTCTTTCAAAACGACTCTATTGCTCAGTCTTTGTCTCTTCTGAAGCTTCTTCAGCCACTTCAGCTTGAGGTGCCTCCTCTGCGGGGGCCTCTACAGGCTCTGCCGTGACCTTGGCTTCTTCGACAACCTTTTTCTTAACAGGAGCACCAACGTTCTTACGAGCCTTGGCTTTCTTGCCTCTTTGATCATCTTTACCCACCAATTGGAGCAATACCAACTGGCCGTTGTCGCCAAGACGACGCTGAGCGAGCTTGATAATCCGGGTGTATCCACCGGCTCGATCCAGATACCGTGGTCCGATCTCACTGAAGAGCTTTTGAATCACAGTGCCCTTCTTGACCACGTTGCCGTCCTCTTCTGCCACAATGGCGCGATTGCCCAATTGCGAAATGGCACGACGTCTGTGTTCGAGTTTTCCCTTCTTGCTAAGCGTAATAAGCTTCTCAGCAAAGGATTTTACCTCTTTGGCTTTCTCCAGGGTCGTGGAGATAGTTTCGTGCTCAAACAGTGAAGCTACCAGATTGCGTCGCAGCGCCAAGCGGTGCTCTTTTGTTCGATTCAGTTTACGCCCTGCCACTCTATGACGCATATGTCCAATTACCTCATTCTACTGCTTAATAGAAACGTGTTGTTTAACTATACATTTAAATCGGTCATGCCGACTGCCAGGCCAATATCTGCCAGCTTTCTCCTGATCTCACGCAGTGAGGTCTTACCAAAGCTTCTGATCTTGAGAAGCTCCGATTCAGAGAGAACGACAAGTTGACCCACAGTTTCAATCTCAACAGATTCAAGACAGTTACTGGCCCGCACAGAAAGTTCCAGTTCCTGGATCGGAGTATTGAGCTTGTTGGCCAATTCCTCGTCCACAGGTGCCTCTTCCACTGTTTCTTCAATGACAGGTCCTGTCACAGAAGTTTTTCCAACCTCAGCAAACTGAACAAAGGGATTGACATGCTTTCGGAGAATCTTCGCAGCCTCAACCAGTGCCATATCCGGTGATACGGTGCCGTCAGTCCAGATTTCAAGGATCAGTTTATCATAATTCGTCTTTTGCCCGACGCGTGTATTTTCCGTCATGTAGCGTACTCGCAACACTGGAGAATAAACAGCATCGACTTGGATGAGACCCGCTTCTTGATCAAAACGATCCGATGCAATCACACGCTCGGCAGCAGGTACATATCCACGGCCATTCTCGACCGTCATTTGCATTTCGAATTCTACATCTTCAGTTAAGTTGGCCAGTACAGCATCCTTATTGATCACTTGAATCGAAGGATCGGCTTCAACATTAGCTGTTGTCACCGGACCGACTTTGTTTGCCCTGACTGTCATTACCTTCGGGCCTTCCCCATCAAGCCGTACTATCAAACCCTTGACATTCAATATAATGTCAGTGGTATCTTCCAATACGCCTTTCATCGAAGAAAACTCGTGATCAACACCCTTAATCTTAACGGCAGTCACAGAACTTCCTTCAAGAGACGACAACAACACACGTCTAAGGCTGTTGCCCACGGTCGTTCCGAAGCCTCTTTCAAACGGCTCAACATAAAAACGGCCGTATTTGTCGCTCGACACCTTGGTATCGCGTTCGACACGGGTTGGCAACTCCAAACCCCGCCATGTAACTCGCATACAGGCCTCCGATCAATAAAGATTTCAAAGACTACGCACTTGAACACCCTGTTTTTCTAGGCTGCGGCGTAGTGAGTCATTAACTTACAATCCAATAGACTACGCCAATTACCTGGAACAGAATTCCACAACCAATTGCTCTTCAACCGGTATCTGGATATCGTCTCGTGTCGGCAAGGCCACAATCGTAGCTTGCAAATTGTCACGATCCAGTTGCAGCCAACCCTGGGTTGTATAGTTCGGGTTGCTATCAAGCTGCTCTTTGACACATTTTTTGGTCTTGTCTGATTTCTTCACAGAAATCACGTCGCCCACGCTAATACTATAGCTACTAATATCAACCTTACGCCCGTTAACATGAACATGACCATGTGAGATAAACATGCGAGCCGCTTTACGCGATGCCGCAAAATTTAGCTTATACACAACGTTGTCCAAACGTCTTTCAAGCAATTGCAGCAAAACAATGCCTGTATTCCCCTTGACGCGTTCAGCTTTATTGAAATAACGCTTAAAAGCCTTTTCCATCACGCCATAATATCGTTTCACTTTCTGTTTTTCGCGAAGTCGAATCCCATACTCACTGGCTCTGGGTCGACGCCAACCGTGCATACCAGGAGCCAAGTTTCTTTGTCTCTTTTCGACCTGGCACTTTGCGGTTTCGCACTTAATGCCTTTGAGGAACAATTTAACGCCCTCGCGGCGGCATAATCTACAGGATGGACCAAGATAACGTCCCATTAACTAATATCTCCAAAAAAGGCGCTCTTAACCTTGTGTTATACTCTTCTACGTTTCGGCGGACGACAGCCATTATGAGGCAATGGCGTCACGTCTTCGATCGACGAGATTCTCAATCCCGCAGCTTGAAGCGCAGATATGGCAGACTCGCGACCTGATCCAGGCCCTTTTACTCTGATCTCAACTTCGCGAACACCGTTGCGCTTTGCGGTCCCTGCACAACGTTGCGCAGCTTGCTGAGCGGCAAACGGTGTACTCTTTCGAGATCCCTTGAAGCCAACACATCCAGAAGAGCCACAGCAAATGGTGGCACCATCAGGATCCGTGATCGTAATCAAAGTGTTGTTAAACGTGGCCTTGATATGAACAATACCCCTGGCAACATTACGTCTGACTTTTCTTTTTTGACTCTTAGCCATATCTGTCTCTTAACGTATTTCAAGTACGAATTTATTTCAGCATGCGAGCCAGAGCCCGCTTGAGTAACCTATTGATTAATGGCCCTTCACGCTCTTCTTGCCAGCTACTGTCTTGCGGGGGCCCTTACGCGTGCGGGCATTACTCTGCGTGCATTGCCCTCTTACAGGCAGACCACGCCGATGCCTTAACCCACGGTAACACGCAATATCTTTGAGACGTGTGATATTTTGCGACACATGTCTACGTAACTCACCACCCACCAGGTAACTGCGGTCAATAATCTGCTGAATACGACTTAACTCATCTTCAGTAAGCTGATTAGCCTTCACAGTGCTTTCGATGTTGGCTTCTTTGAGAATTTGGCCCGCAGAGAACCTGCCAATACCTGGCACGTAGGTCAACGAGATCCAAATTTGTTTCTTGTCCGGAATATCAATACCAACAATACGTGGCATAGTGGCTCCTTTTCGGAATTTCTAAATCATAACCCAAACGATCAGGGATATTAGCCTTGCCGTTGTTTGTGCCTCGGATTCGTACAAATCACGCGCACAACACCTTTACGCCTTATCACCTTACATTCTTCACAAATGCGTTTTACTGAAGCTCTAACCTTCATTGTCAACACCTTACCCGCATTAAACCAATCACACTTATACACCTTCGCCATCAGTGGCGAAGTACAATACGACCCTTGGTCAAATCATAGGGCGACATTTCAACAGTAACTGTATCTCCTGCCAAAATGCGAATAAAATTCATACGCATTTTTCCAGAAACATGCGCTAAAATTTTATGTCCGTTCTCAAGCTCAATACGAAACACTGCATTGGGCAATGCCTCAGTCACCTTGGCCTGTAAACGTATTGCATCTTTTTTCGCCATATTTAAGTCTTTAACCAATCAAGTCGATAACATTCGATGTCGGCAGAAGCCAAACATTCTATTATTCACATCACGAGACAGATGTCAATACCTCACATCCATCCTTTGTAATTGCCACAGTGTGTTCAAAATGAGCAGAACTCTTTTTGTCGGCCGTGACCACCGTCCATCCGTTCCGCAGGATCCGCACCAAATGCGTGCCAACATTGACCATGGGCTCAATGGCCAATACCAATCCTTCAGCCAGCAAGATATCATCGCTGATCAGTTCGCGGCTGACAAAATTGGGCACCTTGGGATCCTCGTGCATTTCCGTCCCAATGCCATGTCCGACAAAATCGCGGACAACGCCGTAACCTGCTTTTTCTGCGTATTCTTGCATTTTTGCGGCCACAAAGCTCCAGAGTACACCCGGCTTGCTCTCCTGGATAGCAATATCGAGCAGATGTTTCGTGACATCCATCAATTTCTGCTTTTCAGGCCCGACATTCCCGATGCCGATCGTCGCCGCAGAATCGCCGCAATACCCGTTAATCCGCACCCCAAAATCGACGCTCAAAATATCACCGTCTTTTAAGATGCAATCAACCGACGGAATACCATGGACCACCTCATGATTCACTGAGGCACATATTGCGCCCGGAAACGGCTTCTCTGCATGTGGGCTGCGTACACCCCTGAACAGGGCCTCTGCACCGGCTTGCTTGGCCATATCGAAGGCCACATTGTCCAGATCCAGAGTACTCATTCCGGGTTCTGCTATCTCTTTAAGTTTTGAAAGAACATTTGCTACTATGGAGCCCGCATCACGCATGAGTTCAATTTCACGTTGACTCCGTAGTGTAATAGCCATTGAAATTAAATCACTTCCAGTATTTCAAATAAAAGGCCGAATTAGCCGGCTTTAATCTTTTCAAGAATGTCACAAATAACCACATCCACGGCGTCAGCACCACCATTGGCATCAATGTCATGCACCTGTGGGCCGGTGCTCTTGTAATATCCAACCACAGGTTCGGTCTGCTCGTGATACGTTTCAAGCCGTTTTTTCACCACGTCAAGGTTATCATCTGGCCGCTGAATCAACGTTTCTCCGTCGTCATCACAGATACCCTCGACTTTTGGCTTCAAATTGGTCAGATGATACACTGCGCCACACTTGGGACAACTTCGACGACCACCCATACGCTCGGCGATAATGTCATCGTTCACCTGCAAATTCAAAACAACGTCAATCTTCTCGCCATTGGCGGTCAAAGATTTATCAAGTTCTGAGGCTTGATTGACTGTTCTGGGAAACCCATCAAGCACGAATCCCTCCGAAGGACCTTCGTTAATCGCCTTGACCATCATAGCGACAATGAGATCGTCCGGTACCAGGGCACCCGAATCCATATAGCCTTGGGCCTTTTGACCTAACTCTGTGTTATTGGCTCTTTCACTTCTCAAGATATCACCACTGGACATGTGGGCCAGTGAATACTTTCCCACAATTTTTTTGCATTGCGTGCCTTTTCCGGCACCTGGTGCTCCAAGTAGAACGATTCTCATGAGTAGGCTCCCTTAATTCGTCCGCTAGAACTAAATCCTTCATAACTACGCATCAAGAGTCCTGCTTCAATCTTCTGGACAAGATCCAAGGACACGCTGACCACAATCAGCAACCCTGTGCCGCCAAGGAACGTTGCCACAACCCAATTAACGCCTAGTGTAATATATATAACCGTGGGTACAACGGAAATCGCTGCCAGGAACGAGGCACCAAAGAACGTGATACGTGTCATGACCGATTCCAAATAATCTGCCGTTCTTTTGCCGGGACGAAGGCCCGGAATAAAGCTACCAGAATCTCTCAAGTTCTTGGCCATTTCTCTGGGCTGAAACTGTACGGTTACCCAGAAATAAGCGAACAGGAAAATGAGCACCATAAACAAGAGATTATAGGTAAACGCACCAGGATTAAACGCCGCGTCCACCGACATGAGTACTACTGAACTGGGGAGCAAACCCTTCAATGCGCCTATAAGAATCGGTGGAAACATCATAAAACTCGATGCAAAGATGATCGGCATGACACCACCGTGATTTACACGCAACGGCAAATACTGCTTTTGACCACCGTACATACGACGACCTCGCATCACCTTACCCTGCTGAATGGGTATACGGCGTTGCCCTTGCGTAATCAGGATCGCACCAGCCACGACCATCACAAAGGCAATGATCACGAACAGAATCTTAAAATGGCTTGATGCTTCCGCAGCTGCAAGATCTGCTTTAAATCGCATAATGGCCCAGGGCATTCGGGAAACAATGCCCGCCATAATTATGAGGCTGATACCGTTGCCAATGCCGTACTCATCAATCTGCTCACCCAGCCACATCAAGAATACAGTGCCCGCCGTCATGGCCAGTATGCCAAAGAACACGCTCTGCGCATACATACCTTGGTACACATACCCCCCCAGCATCTTCATGTACATCAACGCTTGAAACACACAGATTAAAACCGTTAAATATCGCGTAAACTCTTGAATCTTCTTCTGGCCCGCCTGCCCCTCCTGCCGCAACTTCTTTAAGGTCGGAACCACTTCGCCCAACAGCATGAGAATAATCGAGGCCGTAATATACGGCATAATACCTAAGCCGAACAAACTACTCTTGTCAAATTGGCCGCCAGTGAAAATCTGCATATACTCGGCTGCTCTTCCCAGGGGGCTGCTGCTATCACGCGTTTTTGTCGCTTCAGCAATAGCCTGATGATCAATACAAGGATTAGGAATATGGAAACCTATCCTGTATATAACCAAAAGCGCCATTGTGAAAAGAATCTTATTGCGCAAATCCTTGACTTTGAATACATTTATTACAGCTTGAAGCATCATGGTCGTCGGTATCCCAATTCTATCGCAATTCCGTTTGCTTAACCCACTACGTTGGCAGCACCACCGCATCCAGCAATCTTCTCTTGAGCAGATTTGCTAAACTTGTGCGCAGTCACAGTCAACTTTTTGGTTAATTCTCCGTCACCAAGTACCTTAATCTTACTTTTAGCCTTGTTAACCAAGCCGGCCGCTACGAGCTGATCCAGGCCTACTTCCATTCCGTCTGCGAAGCATTCCAATTGCGAGACATTGATAATTTCGTACCGAGTCTCAAACTGGTAATTGCTAAAACCCCTCTTGGGTAAACGCCTGAACAATGGCATCTGGCCACCTTCAGAAAAGCTCATGCGTGTAGCACCTGCTCTACTGCGCTGCCCATTGTCGCCCTTGCCGGCTGTCTTACCTTGTCCCGAAGCACGACCTCTACCAAGCCTCTTACGAGCTTTGTGCTTACCAACAACTGATGTAATTTCATGGTTTAGCATTGATATCACCTAAACTATCCGGAAGTCATGAAACGTTATAGTTTAACGCCACGAATTTCTTCAATTTGTTCCTTAGTTCGCAGTTTTCTGAGTCCATCCAAAGTGGCCTTAACCACATTTTTGGCACACGTACTCCCGTAAATCTTGGTCAATACATCGTGAACACCTGCGTGTTCCAGTACTGAACGAGCACTAGAACCCGCAATAACGCCAGTACCTGGACTAGCCGGCACCAGCACTATTTTCGTGGCACGATAACGCCCGATGACCTGATGGGGAATGGTAGAACCCACTAAAGCCACCTTGGTAAGCGACTTTCTAGCTTCTTTGAGCCCCTTTTCAACGGACATGGGAACTTCTTTCGCTTTTCCATACCCGAAGCCAACTGCACCATTGCGATCGCCAACCACGACCAATGCCGAAAAGCTGAACCTGCGTCCACCCTTTACAACCTTGGCACATCGGTAGATCTTAACGACCGTATCTTCCAATGGTCTCTCTTCTTGTTCATTTATGACTGTTGGTTCTGCCACTGATATAGTCTCCGAGTTCCAAAGAGTATCCCTAGAATTTTAAGCCAGCTTTTCTAGCCGCTTCTGCCAGGCTTTTCACACGCCCATGATATTTAAAGCGGTTTCTATCAAAGCACACACAGCAAATACCCACATCCAAAGCTTCTTTGGCAATGGCTTCGCCGACAATCTTGGCTGCTGCAATATTCCCGCCATAGGTCAGCTGACCGGTTAATGCATTACTTTGCGTTGAGCAGGAAGCAAGCGTCACGCCAGCAGTATCATCAATGATCTGAGCGTAAATATGACGACTCGACCTGAACACACTCAAACGTGGTCTTTCCGCAGTACCATTGACCTTTTTACGAACATGGTACTGACGCCTAACCGCTGCTTTTTGTTGTTTTACTGTTTTCATAAAGCCCTAACTATCTCTATTAGCCACCGGATGCAAACGCTTTACCGACCTTACGTCTGACCACTTCATCAGCGTAACGAATTCCCTTACCTTTGTAAGGCTCCGGCGGTCTAATGCGACGAATGTTCGCTGCAAACTGGCCCAAAATATGCTTGTCCGTGCCGCTGACTGCAAATCTGGCAGGCACATCATTGCCGCGAGTAGCCGGTATATCAATTGTCACCTTAAGGCCATCAGGAATTTTCATCTCAACCGGATGACAAAAGCCAATGGAAAAGATCAGCTTGTCGCCCTGCTCTTTTACATTGTAACCGGTACCAAAGATCTGCATCTTTCTCTCAAATCCCTTCGTGACACCATTGACCATATTGGCAATGAGCGCTCGCATGGTGCCATGCATCGTTCTGGCCTTGCGATCATCAGGTGCGGGATTATCAATAATCAGGTTCTTGCCGCTATCATCCATTTTCATGGTAATCAAAGGATGACATTGCATCTCCATCTTACCAAGAGGACCAGAAACCTTGATCTGTTGGCTCTTGAGCTCAACACTTGTTCCATTCGGAACTTCAATCAGTTTTTTTCCAATACGACTCATGTTAGCTAACCGTGCAAAGTACCTCGCCACCGACCTTGGCCTGGCGGCAATTTCTGTCACTCATCACACCTTTACTGGTGGACACAATAGCAATCCCTAATCCACCCAACACACGGGGCAGTTCATCAACTGACGCATAGATCCGTCGACCGGGTTTACTTGTTCTTTGGATATCCGTAATCGCTGAATTACCAAGCGCATCATATTTCAATGTCACCCGCAAAACGCCCTGCTGCCCATCATCAATTCGATCAAAGTCAGACACATACCCTTCCTCCTTTAATACGACAGCAATTCCTTGACATATATTTGATGCCTTGATCTTCACTTCCGTCTTGCTGACAATGGCAGCATTTCGGATTCGTGTCAACATATCGGCAATTGGATCACTTAAACTCATAACGTACGCCTCTTTACTGGCAACTGATTAATAGACTCTTACCAACTTGCTTTTCTAACGCCGGGCACCTTGCCCTCATTAGCTAACGTTCTAAAACAAATTCTGCAGACCTGAAATTTTTTGTAGACAGCTCTTGACCGACCACACAACTGGCATCGGGTATACTGCCGTACTCTAAATTTAGCTTTTTTCTCAGCCTTGTTTTCTAGTGCTTTTGTGGACATTCAAATGCTCCGAACTTGCGTCTTTCTATTCAGTGTCTCTCACTACGTACTGGACGCTTCCTTGAAAGGCATCCCGAACAGTTTTAACATTTTTCTGGACTCTTCATCGGTCTTGGCAGTTGTCACAATTGTGATATTCATACCGATCTGATGATCAACACTCCCCGGGTTAATCTCTGGGAAAATACTTTGCTCAGTAACACCCATTGAGTAATTACCGCGGCCATCGAAACTTTTGCGGCTCAACCCTCTGAAGTCACGAACGCGCGGAATCGCCAGATTGATCAAGCGATCAAGAAACTCATACATCCTCGCACCGCGAAGTGTTACCTTCAATCCAATATCCATACCCTCGCGTAGCTTAAAGTTCGATACACTCTTGGTCGCCTTACACACCAATGGCTTCTGACCAGAAATAATAGTCAGGTCCTTCTTGGCAGTTTCCATAAAGCGTTTGTCTTGGATTGACTTGCCTAAACCCATAGAGATAACGATCTTTTCAATTTTTGGAATAGCCATCGAATTCTTATATCCGAACTCACTACCCAACTCAGCCGTAATCTTTGACTTGTATAGATCTTTTAAACGTGCCATTTGGTTCTTAATTCGCCTCAAACATTATCGTCGCCGATGCCAAACATGGTCTCTTTAGGCTTTCGCCCTTGTCACCACATTTATCTCAGTACCATCAACAGCCTGTCGCACCTTTTTACCCTCAGAGCTCACAGCAAACTTAACGCGTGTGGCCTTACCATTCTTTGGATGAACAGGCAAAACATTACTTATATGAATAGGCTGCTCCACACTGATACGACCACCTTGTGGATTTTGACGAGATGGCTTCACGTGCTTCTTCGCCAGGTTATGTCCCTGAACAATGACCTTGCCATTCGTTCCATTCACACTCAGCACTGTACCTTCAGCACCCTTATGATCACCCGCGATGATTTTAACTTTATCACCTTTATTGACGTGTAGCGCCATGTTTATTCCCAAATCAAATACTTAACGTTGATTTAAACAACTTCATTTGCAAGTGAAACAATCTTCATATAATTGCTCTCTCGCAACTCTCTTGCCACAGCACCAAATATTCTGGTACCAATGGGATTACCGTCGGCATCAATCATGACGGCTGCATTACTATCAAATCGTACATAACTGCCATCCGCCCTCTTAATAGGGGACTTCGTACGAATAATAACACACTTATGAACTTTCTTGTCATCAAGCTGACAATTCGGCAACGACTTCTTAATGGCCACACAAATCACATCGCCAACGCCTGCGGCTGGTCGAGTCTTTTTACCCTTCCGCCCGCCTGATCTGCCAAGAACTTTAATGCACAGAGCCGTTTTCACCCCGGAATTGTCGGCCACAGTTACCATAGTTTCTTGCTGAATCATACTAGTCGTCTCGTCTAAAAGTAATCACTGGAAATTACCCAGCTTTTTGCATTATTTTTACCAGGCGCCAGCTTTTGGTCTTGCTGAACGGCCTGCACTCTTGAATTTTAACCAAGTCACCAACGCGACTCTCGTTAAGCGGGTCATGGACAGCCATCTTTATTGTCCTGTTAACGTACTTCCCATACTTGGGATGCTTAACTTTGTAATCAATCGTTACCCGGATGGTCATATCACCACTCAGGCTAACAACCGTACCAACTTGGGTTCTTTGTTTCTTTTGGTCCATCGTCAATTTCCTCAGCCACTACGGCAGGATAATATTAGTGCTGTTCCTTCAAAATCGTCTTAATCCGTGCAATATCACGCCTGACATTCTTGACAGCGTGACTGTTCTCAAGCTTTTCAGTGGCTGACTGAGAACGCAACTCAAATATCGATTTCTGCAGCTCCTCGAGTTTATCAGTCAACTCCACTGCTGCCATTTCTCTGTATTGTTTTGCCTTCATGCCTAATCCTCAAACTATCAACAAGGCCAACTAGATTGCCTGCCTTCTTTTTACGAAACGACAACGAACGGGCATCTTATGGGCAACTCTCAGCAAAGCCTGCTTCGCCAAGTCCTCACTAACGCCACCAATTTCAAAGCATACTTGACCAGGTTTCACACAAGCGGCCCAAAAATCAGTATCACCTTTTCCCTTACCCATACGAGTTTCCAAAGGTTTGGAACTAATGGGTTTATGTGGGAAAATCCGGATGTAAATCTTGCCTTCCCGCTTTAAAAAGTGAGTGGCAGCTATACGGCCAGCTTCAATATGGCGTCCACTAACCCAACTCGAATCAAGTACCTGAAGACCATACTCACCATACGCGACATAATTACATCGCTGAGCATTGCCCTTCATTTTGCCGCGTTGGCTTTTACGATATTTAACTCTCTTTGGCATCATTGCCATAGTTCGTACCCTTTTATTTCAAAAGTCTAACTAACTAGCTATCTGCATTCTCACTTGGCTTTTCAGCCGGTGCTGTTGCCCCTGCAGTAGCCTCAACAACTGGCGCTCCAGATGGGGCAGGCACAGGTCTTGCACCGCCACCACCACGCCCACCTCTACCGGACGCACCACCACGGCCTCTGCCGCCACCACGACCACCACGACCACCACGGCCTGATGCACCTCCACGGCCTGATGCACCACCACGGCCACCCCCACCGCCTCTACCACCACGACCCGGTCGACGTCGTCTGTTTGGATTGGGTGTAATTTCCTCACCAAACTTACCCAGATACACCCAAACCTTAATGCCAATAGCACCATAGGTCGTTCTTGCGGTTGATCGGGCATAGTCCACATTGGCATCAAGCGTATGCAGTGGAATACTCCCAAGCTTCTGAGTCTCCCTGCGTGCCATTTCTGCACCGCTCAATCGGCCAGCACACAGGATTTTGACACCCTTGGCACCCGCCATCATGGCATTCTCACAATGCTGTTTCATGGCACGCCGGAAAGAAGCCCTTTTTCCAAGCTGCTCAGCAATCGACTCACCAATCAACTTCGCATCCAAATCAGGCTCTTTGATCTCTATCACATTTACAGCCACTTTACGGCCAGTCAAAGATTCAAGTTCCTCACGAACCTTTTCAACCTCGCCGCCACGTGGTCCAATGACCACACCAGGTCGCCCGCTATGCAAAGTCACGTTAACCTCATTACGAGTACGTACAATCTCCACTTTAGCCACAGCACCCTTGGGCATGGTGCGATTGTATCTTTTATCCAAATAGTCTCGAATCTTCTGATCCTCGACCAGGAACTTGCCATAGCTGCCTTTCGGTGCATACCAAGTGCTTCTCCACCCGAGTGTGACACCTGTTCTAAATCCAGTTGGTGAGACTTTTTGACCCATAACACGTCTTCTTTATTATCTGTATACTATTTATTCTTGGGTAAGCGTCACATGTATATGACATGCTTTTTTACGAATCGCATGAGCGCGACCTCTGTCTTTGGCAATCCAACGTTTGGTGCCAATACGGACACCAGCGTCATCCACTCGCGCTTCCTTAACGTAAAGACTTTCAACATTCGCCTGTTGCTCATCAGCGTTGGCCATGGCACACTTGACTAACTTGCTAACCATGTGTGCAGCACGCTTGTGAGTAAACTTCAACAGGTCCATGGCCTCTTGAGCACTACGGCCCACAATCAACTGAGTCACCAGCCTTGCTTTGCTCGCCGACAAGGGCGCGTATCTGCATGAAGATGGCCAGTCGCACAATTCAGCCTCTTCAACACCCAACGCAGTCGCCAAGCTTTTAACATCTTCAGTATTAGGCTTTGGCTTGAACAACCCTTTTTGCCAGTTTTTTAAAGCCTTAACAGCTTCTTTTTGATTTCTGCTACCACGTGTTATATGACTCGCCAACTGGGCTACAGCAATCTTCTTGGCCTGGCACACTTCTTTTAGTTTATTAGCACTAATCATCTGCTATTCTCACATCCTGAACCGCGTTACACTGCACAGTCACGCCAGTCTATTTAATCTTCTTACTTGAATGGCCTTTAAACGTACGTGTTGGGGAAAACTCTCCCAACTTATGGCCAACCATATCTTCTGTCACCAGCACCTTATGGAACATTTTGCCATTGTGAACCATAAAAGTATACCCAACAAACTCAGGTACTATAGTACAACGTCTTGTCCAGGTCTTGATAGGGTCTTTGGTACCAGCATCAATCTGCTTGCTAACCTTAATGATCAGCTTGTCATCAACAAACGGACCTTTTTTTAGAGATCTTCCCATTGTAGTATTCTCTCAAGTCAGCCGGTCATTCCGGCCAGCCTATGCTCCTAGAGGGTTAACTGTCCTTGCCGGACATTTTTACGTCGGCGTATAATCCGGCTATTACTGGTCTTACGCGGATTACGCGTCTTACCGCCCTTAGCCAAAAGACCATTGGGCGAACATGGATGACGCCCACCATTGGAACGGCCTTCACCACCACCCATCGGGTGAGCCACAGGATTCATTGCCTTACCGCGAACGTGAGGCTTCCTACCCATATGCCGTTTACGACCGGCTTTACCGATGCGAACGTGTTGATGATCAGGATTACTGACACGGCCAATGGTCGCCCGGCACTCTTTCCGCACCAGACGCATCTCACCACTGGGCAGCATGACCGTAACCCAGTCACCTTCCTTGGCCACGATGCGAGCCGAATTACCTGCACCGCGTGCAAGTTTTCCGCCCTGTCCGGCAGTCATTTCGATGTTGTGAATCTCCATGCCGGACGGAACAGCAGCCAATGGCATGCAATTCCCGGGCTTTGGCTCAACAACAGCGCCGCTCTCAATGATCTCACCCACCTCAATACCAATGGGGGCTAGAATATATCTCTTTTCGCCGTCTTTATACTCTACGAGCGAAATAAAGCATGTTCTATTGGGATCATACTCAACGGACTTAACCGTTCCTGTCATATCATCTTTATTACGCTTAAAATCGATAATACGATATATGCGCCTCGCCCCACCACCGCGAAAACGCGTTGTTGTGACTCCATGATGATTACGGCCGCCATGCTTTTTAATGCGTTTGCAGAGCGTCTTTTCAGGTCGATTCGTCGTTAATTCAGCATAGTCATTCACTGAACTGTTACGGCGACCTGCACTAGTTGGTTTGTAAACTCGAATACCCATGGTTCGTCTTTGCTATCTCAAATGATTAGAACAAATCAATATGATAATCGTCTTTCAGATACACAACAGCTTTCTTCCAAGTGCGCGTTGTACCTACATGCCGACCTCTACGACGGGTTTTGCCTTTACGATTACAAGTTCTGACCTTGTCGACCTTAACCCCGTAGACTTTCTCAACGGCATTTCTGATCTGAATCTTATTCGCCTTTGGCTTAACTTCGAAGCTGTAGGCACCACGCACATTGGCGAAATGCATACCCTGCTCAGTCACTAGAGGTCGAACAATCACACTATATTCATTCATAGTCGTGTCTTCACTTACAAAAGTTCAGTTATCAAAAACCCTAATTCGGGAACGTCTCAATTAATTACTTTGCTCTCGGCTGATAAACGTCATCAACGCTTCTTTGGTAAACAGCATCTTGTCGTGGTTACAAATGTCACCAGCATTCAACTCATTTACCGGCATAACAGCCACTTTCTGAAGATTCCTGGCAGACTTGTAAACAGCCTGGTCCAAGTCACCTGTGGTTACAAGACAACTTCGAGCTATCCCAAGATTCGATAAAATTCCGGCGAATTCCTTTGTCTTGGGCTGGGCCATTTCAAACCGGCTTACAACCACAACCTTCTTAGACATCAGCTTTGCCAGTACAGCCGAATCGCGAGCAAGTCGTCGTTGCTTCTTGGGCATGTCTTTTCCAAAGTCGCGAGCCACTTTTGCAAAACACACGCCACCACCTACACGCTTACAGGTTCTACTGCTACCTACACGGGCATTGCCCGTGCCCTTTTGGCGGAAGAGTTTCCTGGTTGATCCCGCAACCATGCCACGACTCTTTGTGGCGGCTGTTCCCACACGTTTATTCGCATGGTACATCACAATCGCCTGCTTAAGAAGCGCGTATCTCACAGTCTCACCCAGCACTTTTTCGTCAATGCTCAGGCTTTCGACCTCTTTGCCATCAGTACTATAAACCGCTAGCTCGATCATTTTACTTCCCGTGCTCCAAAAACAAATAAGCTACTTGGCGCTTTTTATCACGCAATAATTGCCTGATGCACCAGCGATAGCTCCCTTAACAATCAACAAATTCTTTTCGGCATCAACAGCCAATAGGCAGTGATTTTTTGTGGTCACTTGATCGCAACCCATGTGACCAGCCATGCGTTTGCCCTTCTTGGGTCCACCGCCGCCACCGGCATTACTGACATGGCTCGCTTGTGAACCCGGGGCTCTGTGCTTGCGTTCGCAACCGTGAGATGCAGGAAAACCGCCAAAACCATGACGCTTCATCCCGCCAGCGAAGCCTTTTCCCTTACTGGTGGAGGTCACATCAACTTTTCCGATCTCAGCAAACACATCAACAGTCACTGCGTCACCCAACTGATAATCAGGTGTATCTTTTTCCGAAAGGCGAATCTCACGGACAAATTGCTTAGGTGTGGTATTGGCCTTTGCACAATGGCCTATCAATGGTTTGGTCTGACGCGAAGGCTTTGTATCTTGATAACCAATTTGCACAGCATTGTAGCCGTCAGAGTCAATCGTCTTAACCTGAGTTACAATGCAGGGACCGGCTTGCACAACTGTCGCAGGCACTAGCTTGCCAGCTTCGTCGTAGATCCTTGTCATTCCAACTTTTTTGCCTAACAACATTGCCATTTTTCTTGCCTCGAAAACTTGCTCATAGTGATTTGCTGCCTTACTGTACAGCACGTCATATGATTAATACTTATGCTTTGATCTTGACGAATACACCTGCAGGCACCACAAGTCGGTTCAAGACTTCGGCCGTTCTTGCATTGGCGTCATGGATGTCGATCAGTCTTTTGTGCGTGCGAAGTTCAAACTGCTCTCTGGACTTCTTGTTCACATGCGGACTTCTCAGTACCGTATATCTTTCAATCCGAGTGGGCAATGGAACAGGGCCACTAACGCGAGCGTTTGTCTTGCGTGCATGCTCCACAATTTCCTTGGCAGAAGCATCAAGCGTTCTATAATCATACGCTTCCATTCTTATTCTGACTCTTTCGCTTCCAGATGCCATAAACTTCCTCGACTTACTCTAAATCTAAACCATTAACATGCAGAGGCACTTTCCCAGCAACATGCATACAACGCAAGCGCTAAATGCTTCTGTCAAATTCACTTTGACCGACCATCGCAGGCTTGAAGTGTCCTACACGGTCGATTCCAATCGATAGTGGTGGGCTCAAGAAAGCACGCTTTCTTCATTGTTCTAGCCACACTCACAAACGTGGGTATCTGATGATCAAAATATCATTCAAATAATCCGGCAAGACACTTTCACCAACCTTGGCAGCTCCTTGCCTTCTAACCGTCATCGTCCTGAACGGTTGAAAGAGATAGAACATAACAGACCCGAGATCAGGTGTCAATAAAATGTTAAGTATTTTATTGGCAACGCTAAACTTTTTGACCTAGGGGTATTCACTTTACATAATAATCTGTTTTGCGATCTGTTCAGGCACCTTTTCATAGGTATACGGTTCCATTGTAAAAGAACCGCGACCTGCGGTCTGGCTACGAATTTGGCTTGAATAGCCAAACATTTCAACCAGCGGCACCAGAGCATCGATCACACGCATGTTAGCGTGGATACTGCAGGCAGTAATGGTACCCCGTCGTGCCAAAAGATTGGCTTGAACCGGACCAAAACTGGATTCTGGTGCAATGACCTGGACCCTCATCACGGGTTCAAGTAAGACGGGACCCGCTTCCTTCATGGC
>Ga0307990_1001387_pt1 | contig 20531 bp, 17 predicted proteins | sample EllFjometagen129_FD_203168 | JGI IMG/M metagenome (GOLD analysis project Ga0307990, IMG submission 203168) | Marine microbial communities from Ellis Fjord, Antarctic Ocean - #129 | ecosystem: Environmental > Aquatic > Marine > Unclassified | place: Southern Ocean | collected 2014-10-08
ATCCGTCCGTCCGGCAGGCTCACTTCTCACTCTCGCTCTGTTTCTCTGTACGCTTTATTAATTAGTGTCTGTCTATACAGTCAAGTGTTTAGTTCATAATGTTCGAGATTAAGGCGTGCGAAAACTTCAAACCGCAGTATCCGCCACATGGCGGATACGAGGATTTGAAATTTGAGCAACAACGCAAATATCGGACATTATGGACAAACACTAATTAAACTCGGGATTTACAAATGGCAGTGCAGCAAATTCCGATGGTTGAATTATCCCGATTCATTCTTTTAACCCTCATTATTCACCGCTTTTTATAAAAATACAAAAAAGCAACTAATAATGCGGGTTAATTCGGGACTCGTTCTGATCCCTTGTATAATTCAAACTTATGAAATTTACATTCAATGGATCCGTTTAGAAAATTTAATTTTTCACAAGGCTTTAGTCCGACATGTTTAATTGCTTCTTTATTTCCGCTGAAAATCCAAGCATCCCAACCTGCAAAAAATGTTTTCAAATGATCGCCGATTTGTTTGTAAAAATCAATCATATCCTTGTCTCTTTCCAATCTTTCACCATAGGGAGGATTCATGATTAAAATGCCCTTATCGGCTGTTGGTCTGGATTGAAAGAAATCCATGTTTTTCACTTGAATCAGATCCTCGAATCCTGCTGATTTAATGTTTTTTGCAGCAATTTCAGCGACCTGCATATGGATGTCTGATGCAGATATTTTGCACTGAATTGCTTTTTCATTGTTGCTGGCTTCTTGTTTGATATCGTGCCATAATGTTGCATCAAAATCAGACCAATTTTCAAAAGCAAAATTTCGATATTTCCCAGGGGCAATATTGCCGGCTATTAAGGCAGCTTCAATGGCTAAAGTGCCAGAACCACACATAGGATCTATGAAATCGCACGTCCCATCCCACTTGCTATTTAAAATAAGTCCTGCTGCTAAAACTTCCGACAATGGTGCTTCTGTGATTTCTTGTTTGTATCCTCTTTTATCCAATGGTTTTCCTGAACTGTCAAGCGAAACAGTACATTGTCGGTCAACAATATGAATGCTAATTAAAATATCTGGATTGTCACGATCAACTGAAGGACGCTCACCGGTTTTTTCTCTGAAATAATCTGCAATCGCATCTTTTACTTTCAAGCTTGTGAAAAGTGAGTGTTTAAAATATTTTCCAAAAGTAACAGAGTCAATTGCAAAAGTTTGATCGACCTGCATGTAATTATCCCACTCAATGCGCTTTATACGTTTATATAATCTGCCGAAATCGTGAGCATAAAAACTTTCAATGGGTTTCAAAATGCGCAAGGCTGTTCTGAGGTGCAAGTTCGCCTTGTATAACATTGCTTCGTCTCCTGAGAAAAAGACAGCGCGTGTTTGTGCTTTAATGTCTTTTGCTCCGAGCTGCTTTAGTTCCTCAGAAAGTACAGCTTCCATTCCAGCCATACATTTTGCGGTCATCTGATAGTTTTCGTCCATAACATAGAATTTTGCTCAAAAGTACACATTATAATGAAATGGATTGAATTCCACAGCGGTTATTGTTTGAGTGGGATATGTTTTTGCAAATTTCCTGCTATAACAATAATTTGTTGTGATTCTTATTATTTAATCACTAATTTCTCTCTTTTAAATTTGTTGTTTTGTTGTATTTCAATGATATACATTCCTGATTTAAGTGAGCTGATGTCCACAGACTGATGCGAAGCCTTTAGTTGTTCTTTTATAAGCAGTTTCCCGCTCAGCGAATAAAGTGAAAGTTGTGCTTCGCCGATATATGGCAAATCAATTTGTACTTGTCCGCTGGCTGGATTTGGATAGAGGTTTGCATTGAGTTCAGAAACAGCATCTTCAACCCCAGACAATGGAACTGTCATGCGGAATAGCCAGCAATCCGGATCATCTATGTACTCTTCAACATAAGTTGATTCTGTTAAATCCCCAGATGGATAGAGGGATAATGTCCCCATTCCAACAGCCAAATTGTCAGATGTTTTAAATAGTACAGGCCACAAATCACTTTCATAAGAACCCAGTATTTTATCCCACAACACAACCCCGGTTGTATCCACTCCAACAAACCATCCATCATATTTGCCATATACGTATGCATCTTCAGATTTCTCATAACCTGCATCGGACATTGAATGCCCTGAAAGTATTATGGTATTATCTGATATTAGCATGTCATAAGCAGTATCAGTTGTATCGCTTCCTATGGTTTTATCCCAAATAACATTGCCTGCTAAGTCAGATTTCACAAGCCAATAATCTCTTTGACCACGACATATTTCTGTTTTGTCCCCAAAATCATCACCAGACGAGTCACCAAATAGGTATAAGTGATTGTTCCACAGCAAACAAGTTTTTAGGTCATCCCAACCATCGCTGCCAATGACGAAATCATCCAGCTTTTCACCTGTTTCAGCATCTGCCTTCACAACCCAGTAATCTATGCCTACAATTCCCTCTTCTGTTTTTTCGTAAGAAACGGGAGAATCTGATAAGCCTGAAATATAACACGTGTTTGATGTTTGATCAAACTGAATGCTCATTGATCTGTCATATCCTGTACCGCCATAAGTTTTATCAAAAACAATGTTCCCGGAGGTATCAGTACACAACAACCAATAATCCAACTCGCCACGATTAAAGCTTGTTTTAACTCCAGATGAATCAGAGCTTGATGTTCCTGTAAAATAGATTTTTCCATTGAATATCTCTGCATCTTGAACATATTCCCTTGATGTTCCTCCATATGATTTCTGCCATATTTCCTGCCCGTTTTGGTCTATCTTTATAATCCAGAAGTCTTCTTGTCCATATGTGTTAACAGTTTTGGTTGCGCCAACAGTTCCATTCGAAGTAACACATAAATACAGGTAGCCTGCATCGTCAATAAGAAGCTTCTTGGGTAAATCAGATCCAAGACTTCCATAACCAATCTGCCAAATTTCATTGTACAGGCTGTCGGTTTTTATCAACCATGCATCGCTGAAATAACTTTGTTCTCCATAATACGGTGTGGTTTTATTTCCATTCGCCCCCGAATAGGTTTCGTTAAGAATAAAATAGCTTCCGTCTTCTACTTGTACCAGATCAGAAACCCTGTCGTAATCAAGGCCGCCATATACATGCTGTGATGCTGGTTCAAAATACTGCGCACTCAGAGGTGCGCAGTAAATTGAAAAGAGTGTAATTAAAATGAGATTTTTCAACATAGTAACTTATTTTATTGATTGAATAGAAATGGTTGAGTTGTCGCTAAATACAAATTCATTAATCAAAATTCCTTCAGAAATATCTAGGTCGGGATCAATTTTTACTCTGAACGTTTTATCTCCAGTGTTATAAAACTTAATTTTTTCACTGTGAATTAATTTCCCTTGGTCATTGTATAAATTGTAAGTGATTATGTCATTCATGCTTCCATTGATATCAGCAAAAAAGTACTCATCTTTTATTGGAACAGGAAAAATTGAAATTTCAAAAAAGTCTGCCAAATCAAGGGAGTTGTTCATTTTCTTTTCTAGCTCCATGATGGAGTATGAATGCGATCTGTCTTCAAAATTGAATCCAATGCTATATAATCCATCATCCAATATGAAATCAGGTGCAATGATATTGCCATTTTCATCTATGATATCACTTTCATCTAAACGAATAACTTGTGTCGCCTCTCCACTTAGTCTGTAAATGGAAATATCTATAATATTGACTGGCCATGGCCAGTCGTTATCTTCTTCATCATTAATACAATCGCTAATGTCATCAATTAAATCAAAAAAATCAAAATCGCCACCATCTTCGAGATCTTCAATCCAATCAGCACTATATAAATCCTCAAAACAATCTGCATATATTGAAGCGTCTGGGTTGTCAACATCAATGCCTTCTGCTTCATAACAGACTAAGTCAGGCATTTCGTACCATTCCATGTCGTGTGCGGCATAGGTGTTCATTATATTAATGGCTTGATCAAGATCCCATCCATCATCAATGCCATCAAGATAATTGGTGTTTACTGTGTGTCCTCCCCATGGTCCCATGTTTTTCTTTATGCCTACTACTGATTGATTGGGTCCAGTGCCTATTACGAGAAAACCATCCGCGCCATATAGTCCATCTGCGGAAGTTACTCCTTCTTGTATTATTGAGTTTACTCCATCTGGGCCTACATTATAAACATCCTGAAACCACACACCATAATAATCAGAAAAAGGATATGGATTGTTCTGGGCAATGCTTGCAAAATCATCCCAACTAAAATAAACATATGCGGAGGAGCCTTCTGGTGTATATGGTTCCAAGGACAAATATCCAGATTGCGATACAAAACCATTTGAGACTTCGCAATTTGATGAAATTCGGTAGGTGTAGTTGATGCCATTACAATTGTAGGTGCTGAAATCAAATTCCCAATCACCTCCATCAACCCATGTATAGCCCCACTCTTCTTCATCAGTAACAACAATGTCACCAGCCTTATCCCGTCCTGTTACAGATAAAAGGTAATGATTATCTTCATTTAGAAACTGTTCTGGGATTTTTGTGTAGTTCTGCCCTAAGACTCTTTTTCTGTAAACAACACTGTCAATGAAGTGTACGCTGTCTGTATAACTCCGTTGCATGAGTTCTATCTCCCACATTTCGAGTTTATCGTATTGTCCTTTTTCAACCAAAACAAAGCCTTTAAGGTCATTGGTTTTGTAATTTAATAGTTGTGCTTTGCTTTGTTTTGACATTGTAGTCACAAACAAACAAACAAACAAACAAACAAACAAACAAATTTAAATTAAATTTTCTCATCTTTTTCGTAAGATTAAATGTAAATACTATACTATACTTTCTTTGTTCATGAACTTAGCAAATATATGTAATAATTTGACAAAAAGCAAGTAAAAGTTGTATTATTTTAAAAATGTCAGGTTAAAATAGTTGTGTTTAGTTGTTATCGCGTCGTTTGGCGTTTTGTTTTATTTTTATTGTTTTTAAAGATAGTTATGCTCTTTGATGTTTTGGTCATATTTGCCAAATAATCACAATTAATTTATGATTATTGCTGTGTTGTATTATGTGTGTTCGAATTGAAGTTGTTACAAATATGATTTCCTCGTATAGCTTTTATCACCTTTACTAAAATGTTGTTAATTCTTATGTGTTACAACTGGTTTTTAGGATGGTTTTAGTGTTTTTGCAAAATCATGTCTCAAATTTGCACCAAGCTATTGAGGATTTGATAGCTTGGTGACATAAAATTTGTAATGATGTACGACAAACCGAAAAATCAAACATTTCATGTGAATGGAATTCAGCACATAGCACCAACAGATGCTTAGGAAATGCTAAAGACAGGTAAGGCTATTTTGTTGGATGTGAGAGAGCGTTTTGAGCTAGGGCATCAAAAACTTGATTTGCCCGATGAGCGAGTATTGCATATCCCAATGATGACACTTATGGATAGATTGGAAGAAGTACCTACGAATCAAACCATACTTGTGCTTTGAGTGATAGGAGAACGTTCTGCGAAAATCACAAACTTGCTCAAACATCAGGGGTTTACGGATGTTGTCAATGTAGATGGAGGCCTTTGTGCTTGTCGTGAAAGCGGGTTGCCATTTTTAGTTTATCATGTGTCTGACTGCGATTGCGAAGATTGCAATGGAAATTGTTGTTAGTTGATTGTTTTTGACACAATAGGATATACTCAACCATTTCTGAAAAAAACTGTTACCTCTTTGTGATTAATTAACCTTGATTATGAAAAAGTACTTCGCTGAGTGGGGCTTCAGAGCTTTCTGTTTTATATCCGCGTTTGTCTAAAGGCATGCCTGAACTGTCAAGCGATACAGTACATTGTCTGTCAACAATATGAATGCTAATTAAAATATCAGGATTTTCCCGATCAACTGAAGGACACTCACCGGTTTTTTCTCTGAAATAATCTGCAATTGCATCTTTTACTTTCAAACTGGTGAAAAGTGAGTGTTTAAAATATTTTCCAAAAGTAACAGAGTCAATTGCAAAACTTTGCCCCACCTGCATAAAATCTTCCCACTCAATCCGTTTTATCCGCTTATATAATCTGCCAAAATCATGTGCGTAAAAACTATCAATAGGTTTTAGTAATCGCAGGGCAGTCCTTAAATGCAGATTTGCAGCATAAAGCAATTCAGTGTTGCCTTGAAAAAATACGGCTCGGGTTTGTGCTTTAATCTCTTTTGCACCCAATGTTTCCAGTTCTTTGGCAAGGACAGGCTCCATGCCTGACAGGCATTTTGCTGTGATTTGAAAGCTATCGTTCATGTTGTTTTTGCTTAGAAACTCAAAGGTAGGAAATTTCTGCTATCCAAGATACTTATTTTAACCTTCTGCATGCATTAACTGATTAATGCGTTGTTCGCTCTCCTTCAAATGTATCATTGTTTGATCCAGCTTTTCAGGGTTTGACGCATTAATTTCCGGGAAAACACTCCGGTAATAAGTAATTCCTGATAGTAAATTCTTGGCAAAATTTTGAAAATAATTTTTATTCTTATCCGACATATTCTTTTTGTGGGATTCAATTTCGCTGATCAGATAATCGATATAGATATCCAGTTCGTTAAGAAACATGTGCGGGCGATTTTTGCCTTCAATCAAAGGTTGTCTTCCGTAAATGTGATTCGTCATTTCCTGCAAACTCATGGTTTTATTGAAAAACGCCATATTAGGCCCTGGACAAACCGATACTCCATCGCCTTCTGTCGCGTGCGGAATTTTATATTGAATTAGTGCCGTAGTTCCCAAACCCACGCAAATACAGGATTTTTCAACAATGCGCTGATATTCAATTTTGTATTCCTCTTCAGAAAGCTGCATTGCATCCAATGCTTCAATTTTTTGTTTTTGGTAAGTTTTTGAAGCAGTACAGATTCCTTTTTCTGAAAATTCTTTATTTAAAGTGACGTATTTTTTCGGACATGTGCTTCCAGGCGTTTTATTTATTATCTGTTCATGTTTGGCATTGTCCTTGGTGTTGTTTTTTAAGTTGCTAAACGGAACACCGAGTGGTGAAATGTCACTTAAATATAAATCGTCTGATTTTGCTTCTGCCAGTTTATTCACGGTTTCATCGTCAATGCAAACTGCTTCGGGAACCAACAAGAAAGGAGTTCCCCAACCAACTGAATCGACACCGTATTTTTTTATTAGAAAATTGTGTTCTTCGGAAGTTCCGACACCTCCCTGCGCAGTAACCCGCAACGGTAGAGGTTTCTCGGGAATCGGCATTGATTTTGTTTTTAATGCTTTTGATAAAATGGCATGTACGGATTGCGTCAGTTCATCACGTTTTTCTTTGAATTGCGCAAGCACCGGTCCCAGTAAAAATCCGTCGGTTGCAAAGGCATGACCTCCGCAGTTAAGTCCTGATTCAATACGATATTCAGAAACCCAAATGCCTTTTTTTGCCAGAAATTTTCCCTGAATTAATGCGGATCTGAAATCACTGACTTTTAATGTGATTTTCTTTCTCAAATTCATTTCCTTATCGGGAAAAAAGTCACGGAAATTTTCAATATAGCTGTAAAGCCGTGGATTCATGCCTGCTGAAAACACCACAGATGATTCTAAATTACTGTTTGCAAATCCGCGTAGAGCAGCATGTGCGTCATTATATGCTGCCGGCATTTGACCATCTTTATCATAATGCACCTTATCAATTTTTGTCATAATGTTGACATCAATATTTCCACGTGTAAGCTTTTCCTTTATACGGGTTCTGATGCTTTCAAAGCTGAGATTGAGATGAAGTCCTTGTTTAAATTCTGAAAATAACGGAGATTGTTTGGGCAACAGATTGATATATTTCATGAATTCTGCCTGTGAGGCATTTTTCAATTGCTCAAATTTCTCTTCGGAAACTTTGTTAATCAGATTCAGATAAGATGTAATGCGATTTGCTCGTGAATCGGTATCGTTTGACTTTATTGCCTCAAACGGTTGTTGGTAGTTCGCGGAAAACACCTTGCGAAGCTTTTCGAGCAAAGCATCGTCAAGTAATGAAATGACAGAATCTATTCCGAGATGCGCTACACGCAGTGGAGTATCTATGGTATATGCGATTCCCATGACAGGGATGTGAAAACTATGATTTTGCATAGATTATTTTTAATGTAATTATCCAATGGATGAAAATGCAGTGAATGCTCGGGGTCTGCTGTTCTGAGGTGAGTTTACATTCAGCACAAAGCCATTTATCTCATTTCATAAGCATAGCTTGCTTATTTCTTATTTTATTTAGCAGCAAAGGTAGCGATTTTAAGTACGCATAAGTACGCAATTAACAAATACTTTTAAAGAAATCATGTAATTTAAAACATACATAAAATTTCGGGAATCGCTTATTGTTTAGACAGTTGTAGATTGTGCAATTCAAGCAGTTTGTCAATCGCTTTTTTTACGGCAGGGTCATCACCAACCGAATAATGATTAACATACAAAGCGATATGCTTTTTCATCACTTCATCTTCCATTTCCTGTGCATGTTTGCGGATGAACGGCATGGCTTCTTCAGGATACTCAAAGGCGTGTAAGATGCTATCCTTGAGTGCGTTGTCAATTTGCGTCGCAATTGTTTTAGGAACTCGTTTATGAATTGCAATGCCGCCCAAAGGAGTTGGTAAATGATAGCTTGCTTCCCACAATTCCCCAATGTCAATGATTTTTTTTAATCCTTTTTTCTCATAAGTAAATCGGCTTTCGTGGATGATTAATCCTGCATCGCATTCACCGTCAAGCACTGCTTCTTCGATATCTGAAAAAATATAGACTTGTTTATTGGTCGCTTGCGGATAAAAAATCTGAAGCAGCAGATTGGCCGTTGTCATTTCACCCGGAATTGCAATTTTTATTTCCGAAATCTCATCGGGATATGCCTTATGCTTTGACACCAAAATCGGACCGCAGTTTTCGCCCAGCGCGCCACCTGCATTCAGTAAATTGTAGCTGTCTGTTAATTTGGCGAAGGTATGATAGGATAATTTCGTGATATCTGTTTCGCCTTGAATTGCCAGTTTGTTGAGGCTTTCAATATCTTCAATCAGCAATTCGATATCAAAATCGGAATGTTTGAGAAAATGATCAAACATAAACGTGTCATTGGGACAGGATGATATAGCGAGTTTTAATCTCATAATTTTTAGTGTGCTTCCAATTCACAATTTTCATTTAACAAAGTAATGAAAAAAATCGAAAAGGATATTAAATAAATTACAAGCATCAAATTTTAAATAAATCTCAAAAAAATAAATAATTTCGAACCCCCAATTTTTAAATAAATGAACTGATCATAAAAAAAATAAATTTGTTTTTTAATCGTTTATGCTTTATATTTGTGGTCGAATGGTCGCGATAGCATCAAGGCCGCAACTTAATGCCAGAACCTTACGGTTTTGGCATTTTGTCGTTTAGTAGCTTCCGTCCTCTCGACTCAGAGCTTCGCTTTCCGACGCAAAATCAAACGCTTAGCGAAACCCTGAGGTGCTCAGTTCATCGCAAGCTCTCGTGCTCGAATTCCCCGTTCCAAGCGAATGACAATCGCGTTCCCCTTTTTTCCCATTGAATGACTTTTTCTTTTTCTTTTTCTTTTCCCTTTCAACTTTATGGACTTTCAAACTTTATGAACTTTCAACTTTATGGACTTTCTAACCCCGAAACGAGTTCGGGACTTCACGCTTATCAGCGTTTCAGCTTTCCAACTTTTCAAAAATATAATTTGTCAGATTTTCTACTGCGGTGTGGATATTCCATTTGGATTTATTTCGCTCTGATACTAGGTTTGAAATTGCTCTGATTTCCAGAAATGGAATTTTCATTTCATTAAAAATCATAAAAAGACCAGCTCCCTCCATGTTTTCAATTGCAGCAGTCGGAAATCCTTCAAGTTGCAGGTGGTTCATATTTACGGTGTTCGATGTTACCATTGGCAGAGTTGTGCTTTGCATCAGTTCCCGGTTGGGATTTTTGATTTTTCCGTTGTGGTATATTTCCGCCCATTCCGCATGATTGCAAAGCGATGTGAACTTCATTTCATCTTGTACACCGATATCGGCAAATTGTTCGCTTTCAACGCAGACAATTGTGCCGGCCGTGAGCTTTTCATCATAGCTTCCGGCAATTCCTGCCAATAGAATTTTGTCGTAAGTTTCTGATGTAAGCAGTCGCATGGTATTATACATTGCTGCTGGAAGACCGGGGCCACAAATGAGTAAATCCGTGGATTTTTCTTTGCTCCTGTATCCTCGCGAGCTGTATTGTTGCATACTTAATGCTGAAATCAGCAATTTCGCTTCTGTAATTGTCGGTATGATGATTAATTGGCGGTTCATAGCATCAAAAACATGATTAAAAATAAATTTGTTTACTTTGCATCAATAAAGTTAGTAAAATTATGGAATTTACGATAAATGATTCAGAAATTGGTGGATTTGTACGCACCGATTCATATGATGATAAAGTAACTCATGAATTGGCTAAGCATTATCATGAAATTATTAAACTTCTTGGAGAGGATGTAACACGGGAAGGACTTGAAAAAACGCCAATACGTGTAGCAAAAGCTATGCAGTTTTTAATGCAGGGATACAACATGAATCCAGCAGAGATTTTGAAATCTGCTAAGTTTAAGGAGGATTATCAGCAGATGGTAATTGTTAAAGATATTGATTTGTTTTCAATGTGCGAACATCATATGCTTCCTTTTATCGGGAAAGCGCATGTGGCATATATTCCAAATCATTACATTACCGGATTGAGCAAAATCGGACGTGTTGTTGATGCATATGCTCGGCGTATGCAAGTACAGGAGCGCTTAACCACTCAAATTAAAGATTGCATTCAGGATACATTGAAGCCGCTTGGAGTTGCTGTTGTAATTGAAGCTCGTCATTTGTGCATGCAGATGCGAGGTGTGCAAAAACAAAATTCTGTAACCACAACATCCGATTTTACCGGGGCATTTCTTAAAGATGCCACCCGCAAAGAATTTTTGCAGTTAATCGGTACAAAATTAATGTAAACAACCACAAAAAATAATCGAATGAAAGCATTTGTATTTCCAGGTCAGGGAGCACAATTCCCTGGAATGGGTAAGGATTTATACGACAATTACCCAGAGGCGAAAGAGAAATTTGAAAAAGCCAATGAAATTCTTGGATTCCGCATTACTGATATTATGTTTGAAGGAACTCCGGATGAATTGAAACAAACCAAAGTAACTCAGCCTGCAATCTTTTTGCATTCTGTAATTCGCGCTTTGGTTATGGGTGATGAGTTTGCACCGGATATGGTTGCAGGACACTCACTTGGGGAGTTTTCCGCTTTGGTTGCTAATAAAACCTTGAGTTTTGAAGATGCGCTTGTGCTGGTTTCAAAACGTGCATTGGCAATGCAGAAAGCATGCGAAGTTGAGGAGTCAACTATGGCAGCAATTATCGGACTTGACGATGCGGTTGTGGAAGCAAAATGTGCTGAAATTGATGATGTGGTGATTCCTGCAAACTATAACAGCCCCGGACAAGTAGTTATTTCAGGGTCAAAAGCCGGAATTGAAAAAGCCATGGAGGTCTTGAAAGAAGCCGGTGCTAAACGCGCATTGCCGCTTGCTGTTGGTGGAGCATTCCACTCTCCGTTTATGGAGCCTGCTCGTGAAGAGCTTGCAAAAGCAATTATGGAGACCTCATTTAATCAACCGATTTCTCCAATATACCAAAATGTGGACGGAAAAGCACATTCAAATCCGGATGAAATCAAAGAAAATCTAATCGCTCAGTTAACAAGCCCGGTTCGCTGGACTCAGATTATGACCAACATGATTGCTGACGGCGCTGCACATTTTACTGAAATTGGTCCCGGAAAAGTACTTGCTGGATTGATTAAAAAAGTGGATCGCAAAATGCCGGTTGAAAACTTCAGCTAAAATAATCAATACGAATATTATAAGACCATCTGCTCATTGAGTAGATGGTCTTTTGTAGATTTTTTGCTGTTTAAGAACATACAGATTTCCGCTCTGAGAGGCATATAATGTTTTACTTCGTTGTCATTTGACTGATTTTTTTCGATACAATAAAATTGATTAAAGCTGTGGCGGACTCCTTTATAAAAACTCGCCTTTTTCGTAACAAACCAACAATAATTATTATTTTTACGCAAAATGTAAGTATGCATTTATTTTATATTTTTATTGGTGGTGGTTTGGGCAGTTTGTCGCGATACGGAATGTCTCGTTTGGTACATAGTAACGGGATTATAAATCCTTTAGCGACCTTTTTCACGAATTTTTTAAGCGTGATTGTGTTGGGGCTTGTGTTATTCGGTTTGACAAAAACAAAACTGATGACGGACAATTTACATGCGCTCTTAATCGTTGGTTTTTGTGGCGGATTTAGCACCTTTTCAACCTTCAGTTACGAAGTGTTTGAATTGATGCGACAAGGAAATTATTGGATGGCCGGTTTGAATGTGTTTGTAAGTATATTGCTGACATTGGCAGTTTTGTTTGTGTTGGCAAAAACGATTTAATTATGAAACGATTTTTTGTTTTTTTTATAGCGATTTTTCTCGTGTTTCAGATTGAAGCACAAAATTATGATTTACCCTCATCGTATCCGAAACTGATTGTTGGAATTACAGTGAACCAACTGCGGTATGATGCCTTGTACAAATTGTGGGATCAGTTTGACGAGCAGGGTTTTAAAAAGTTGATTAATCAGGGAGCGTATTGCCGTAATGCAAAATTTGATTATCTGCTAACACAATCTGCGCCGGGTTATGCTACCATAGTTACCGGAGCGCAGCCTTCGGAACATGGAATTGTGGCTGATTTATGGTATGAGCCTTTGAATGTGAAAGCGGTGCATGCCGTGCAATCACGGAAATATAATCCGGTAGGGGTGAAGAACCGTAACAATGCATGCTCACCCGAACAATTAATGGCAACCACACTCAGTGATGAGTTGAAGTTGTATTTTCATAACCAAAGTAAAGTGTTTTCGGTGTCGATGGATCCCACGGCAGCGGTTTTAAGCGGCGGATTTAAAGCAGATGCAGCTTATTGGGTCGATGATGAAACCGGAAAATGGGTTAGCTCCTCGTACTACATGGATGAATTGCCCAAATGGGTGAAAACCTTCAATAAAAACGATTATCCGTCGGTTTATTTTGACAGAACATGGAATCCGATGGATTCTGTTTATCGATTCGCCTTGCCGGATACCAGCTCCTATGAATATGGTTACGATGCGGAGTTTAAAACATTTCCGTATTATTATCCTGAAATTTATAAAAAATTTGTCGGCAAAAAATTTATTAAAATGATTCCTGAGGGAAATACTATGACAACCGATTTTGCTGTGCATACCTTGATGGAAGAAAATCTGGGAGCAGATTTAATTACTGATGTATTGAATGTGAATTATTTTGCAACAGAACATATTGGTAAAAATTTTGGCCCAGATGCAATTGAAATGCACGATGCCCTGCTGCGCCTCGATAAAGAAATTGGACATCTTGTGCATGTGATTGAAAAACAAGTCGGTAAATCAAATGTCTTGTTTTATCTGGTTGGTAGCAGCGGTGTCAGTAATAATCCGGATTATTTACGCAGTGAAAAACTACCTGCCGGGAAATTCAGGCATCATTATGTGATGGCTTTGCTGAAATCTTATTTGAATGTGCTGTACGGAGAAGGTGATTGGATTAAAGATTATCACAACTTGCAGATTTATCTGAACCGTCCGCTAATTGAGGATGCGGATTTGAGTTTAGCTGAAATACAGGATAAGGTTGCACAATTTGTGTTGTCATCTAATGGCGTTGCCAGTGTGCTGACTGCCACTAATCTACAGAGAACGGAATATTCGAGTGGAATGTTTCGAAAAATGCAGAATTCTTTTCATCAGAAGCGCTCGGGGGATGTGATTATTGCTTTGAAGCCCGGTTGGATTCAGGATGTGAGCTATTCTGCAGATCATAACTCTGCATACAGTTATGACACACATGTTCCGTTAGTTTTTTATGGATGGAAAATACGGAAAACTCAGATTGGAACTCCTGTTAATCCGGCGGATATTGTGCCGTCAATTTGTAATTTAATGAACATTCCGCACCCCAGTAGCGTTAGTGGAATACCAATAGATGAGATATCACGTTAATTATTAAAGGATAAATTGTAACTTTATCATAAAATTTTGACTTATGAAACGATTCATTATTATTTGCTTATCAATGCTTTTTGCGCTTTCAGCAATGGCACAGGAGGAAAATGCTCAGATGGCTGAGGATACAACAAAAACAGCACAAGACAGCATTGTTCCATGGACAGGGAACATGGTGGGGCTAAATGTATATCCTGCCTTTGGAATGCTGGGTGGAAGTGTTCTTCCTGCATCAAAAATATTTTTTCAGTACCGACACATGTGGAAAAAAACAAATTTGCGTTTTAGTGTAAACTACATTAACTATTTTGAGGATAATGATCGCATGGATATTGTTGGAATTGAAGACAGTTTGATAACCTTCAGAGAGTTTTCCAATCTGTTTTACACACTTGATTTTAGAGTGGGTGTAGAGCATGCTTATCACATGGACAATTTTCGCTTTTATTACGGAATTGGGGCAATTGCCGGTTATCATTATTTTGGGAAAGAATATTACGTGTATGATAGGCCCTTTGAGGGATATCCGATACAGAATATTAATTCTCCTGTTGGATATCAGAAAGCTGGTTGGTATCGTGCCGATATGTTAAAAGTTGGGGCAGATATTACACTCGGTGTTGACATTCTTTTGTCTGAAAATGTCATAATGTCTGTGCAATATGCTCCGGAAATTGCATATTATTCCCGATTGGCAAGTGAAAGAGAGGACCCGGCAGCTATTTTTGTTGGTGATGTGGAAGACTATCTCGATTTTCGTGCGGATTTTATTGATGTGGTATTAAGCATAGGATTTTAATGGATAAAGCGTTTTCTGAATTCAAACATATAATTTTTGATTTGGGCAATGTGTTATTACCCATTGATTTTAATGCACCTGTAAAAGCCTTTAAGTCTATTGGTTTGACTGATTTTGATCGATTGTACGGAGAAATTCAACAGACTAATTTATTTAATTTACTTGAAACCGGAAAAATTCCTGAAGCCGACTTTTGCGACGAAATGCGACGAATATCCGGACTAAACTGGACTGACAAACAAATTGATGATGCATGGAGTACAATTATTTTAGATTTTAGAGCATCTACATTTGCAATGCTTGAACAACTTGCAGAATCACATGTGTTGTATTTGTTGAGCAATACGAATTCTATTCATTTTACCCACTATAATCAGCAAATTATTGACCGATTTCATCCGGGCGGATTAAATGCTTATTTCAAAAAAGCCTATTATTCACATGAACTTGGAATGCGTAAACCTGATTCGAATATTTTTGAAGCTGTTTTACAAGATGCAGCCTTAACGCCTCAAGATTGTTTGTTTATTGATGACAATGAAGCCAATATCATATCTGCAAAAGCACTGGGATTCAATGTACATCATCACAAACCGAAGGAAAAGATTGAAAACCTATTTTCTAGTTGATGATTTCAACTTTGAGGGTTCTTCCGGTTCCCTCAGGTTCCATTACAACCCGAACATAATTATCGGGAAGGAGCGACTCCACCTGTTCCGGCCACTCAATAAAAATCTTGTCGGCTGTATCCAGATATTCTAAAAATCCGATACGTATAATTTCTTCTGGCTTTTCAATCCGATAGAAATCGTAATGACAGATTTGATTCTGATTTTCCGTGTAATATTCATTCAATATTGCAAATGTCGGACTTGTCACCAAATCTTCAACTTTAAGTTGTTCGCATAGACTTTTGATGAAAGTCGTTTTGCCGGTTCCCATATCTGCATAAAAGGCAAAGACCTGAAATTTGCTAAAATCGTTTAAAAATTGAGTCGCAACTTCGGGGAGGTCCTCAATCGTATGCATATGATAGGTTTTCATTATGATTTTGGTGTGAGATGAACAATCGGAATAAGCATTTCTTCCAGTGAAATACCGCCATGCTGAAAACTGTCTTTATACATTTTCATGTATTGATTGTAATTATTCGGATACACGAAATAATCGTTTCCAGTGGAAAATACATAGGTTGAACTAATGTTTGATTTTGGAAGATAAGCTTTTTGCGGATCTTTGATTTCAAAAACCTCTTTTGGATTGTAATTCAGAGTTTTGCCTTGTTTGTATCGTAAGTTGGTTGTGGTTGCCCGCTCGCCCACAATGCGGATAGGATGTTGAACCCGAATGGAGCCGTGATCGCTCGTAATGATTACTTCTGCTCCGGTGTCAGCAATTTCAGCAAATAATTCTAAAAGTGGTGAATGCTGAAACCAGGATTTTGTCAGTGAGCGATATGCTGCTTCGTTTTCTGTTAAATCCTTAATCATTTTCATGTCGGTTCGTGCATGTGATAGCATATCCACGAAATTTACCACGATTGTATTCAAATCGTAATGCAGTAAACTATTTAATCGGGATTGGATTTTTTTTACGTACTGAATGTCATGCGCTTTTTCATAATGCACGGATTTTTCGTTGCCAAAAAATCGTTGTACCAATTTTTTTAGCATTTCTTCTTCGTGCAAATTCTTTCCGCCTTCTTCGTGGTCATTTTTCCAAAGCTCAGGATATATCTTGTTGATTTCGGAAGGCATGAGACCCGAGAAGATAGCATTTCTGGAATATTGTGTTGACGTTGGTAAAATGCTAAAATAGGTTTCGTCTTTGCGGATATGATAATGTTTTTCCAACTGTGGTTGAATCGCTTTCCAGTGGTCGTATCGCAAGTTATCTATGATAAAGAAGAATATTTTTTTATTGGCTTTCAGCAGCGGAAAAACTTTCTGTTTCATCAGTTGATGCGACATAACCGGTTTGTCTTCTGTTTTGGGATCAAGCCAGTTAAAATAATTATTTTTAATGTATCTCGCAAAGGCATTATTTGCTTCTTGTTTCTGCATGATTAGAATTTCATCCAGCGTTTGATCTCCTGAGTTTTCCAATTTTAACTCCCAGTCGATGAGCTCTTTGTAAACATCATTCCATGCTTGGTGCGAATTGATTTCATTGATTCGCATGCCTAATTGTCGGAATTCTACCTGATAATCCATACTCGTTTTTTCAGACACCAAACGGTCTGTATCAACATGTTTTTTGATGATCAAAAGAATTTGTTTCGGATTTACAGGTTTTATCAGGTAATCGCTGATTCTGCTACCAATCGCCTGATCCATAATGTCTTCCTCTTCGCTTTTAGTAATCATTATCACCGGCGTTGAAGGACTTATGCGTTTAATTTCTGTGAGGGTTTCCAAGCCTGATAGGCCAGGCATATTTTCATCAAGAAAAACTAAATCAAAAATTTTGTTGCGAATTTTTTCGAGCGCATCTTGTCCGTTAGTTGCCGTTTCAACTTGATAGCCTTTGTGTTCTAAGAAAATAATATGTGGTTTGAGCAGATCAATTTCATCATCTGTCCAAAGGATTTGAATTTTTCTCATGGATTGTATTTTTTAGGTTAACTGTAATAATCTCTGATTGTTCTATCAATAATTATTACGATAAAATTCTAGGTAAAGGTCAATGTCTTTTTCTTTCTTTAAAATTTCAAAATTGCTTTCTGAAATAACAAATTGAATATATTCAATTCCATCGATTACAACAAATACAGTTTGATTGTTTTTAATCAAATTCATGTAATTTGAGGATTGTTTGCTGTTTTTAAAGGGTTTAACATGCACCAAGCTTGTGCTTTCAGAGAAAAGAGATACATTAACCTGAAAAGTACGCATATTGAAAGTAAAAATATTAAAACTATTCACTTCAAATTGCAGTTTCTTTGTGTCTGCTTTTTCTTCAAGTGTTGCGATGACATACAGATGGGTTTCATTGGCGTTAAAATTATACAGGTTTTCTGCCATAACTTCTTGCGATACTGTTGTATCAGTTTCTGTGCTTTCAATTTCTGGCGTAGGTCTGCTGTTTAAATCGGCAATAAGTGCATCAACATCAGTTTCACCGAGGTATCCCAGAATTTGCATTGCTCGATTTGACAGGGGATCTTTGGGGTAATTCTGAATGAATTCTGCAAGATTTTGTTTAAATGTCAACTGATCAACATCCAGCGCTGTTGTAATAATTTGGATGAAGCGTACTTTTGCAGCGTATGTGCTTTCCGGATACTTTTGTAAAAACGTTTGTGCTTTTACTTCAGCTTGTTGAAAACTGTTTTTTCGGTAAAGTTCGTACAGAGATTCATATTCCAGACGTTGCTGTTTTTGCTGTTCGGCCAATTCTTGCATGTAGTTCGGGTTTTTTAGCAATTTGGCATAATGGCTGTCCGGGAAGAGATTCATCACCTTTTGTTTGTATGTATTCGCTTTGTCGGAATTCCCTTCCGCTTTGTATAGATCATACAAATTGTAATAAGTTGGAAGCTTATAACCGTGTTCAGGGAATCTTTTGTCTAGCGCTTCAAATGCGAAAATGGATTTGTCATAATTGTTAAAATCCCGCTTATATATTTCACCCATGGAAAAAAGTGCATCGCGAATACTCTCATTTGAGAGTGCCATCAATGAATCGGTCAAAGGTAAATCTTGTTGATAGTATGCTCGTGATTTATTGTCATTGGCACGGGCAACTGCGTTTGAATCAGCAGTCACACTGTCCTGGTTTGCATAGAAATCGTCTTGTACAATTGATTTATTTGAACGTCTCCAATGGTCTTCCAGTTTACGGTTTCCCCATTTTTTACTAAATTCATTTTGTCCGAAACTCAGGGTTGCCGGATTATAAAAATACCATTGTCCTCCTGATGGTGCATTAATCTGATTTGAGCCTCTGCGCTGATCAAACAACATGGAGTTTTGTTGTTGCTGCATTTCCTGCTCTCGTTCTTCTTGTTCTTGCTCAATGACGGCCTGAATTTGTTTGTCAATCAATGCATTTCGTTCTTTTTCAGGCAATGAGGCGATATGCTGCAGGCTGTCTTGGGTTTCCACTATATCCAATTGCGTAACCAAACTGTTCAGGTTTCTGGATAAGGTTCTTATTTCGTCATAGCGCGGATGTTCATTTGAAAGATTCAAGATACAGGTATCATAGTATGCTTGTGATAAACGGTAGTCGGGAATTTCAAAATAAATATTTCCCAGTTTCATGCAGGACATTGCTTTTTGGCGATTGTTTGAAATACTGTTTTCACTGGAAAGCTTATAATTTTTGATGGCTTCATCCCGCTTATTATTTTCATATTCAATTTCAGCCAAAGCATAGTAAATCTGATCGAGATAGTCAATGTTTTTGTCATCGCGAAGCATTTTTTTCAGCAGCTTTTTCATGTCTTTATAACTCCCTCCAAGCTTGCCGTAGCACTCTGCCATGTTGATTTTTGCATTAAAGGTCATCTCATAATATGAATTGCCCTTTGTTACTTTTTCAAACATTTGAGCTGCTTTGCGATAATCATTTTTCTCTTTATAAAGTTGCGCTAATAAATATTGATGGCGTGCTCTTTCGGATTTGTTTTTGTTTTCTTTAATTGCTTTATGCAGTAACGGAATTGCTGCGTCTTTTTCGTCGAGTTTCATATAATAGGCAGCTTCAAGAATATCAACATCCGGTTGAAGCGCTTCGGAAAAATCATTTTCAGCACTAATCTGATCAAGCCATTCACGAGTCATTTTCATGTTGTTGATTGCCAGATTGGTTCTTGCCATCCAATACATTGCGTCATATTTTATTTCCTCGTTGCGAAATTCCCTGATAATATATTCGAAGTTTTGACGAGCCGGTAGAAACTCTGTTTTCATGAAATAGGCTTTTCCCATCAGCAAATAGGAATCATCCACCCATTTATTATATTCATTTTTTTGCATGAATTTCTGCTCTTTTTTACTGAGTGTCCCCCCTTTTTGTTTTGGTTTTGCTTTGATAGAGTGGTATTTTATCGTCTTGGAAGCTTTGCGAATGGCTTTGTCCATGTCGCCAGAAATGGAAGATGCAGTTTCTTCATTTCCAAGAATATAAATTGGCAATAATTGTGTGAAATCATCGCTGTGTTGATCTTCCACACGTTTTATCCCTTTTCGGAAAGATTCACGACCATTAAAATACACATTATAATGCGCCGTAAGGTTGTGATAAGTGCGGCTAATGAATGTGTTTTTCTCGGTTGAACAACTGATTGCCAGTATGACAATAACGAGAAATCCGATGATATGTCGTTTGACTTGCTTCAAGTTTTTTGTTTTCTTTTGTATTTAAAACTCAAAAATAACTGCTTTATTATAAAAAACTATTCAACTGTAACAGATTTTGCAAGATTTCTTGGTTGATCGACATTGCATCCGCGTAAAACAGCAATGAAATAAGAAATTAATTGTAATGGAACCACTGAAAGTAGTGGAGCCAATGC
>Ga0307990_1001388_pt1 | contig 20530 bp, 16 predicted proteins | sample EllFjometagen129_FD_203168 | JGI IMG/M metagenome (GOLD analysis project Ga0307990, IMG submission 203168) | Marine microbial communities from Ellis Fjord, Antarctic Ocean - #129 | ecosystem: Environmental > Aquatic > Marine > Unclassified | place: Southern Ocean | collected 2014-10-08
CCCTGTCCCCCCCTCTCCCAGTCTCCCTTTTTGGCCTGGTTTTTGATTTCCCATAATTAAATTACATTTACACATGCACGCAAAGGACCTCATATCAGACATCGTACCTGCGCTGAAAACCTCAGACACTGGTGTTCAGGCATTGAACTGGATGGAGATATTTCGTGTGAAACACCTGCCAATAGTGAATCATCAGCAGTTTTTGGGATTGATATCAGATCAGGATATCTACGATTTAAATGATCCTGAAGAGGCGATTGGTAACCATGGATTATCGCTGCAAAAGCCCTTTGTTGGGCAGAATCAGCATATTTATGAGGTGATAGAGGTCCTGTCGCGACTGAAACTTTCACTGGTTCCTGTCTTAAACGAGGACAAGCATTTTCTGGGGGTAATAACACAGGACGATCTGACGCGTGAGTTTGCCAATTTGTCAGCTATGCAGCATCCCGGTGGAATTTTAGAGCTGGAAATGAACGAAATAGATTATTCCCTCACCGAGATATCAAATATTGTAGAAAGCAACAGCGCAAAGATACTCAGCTTGTATGTCGCCACAGATGAAGAAACGCAGAAGATGAGTGTTACACTCAAGATCAATATAACAGACCTCACTGCTATCATTGCTACATTTAACCGGTACAGCTATAACGTTAAAGCTTCATATATGAATTCTGAGGATATGGATGAGTTTTACCAGGACCGCTTCGACGAATTTCTAAATTTTCTTAACGTCTGATTATGCAAGTTGCAATTTATGGAAGAAACTTCCACTCCTCGGCACGAGAAAATGTTGCCACGCTCTTTAGTCGCTTGAAATCCATGAATGTGGATGTCTTTGTCTTTAAACCCTTTTTCGAATTCATGCAATCAAAGTCGGGCTTGCGTCCAAAAATTAAGGGTTTCTTTGAGAGCCATAAGGACCTTCCTAAGGATACAGACTTCCTCTTTTCTGTCGGGGGAGATGGAACTTTCCTGGAAACTGTATCCATCGTAAAAGATTCCGGCATCCCGGTGGTGGGATTAAATACAGGTCGCCTGGGTTTTTTATCATACATCAGCCAGGACGGGCTTGATGATTCCCTCGACTCTCTTTTCAGCGGCAAATTTGATATTGAGGAACGCATGATGTTAAAAGTACATTCTTCAGGTGACAGTATTCTGCCATTGAACATCGCCCTCAATGAAGTACGTATCTATAAAAATGCTGCTTCACTCGTTACTGTGCATGTGCATGTTGACGATGAATTTCTAAGCTCTTACTGGGCCGACGGACTTATCCTCTCCACACCAACTGGCTCAACCGCTTACAGCTTGAGCGTCGGTGGCCCCATCGTGGTCCCCGAATCAGACAGCATCGTACTCTCACCCATCGCACCCCACAACCTGACAGTCAGGCCCCTGGTTCTCCCCGGCAAGGCAGTGCTCAGATTCAGCGTCGACACCCGCGATCCCGTATACCAACTCGCCCTCGACTCACGCTCCATCAACATCCCCGTCCAGGACAAAATCACCGTCTCCCGCGCCAGCTACACCCTCAAGATGGTCCGCATAGAAAACAACAGCTTCTACAGCACCCTCCGCAATAAACTCATGTGGGGCATCGACAAACGAAACTAAAGAAATTGCTTGTTCTGGAATTAGCCGAGCGTAGTCGAGCATTGCAAAACATTTACCCCAGAACTCTTTTACCTCCCCTCCTTTCCAAGGAGGGGTGCCTGCCGCAGGCGGGTGGGGTGGTTTTACCTCCCCTCCTTTCCAAGGAGGGGTACCCGCCACAGGCGGGTGGGGTGGTTTCTCTGCCCATCGCAGATGGGCTGGGGTGGTTTAATAAATAAAATAACTTCCTCCTCTTTGTTATTCTAATTAATTGATTATTTTTATATTTGCATATTATTCCAATATCAGCACTATGAAGAATAGACTCTGGATTTACATTTTATTTCTGTTACTCGTTATGCCTTCTGAAATGCAGGCTCAGAGATGGAGACTTCAGCGCTACGAAGCCTCACTGGGGTTAGGAACTACCCATTCTTTTATGGATATAGGATCAGAAAGTTATGGATTGAAAGCATTCCAGTTCGCAGGGACCAGGCCAAATGCTTCATTTAGTGCAAGTTTTAAAATTATTGAAGATTTATCTGCAAAGCTGGATCTTTCTTATATTCAATTTAGTGGGGTAGACAATGATAATAGACTTACTGTTACCTCGTTTGTATCAAACGCTTTTGAACCAAAACTGACTGTTGAGTACAATATTTTAGGTGGCGGAAAAACATTTGGATCAACAGCAACGTTTGATAGAAGAGGAATGGTGAATGACTATAACACATTCTACCTCTATGCATTTGCAGGTGTTGGGGGCTTACTTTCAAAAGCAAAAGCTTTTGATGAAAATAGAGAAATACTTCTTAATGCGACATACTTTGATACTAATATGCATTTTGGTGTCGTTTTCCCTATGGGCATAGGCGCAAAATATAGTATTAATAGTAACTGGTCTGTTGGGATCGAAATCGGGGGGAGATTCACATTGACTGATAATATAGATGGGTATGCAACTCCGTTTTCAAGTTATAACGATAGATACATCCTTACTAATTTTAAGGCGATATACAAGATACGAAATGACAGGAGAGGAGTACCACAGTTTAGCGAGTACAGAAAAAGGTAATAAATCTTCGTTGAGGGTAGTTTTTCTTATCGCTTGCCTCTTAGTTTTATTTTCCGGGAACATGATGGGTCAGAAAAAAGTTGACCTTGGTCTCTTTGTGGGTACCTCCTATTATATGGGCGATATCAATCCTTCACAACATTTTTATAATCCTTCAATGGCATACGGTGCGCTGTATAGATATAACTTCAATGCACGCAATTCATTGCGGTTTTCGGGCATCTACCATTCACTTTCTGGAGCCGATGATAATTTTCGTGGCCAAGGACTACAAGATTTTGACGCAAAGTTCGTAGATTTGGCGCTGAATTTCGAGTTTAACTGGAAAGCGTACCAAACTGCGCAACGAAAAACAAAGGCAAGTCCCTATGTTTTTGCGGGTTTGGGTTATGGGATCAAGGTAGCTGGCGACCCTGAAGTGAGGTCGCATCTTACCTTCCCCTTTGGGGTCGGGTATAAGATTAATGTGGGAAGATGGCTCAGTGCGGGCCTGGAGGCAGGTCCAAGACGAGCATTTAGTGACCTGGTAGACGGTGTTGCCAATCCTGGAACCGATAATGTGTTTTCCCCTTTGGGGAACCGCGATTGGTATATTTTTACAGGAGTATTTGTAACATACAAAATATTTAAGCTCTGGGATGATTGTCCAACTTACGATGAGGGCATACCCAGAAAAGGGAAGCGTTAAAATGAATTTGAAAGCACAAATAAGCAGGGAGAATCTCCCCCATCATGTTGCCGTTATAATGGACGGTAATGGACGATGGGCAAAAAAGAAGGGGAATGTGCGCATCTTCGGGCATCAGAATGGAGTAGAATCTGTTCGGCAAATTACCGAAGCGGCTGGAGAGCTGGGTATAGAATATCTTACGCTCTATGCTTTCTCAACAGAAAATTGGAACAGGCCAAAGGGGGAAGTAGATGCCCTGATGGGACTATTGGTGAATGCCATCCAGAGTGAAATTGAAAATTTGCATAAGAACAACGTGAAGCTGACTGTCATCGGGGAGATCAATGATCTGCCTGAGGGCGTACTGAAACAGCTTCAGGATGCTATTAAATATACAGCTGACAATACCGGCCTAAACCTCGTTATTGCTGTCAGCTACAGCGGAAAGTGGGAAATAACCTCTGCCGTTAAAAAAATTATTGCAGATGTTCAAGCCGGGAAACTTGATCCGGAGAGCATCGACTATGTTGTGTTTGAATCATACCTTAATACCTCAACCATACCCGATCCTGAACTGCTCATACGAACGAGTGGAGAGAAGCGCATCAGTAATTTCATGCTCTGGCAGCTTGCATATACTGAGCTCTACTTTACACCGGTGCTCTGGCCAGATTTTCGAAAGGAACATTTTTATGAGGCCATATTGGATTTTCAACACCGAGACAGGCGATTCGGAAGAGTAGGTGATCAGGCTAATGCTATAACGGTAAACAATTAAGGTAAATGAGGAAATTATTTTTTACACTACTGCTTGCAGGTACAATTTTGCAGCTTTCAGCACAGGAAGAACCTGCACTGATCAATTACGATTCACTTGATGTGATGGATTACTCCCGTCCAAAGGATTATATCATTGCAGACGTGAAAGTGAGTGGTATCAAATTTATACAGAAAGAGGTACTGGTGAGTCTATCCGGATTTAAAAAGGGGAATACCATTACGCTTCCCGGAGACGACATTACAAAGGTGCTGCAGAAATTCTGGAGTCAGGGACTTTTTTCCGATGCAAAAATCTCCACCAGCAAAATCGAGGGCGATAGCGTCTGGTTGGATATATTCCTGCTGGAGCGTCCGCGTATGCTCCGGCTCACTATCAACGGGGTGAATAAAACCGAGTCACAGGATCTTTTGGAAAAAATCAACCTCAGAAACGGACAGCAGGTGACAGCGGATATCATCGATAATACAAGGCGGATCATCGAGGATCACTACGTAGAAAAGGGTTTTCTGAATACCATTGTGAATATTACCCAGGTAGCAGATAGCGTCCAGGTGAATATGGTGCGTCTGAATATCGATGTGAAAAAGAACGACCGCATAAAAATTGATGAGATATTTTTTGTCGGTAACGAGGTTTTTCCGGATAAACGCCTCCGCAGGGTGATGAAGAATACCAAAAAGGTAAACATCAACATCTTCAAGGCATCAAAAATGATCTCGGAGAAGCTGAAAGAAGACAAAGTTTCACTTGTCGATTTCTATAACGAGAATGGTTACCGTGATGCCAAGGTATTGGGAGATAGCATGGTAGTGCTCGATGAAGAACTGAAAAGAGTGAACCTCTATGTGAAAATTGAAGAGGGAAATAAATACCACTTCGGAGATATTGAGTGGGTGGGAAATACAAAATATCCGGCACAAGTACTCGATGCCTATTTAGGAATTGAGAAGGGCGATCTTTTCGATCAGAGCATCCTGGATGAACGTCTCTTTTTTGATGAAGATGCTGTAAATAGTGTATACCTGGATAATGGTTACCTCTTCTTCGACCTTACCCCGGTAGAGATTAGCGTGGAGAATGATACCATCGATTACGAGATGCGTATCAGGGAAGGATCACAGGCAACCGTGGATAAGGTAGTTATCACGGGAAATACCAAGACCAACGAACATGTGGCGCGCCGGGAGATCACAACAAAACCGGGTGACCTGTTCTCCAAGCAGGATATCATCAGGTCGGTTAGGGAACTGGCATCCCTTGGCCACTTCGATCCGGAACAGATTGAGCCAAATCCAATTCCTAACCAGGAAGCAGGAACAGTAGACCTGGAATATAAGTTGGTGGAAAGAGCCAACGACCAGCTGGAGGTGTCTGGTGGTTATGGTGCCGGGATGTTGATTGCCACTGTGGGTATCAGGTTTTCCAATTTTGCAGCGAGGAGATTGTTTGATGGCAAGGCATGGCGCCCCGTTCCTTCCGGAGATGGACAAACATTATCTGTCAGGGGACAGACCAATGGAAAATATTACCAGTCGTATAACTTCTCCTTCGTGGAGCCATGGTTTGGAGGAAAGAAACCGAATTCATTCTCCATGTCTCTCTTTCACTCAAAAATTAATCAGAATTATTACACATTTTTTAACAGGGATAGCGATGTGCCTGATGAATACATGAAGATTACCGGTGCATCACTTGGCTTGGGTCGACGGCTCAAATGGCCGGATGATTTTTTCACCTTGCAGAATCTGTTGAGCTACCAGAGGTACCACCTCCAGGACTATAAGAATTTCATTGCTGAAAACGGTACCTTCAATAACCTGAGCATGACAACCACGCTTGGCAGGAACTCAACCGATCAGCCCATCTATCCAAGACGCGGTTCTAACCTGAGCTTAAGCTTGCAGATTACACCGCCTTATTCAGCAATGGGCCTGACCAATGTGGAAGACTATTCAACAGCGCCTGAAGAAGAAAAATACAAGTGGGTGGAATACCACAAGTGGATGGCCAAGGCAGATTGGTACAACAGGATCGTGGAGAACCTGGTGCTCTATACACGACTCCATTTTGGTTACCTCGGACATTACAATGACGATATCGGACCATCACCATTTGAAGGATTTGATGTAGGTGGCGACGGACTTTCCGGCTACAACCTCTACGGACGTGAAACAATTGCTATGAGGGGATATGAAAATGGTAGTCTTACACCAAGAACAGCAGATGGGGCAAAATCAGGTAACGTATATACCAAGTTCACTATGGAAATCAGGTACCCCGTATCCCTGAATCCATCCGCAACTATCTTTGTACTTGCATTCGTCGAAGGCGGAGACGCATGGTACAGCATTGAAGAGTTCAATCCCTTCCAGGTAAAACGTTCAGCCGGTGTGGGCCTCAGGGCCTTCCTCCCAATGTTCGGCCTCCTGGGTGTTGACTGGGCATGGGGCTTCGACGAAGCTTATCCCGGCGCCGGCGTCAGTGGCTCACAATTCCACTTCACCATCGGACAACAATTTTAAAAAAACAATCCTGTAGCCCCGGGTCGCTTTACCTCCCCTCCTTCGCAAGGAGGGGTGTCCGTCGCAGACGGACGGGGTGGTTTCTTCCCCCTCATTAGGTATCTTCATATTTTTCAGATATTTTTGTTTACCGCAAATATTTTTTTTGGTATAATGTTTGCTTAAGTAAGATAGAGACCAAATAGAAACTAAATCATAACATAATTATAAGCTCATGAAAAAGTTGATAGCCATAGTAGTAATTGCAACCGTTTTTACAGGCGTAAGCTTTGCGCAAAAATTCGCATTTGTGGATTCAGACTATATCCTCAATAACATTCCTTCATATGTTGCAGCACAGGATGAGATCGATAAGATGTCAGAAAACTGGGAAGCAGAAGTGTCAAAAGAGTATGAGACCATCGCCGAGATGTATAAAACATACCAGGCAGAAAGAGTACTGCTCTCTGAAGAGATGAAGAAAAAGAGGGAAGATGAAATCATCAAAAAAGAGAAAGAAGTAAAGGAAATTCAAAATAAATATTTTGGTCCCGAAGGAGATCTGTTTAACAAGCGTGAAGAGATGGTGAAACCTATCCAGGATGCCCTATATAAAGCCATAAAGGAAATGACCGTTGAGGGTGGATATGCCATTATATTCGACACAGCCAGTGGAGCTTCCATACTTTATTCAAATCCAAAATATGACAAGAGTGATGAAGTATTACAAAAGTTAGGTTATAAAAATTAAAACTGTATTTTTGTACTCGATTAAATAAAAAGCAAATAGCAAATAGCAAATAGCAAAGATGAATAAGATTAAAACAGCATTCCTAACAGTAGCAATTGTATTACTTTCTGTTACAGCAATGGGTCAGAAGTTTGGCCACGTGAACTCACAGTATATTATTCAGTTAATGCCTGAATATGATAGTATTTCAAAAGTACTGGTTAGCTTAGATTCAATGTATAACGTTGAGTTGGAAAGATTACAAGTTGAGATCAACAAGAAGATTGAGGCCTATACACTTGATACCATTTCACCACAGCTGGTGAAAGATGTGAAAGCACAGGAAATACAAGAACTGCAGATGCGTGCACAAGCATTTCAGCAACGTGCTTCTGAAGACCTTCAAACGCGTCCGCAGCAATTGATGCGCCCGCTTTACACCAAAATCATTGAAGGGATCAATGAAATTGCAGAAGAAAACGATCTGGTTTATGTATTCGACGTTTCCCAGGGCAACCCACTCTATGTTTCAGACAAGAGTATGGACCTGGTTCCTATGATACTGACGGAGTTTGGTATCGAAGACGCTCCCGCAATTCAGGGCGGAACCGGTATGCCGTTTTAAAACACCATATATTGTAGAGACGCGCCATGTGGCGCGTCTTTTTTATTTTAACCAGCGTCTTTTTTTGTTTTAACATGAGCAACTCGCATCCCATAGGTCTATTCGATTCCGGTGTCGGCGGACTAACCGTGGCGCATGCCATCAGTTCACTGCTACCGCAGGAGCAACTGGTTTATTACGGCGACACTGCGCATCTGCCCTATGGTGATAAATCCAGGGAAGCCATTGTATCCTATTCCTTAGGTATCACAGATTTTCTCCTGGAGAACGATTGTAAAGTTATCCTGATTGCCTGTAATTCTGCTTCTACCAACGCGTATGAAGAGGTGGTTAAGCATGTAGGCAACAAAGCAAGGATACTCAATGTAGTGGATCCTGTGGTGGATTTTGTCTCAGAATCAACAGATTTAAAGGATATTGGTGTGATAGGCACCAAAGCAACCATCTCTTCAAATACCTATCCCGACAGAATTCGTTCAAAAAACGATGCGCTGAATGTCAGTTCGCTGGCAACACCCCTTTTTGTACCCATGATTGAAGAAGGATTTGTTTTTGACGATATCTCTAATGCTATTATCCGTTCCTATCTCTCAAGGACAGAACTGCGAGGCATCGACTCCCTGATCTTAGGATGCACCCACTATCCCATCATCCGTAACCAGATCAGCAGGTACTATAACTTCGAGGTGAATGTAATCGACACCTCGCGTATCGTCGCCGAGTATCTGCAAAAATTCCTTACAGAAAATGACCTGCTATCGACATCACGGAAGGGCAAGGATAAGTTCTTCGTCTCTGATCATACACCCTATTTTGAGACGATTGCACGGATATTTTTTAATCAAAAGATCGATCTCGTAAGAAAATCAATCTGGTAGAAAATCAGAATCTATCCTCAATCACTTTTCTCTATTCGGGGCTATTATTTCCCCTCCTTCCCAAGGAGGGGTGCCCATCGCAGATGGGCGGGGTGGTTCTGGGGTGGTTCCGGGGTGGTTCCGCCCCGTATTTAAACAAATTCTTATATGTTAAACAAAACTATTTATTAAGGTACACCGTACACGAAATTAAGTAAATTTGTCTCGTATTAAACCATACAGATACTTAGTTAGAATAGTTAACAAAATGCAAATAAATATTGAAAGTTTTTATTTGCATTTGTGTATTTTGCGATAGTACGAATTAATATTATGAATGTATGATGTTTAGAGTTAAACTTTTACGGCGATCTATGGTTTCGCTAAACGCTCAACGCTAAACGCTTAACGTTAAAAAAATGGTAAAAAATCCTAAAGTTGTTCACCTGGATGAGGTAGTCGTAAAATTTGCAGGTGACTCAGGTGATGGAATGCAGTTCACTGGCAATCAGTTTTCTGATACTTCTGCATTTATCGGAAATGATCTTTCGACCTTTCCCGACTATCCAGCGGAAATCCGCGCTCCCCAGGGAACCATTGCTGGTGTATCGGGATTCCAGGTGCATATCGGACACAAAGAGGTGACTACGCCGGGCGATCAGGCAGATGTGCTGGTGGCTATGAATCCGGCTGCATTGAAAGCAAATATGAAGTGGGTCAAGCATGGTGCAACAATCATTATCGATATCGATAACTTCGACAATAAGCACTACAAAAAAGCCGGTTATGAAGAAGATCCTCTTCACGATGAGTCTCTCGTTGGCTATAATGTTGTGAAAGCTCCTATTACCAATCTTTCACATGATACAGCTAAACTACATGGACTGGATCAGAAAACGGCCGACAAAACCAGGAACCAGTTTGTGGCTGGTATACTCTACTGGCTCTTCAACAGGGATATGAACCTGGGTGAGAAGTTCATAAAAGAAAAATTCAAGACAAAGCCGGATTTAGTAGCAGCCAATATTGCTGTTCTGAATGCGGGTTACAACTACGCTGAAACCATTGAGGCACTCTCCACTACATTTAATGTAGATCCCGTGAAGAACAAAAAAGGGCTCTTCAGAAATATTACCGGAAACCAGGCAACGGCATGGGGACTACTGGCCGCTGCAGAGAAGGCAGGACTGGAGCTCTACCTGGGCTCTTATCCTATTACCCCGGCAACGGAAATTCTACAGGAGATTACAAAAAGAAAACACCTGGGTGCGGTGGCATTCCAGGCCGAGGATGAAATTGCAGGTATCTGCTCGTCTATCGGGGCCGCCTTTGCAGGACGACTGGCGGTAACTACTACCTCCGGACCGGGTTTGGCACTTAAGGGTGAGGCGCTTGGACTGGCAGTTATTACAGAATTACCTATCGTTATTATTGATGTACAGCGTGGTGGGCCTTCAACCGGACTACCTACCAAAACAGAGCAATCAGATTTGCTCCAGGCACTTTACGGACGTAGTGGTGAGTCACCTCTGGTAGTGATGGCCGCATCAACACCTGCCGATTGTTTTAACTATGCCTTTGAGGCAGCAAAAATTGCTTTGGAGCATATGACACCGGTTATTTTATTAAGCGACGGTTACCTGGCAAATGGTTCTGAGCTGTGGAATATTCCATGGACAAAGGATTTGCCGGACATTACGCTACCGCTGGTGAAGGATAACGATAAGGATTACCAACCCTACAGGCGCGATGAAGAGAAGTTGAACAGGTTCTGGGCCATCCCAGGACAAGAAGGATTGCGCCACCGTGTGGGTGGACTGGAGAAGCAGGATATAACTGGTGAAGTATCTCACGATCCATTGAATCATGAGATCATGATCAAAAAACGGAAGGCAAAAGTTGAGAAAGTTGCAGATTATATACCCGAGCTGAAAGTGATAGGCAAAGAGTCGGGTGATTTGCTGGTTGTTGGCTGGGGTGGAACGTATGGAGCGCTTGTCAGTGCTGTACTGGACATGAGCAAGGAAGGGGCAAGCATCGGACTGGCACAGTTCAATTATATCTATCCGCTTCCTAAGAATACTGAAGAGGTGTTCTCGGGATTTAAGAAAATTATCATTTGTGAAATCAATATGGGCCAGATGGCAATGCACTTGCGAGCCAGCTTACCTAAATTCGAATATCTTCAGTATAACAAGGTTCAGGGCTTACCTTTCTTTATCTCAGAGCTAAAAGAGAAATTTAAAGAATTACTTTGATACTCGTTAAACGCTAAACGTAAAAAATATGTCAGAACAAATTATACCACAGGTGCTTACCAGGAAAGATTTTAAACTGGATACAACAGTAAAATGGTGTGCTGGATGTGGGGCGCATTCAGTGTTGTCTTCTGTAATGAATGTGCTACCTGAAACAGGAGTTAAGAAAGAAGATATTGTTTTTGTTTCCGGTATCGGTTGTTCATCCAGGTTTCCTTATTACATCAATACCTATGGTTTTCACAGTTTGCACGGACGTGGTGCAGCGATTGCCACAGGGGTGAAGATTGCGAATCCCAACCTGAGTGTATGGCTGATTACAGGTGATGGTGATAGCATGGCTATCGGTGGTAACCATTTTATACACATCCTCAGGAGAAATATCAATGTGAATATATTGCTGTTTAACAATAAGATCTATGGTCTTACCAAGGGACAGTATTCACCAACGACGCCAAAGGGAAGTATAACAAAAACATCTCCCGAAGGAACAATTGAGAATCCGTTTCAGCCGGGAGAACTGGCCATGGGAGCGCAGGGAACTTTCTTCGCTCGTGTAGTGGATTCTGATCCCAAAATGATGAAGGAGGTATTTGCAGCTGCAGCTGCGCACAAAGGAACAGCCCTGGTAGAGATACTGCTTAACTGCGTAATCTTTGCCAATAAGGTACACGAAGATATTACCGGGAAGGACGTGAGAAACGATCATCAGATATTCCTAAGGCATGGCCAACCAATGATATTTGGGGAAGAACATAACAAGGGTATCAGATTGGCAGGTAATAAGCTGGAGGTGGTAACGATTGGTGAGAACGGAATAACAGAAGATGACATCCTGGTGCATGATGCCAAAGATGCAGATAATGATATTCATTACCGCTTGGTTCGGATGGGATTACCTGAATTTCCGGTTGCCATGGGAGTAATCAGGGCTACAGATTCTACAGTATTTGAGTCTATGTTGCACGACCAGGTTGTACATGCGAAAGAAACGAACAAGATCAAATCAGTGGATGAACTCATACATAGTGGTAATGTATTTGAAATAAACGAATAGTGGAGATAATCCCGGATTTTGGGATTTCTATCTAGTATCAGGATGAAACTGGAGTAAGCTATTACATATTAATTTACTCCGGGTTCGATAAATGAGATTCCTATGGAGCAGAAGCCTCGTTCGGAAGAAGATATTCAACGGCTTATAGCTGAACGAAAGGAACGTCTGAAAGAGCTTACCTGTATCAACCAGACGAATCAAATCATTAAAGAGAATCGTTCTGTCGTTGAGACACTTACGAAGATCGTATCCATCCTTCCATCTGCCTGGCAATATCCCGAAATGACTGTCGCCAGGATCCGTTTAAGTGAGAGCGCATATACCAGCAAGGGATTCCGGGAGAGCAAGTGGAGACAGGCCCAACGTTTTTCAACCATTGATAATAAGGGTGGGGAAATAGAGATATTTTATCTGAAGCAGTTTGTTGAATTAGATGAAGGACCTTTTTTGAAAGAGGAGCGACATCTCATTGAGAACATGGCCAGCATCATCTCCAACTACCTGAACAGCGCTGAGGCCAAGAAAATTCTTAAGATCACAGACGATCAGGATACAATTCGTACTGAGCTGATAGAGTTTCATAAGCCCGGGGAGGTCAATTCCCGGATGCTCCTGCAGAAATTTCTGAATAAGCAAAATGCCAACAGGGATATCTTCCATGATCTCATGCCCTATAAGGTGAAAGAGATCCTCCTGGTGGCAACATTATATGATGCATTTAGTATTGAGAAAGAGGGTCGTTTCTCAGAACATATCCTGGGAGAGTACCATCAGCTTAATCTTACCTCAATGCCACGTGTCACAGGCGTGTCGAACTATGAAGAGGCGATGGAGCAGCTGACTACACGCCATTTCGACCTGGTGATACTGATGCTTGGAACCGACAAGGTTACACCCATGCAGATTGCGGGTACAGTGAAAAGGGAGTATCAGTATATACCAATATACATGCTGGTAAATAACGACCGGGAAGTTTCCAACTTTAAGCAGACCAATCCAACCATGAGCAATATCGATAAGCTGTTCGTGTGGAATGGCGATTCAAGCGTCTTTTTTGCCATGGTGAAGCACCTGGAAGACCGGGTGAATCTGGAGAATGATACACGGATTGGCTTAGTGAAGGTAATCCTTCTGGTGGAGGATTCAGAAATCTATTATTCCCGCTATCTGCCCCTCTTGTACAATATTGTTATGGAGCAAACCAGGCGCATCATCGATGATGTGAGTACCGATGAACTGTTTAAAGTACTTCGTTTGCGAGCCCGGCCAAAAATCTTGCTCGCCTCTAACTATGAGGACGCCCTTGAAGTGGTGGAGAAACAGCAGGAAAACCTCCTCTGTATGATTACCGATGTGAAATTTAGTAAAGATGGAAAACTGGATGAGAATGCGGGATTTACCCTGGTGAACCATGTCAAGCAAATAATAAAGGGTCTCCCAACGGTGATCCAATCTTCAGATACCCAAAACTCAAGACGGGCATTTGATCTGAAGAGTACCTTCATAAATAAAAATTCAGATACACTGCTCCAGGATATCAAAAACTTTATATCCCATCACCTGGGCTTTGGGAATTTTGTATATAAAGATGCCAGCGGGAAAAAGATCGCTGAGGCGAAATCTCTGAAGGAGTTTGAACATCAAATCATGAAAATCCCCCTGGAATCATTGGTTTATCACGGGAAGAGAGACCATTTCTCCCTGTGGCTGATGGCACGCGGAGAGATCAAGATTGCAAAGATGATCCACCCCGTGAAGGTGTCAGATTTCAAAGCGCCCACTGAATTCAGAAGCTATCTGCAGCATGTGATAAAGAAATACAGGAATGAGTCCAACACCGGGAAAATTGTAAACTTTGAAGAATCAGCTCTTTTGGATGAATCGAATATTGTGAGCCTGGGAACCGGACCGCTGGGAGGAAAGGGCCGGGGCTGTGCCTTTATCAATACGCTTATCTACAATATCAATTTTACGGATATCCTCCCCGAGCTGAATATCAGGACACCAAAGACCAGCATCATAGGTACGGATGAGTTCGATATTTTTATGGAGAGAAATGCATTGCATGAGGTCATTTCCATGGACTATACTTATGAAGAGGTGCGTAAAATGTTTTACGAGGGAGATCTCTCCTTCAACCTGGATAAGAAACTGAAATTGCTCTTGAAGAACCTGAACCGGCCATTGGCTATCCGCTCATCTTCTTTGCTTGAAGATTCTACCATGCAGCCCTTTGCTGGAATATTTGACACCTACCTGATACCAAATAATGATCCCTCGTTTAATGTGAGGTACAAACAGCTTTGCGATTCCATAAAATTGGTATACGCCTCCATATTCTCACCTCATTCAAGATCTTATTTTGAAGCGATAAACTTTAAATTGGAAGAGGAAAAAATGGGTGTAGTGATCCAGGAAGTGGTGGGTACGGTTCATGGAGATTATTTTTATCCCCATGTAAGTGGCACGGCGCAATCGCATAACTACTACCCGGTGGCACACATGGAACCTGAGGATGGTTTTGCGCTGGCAGCACTCGGACTTGGCCACTATGTTGTGAATGGAGAAAAAGCATACCGCTTCTCCCCGGCATACCCAACACTCGAGGTGAACTCTCCGCTTAGCCAGTTCAAAGATTCCCAGGTTAATTTCTTCGCACTGGATATGCTTCGTTCAGATGTGGATTTTGTGAAGGAGGGTTCGGAAGCAAACCTTAAAAAACTTGAGATTAGTGTTGCTGAGACAGATGGTGTACTTAAACATCTTGCCTCTGTATATGATCCGGAGAATGATCGTATTGATCCCGGGCTCTCCTTGCCGGGTCCACGGATCTTAAACTTTGCCAATATATTGAGATTTGATTATGTGCCCCTGGCAAAGGCCGTGCAACTGATTTTGGATGTAGGAAAAGAAGCATTGGGATCGCCCGTTGAGATTGAATATGCCCTGGACCTGGATAAAGCAGCGAATAACAAACCATCTTTCCACCTGCTGCAGATAAAACCCATGATAGGAACAGGTGTGGAACATATTTTCAACTTCGATAAGATCAAGAAAGAATCCATGCTCATCCATGCAGAAAAGAGCATGGGGAACGGCAAAATTGATGATATTAAGAACATAGTTTTTGTTAAGAAGGAAGCATTTGACAAACTAAGAACCAAGGAGATAGCCGTTGAAATTGAGGCGCTTAATAAGAAATTGGGAAAGAAAAAACTGTCTTTTATTCTCATTGGACCGGGTCGCTGGGGGACACGCGATCCATTTATTGGCATCCCGGTAAACTGGTCGCAAATCTCCAATGCAAAGATCATCATAGAAACCAGCATGGAAGATTTTCCACTGGATGCTTCACTGGGATCACACTTCTTCCATAACGTAACATCCATGAATGTGGGCTACTTCAGTATCCAGCATGATTCAAGAACTTCATTCATCGATTGGGAAAAAATGGAAAGACAAAAAGTAGTTGAGGAGACAGAGTTTCTGAAATTGATTACTTTTAAAAAACCTTTGTGCGTGTTGATGGATGGACAAAAAAGAGTTTCGGCGGTATTAACAGAATCGTGTAACCTGAATGGAATTGAAGAGAATTAGTTAGTATGGATAGATTACTAAGAGATACAGGATATCCCACCATAGATTTTAGCCACACTGCATTCAACTTGCTAATGCAGAATCGGATAAGAAAAGTGCTGATCATAAGTAGTAACTACGACTTCTTTATGTTGGAAGAAGATGGACGAATAGATGAGCAGATTTTTAATGAATATGTCTCCCTTAACCTGCGCTATCCACCTACATTTATCCAGGCAAATACTTCCCTTGAGGCCCTTGAGATACTGGAGAACCAGGAAATTGACCTGGTGATTGAGATGTTGAATATTGCCGATATTGATCCCTTTGTGCTGGCAAAGAAGATTAAAGCGAACTATGAGGAGATTCCTATTGTTGTGTTGACGCATTTCAACCGTGAGGTGAGCCTCCGGATTGAGAAGGAAGACCTGACAGCCATCGATTATGTATTCTGCTGGTTGGGAAATACAGATCTCTTACTGGCAATCATCAAGCTGATTGAGGATAAAATGAATGCCGATCATGATATAGAAGTGGTAGGTGTTCAGACAATTATGTTGGTGGAAGATTCCATTCGATACTCTTCCGTTTATCTTCCGGAGCTGTATAAAATTATTCTGCAACAGTCGAGGGTATTTATGAAAGAGGCGCTTAACGAGCACCAGAAGATGTTGAGAATGAGGGGAAGGCCAAAGATTTTACTCGCCCAAACTTATGATGAAGCACTTGAGCTATACCAGAAGTACCAGTTCAATATGCTGGGGATTATCTCTGATGTGAGTTTCAAGAAAAATAATAAAAGAGACGTAAAGGAAAAGCTTGGACTGAAGCTTGTGCAGCAGGTGAGAAAAGAAAATCCCTATATGCCGGTATTGCTGCAATCGTCAGATATTTCAAATGAGTCACTGGCCCACGAGCTGAATGCGGGCTTTGTTCATAAATACTCAAAAGCACTCTCCATAGATATTCGAAATTATATCATAAGAAATTTTGCATTTGGAGAGTTTATCTTTTATGATCCGATAATTAAAGAAGAGATAGCAAGAGCTGCTAATCTTCAGGTTTTTCAACAGAAAATCAGGGAGATACCTGATCATGTACTCGCTTTTCATGCGGAGAGAAATGATTTTTCGAAGTGGCTCAATGCGCGGGCACTTTTCCCCGTAGCACAGCTGTTTAAGTATATAACAAGCGAAGATTTCCAAAATATTGATGATGTCAGGTCTTATATAAACGAAGCCATTGCCAGTTTCAGAATTAGTAAGGGCAGGGGAATAATTTCAGAGTTTGATAAGAATACGTATGATGAGTATAAGACTTTCTCAAGAATAGGAGAAGGATCTATAGGGGGAAAGGCGCGTGGATTGGCATTTATCGATACAGTAATTCAAAAATATAAGCTCTTTAACAAGTATGAGAATGTCTCATTTACCGTTCCGAGAACGGTGGTGATAAGTACCGATATATTCGACAAGTTCATGGAGATGAACGACCTTTATAGAATTGGAATTTCAGACATAAGCGATGATGAGATCCTGGATCATTTTGTTAAAGCCAGGTTCCCGGGGGAGCTGCACCAGGACCTGTATACCTTTATTTCCTATGTGAAGGCACCCATAGCTATTCGCTCTTCAAGTAAATTAGAAGATTCACATTATCAGCCATTTGCAGGAGTATATTCTACCTATATGATTCCCGTGAATCACAATGATACGGCGCATACCATGGAGCTGCTGACCATTGCCATTAAGTCGGTTTATGCTTCTGTATATTTCAAAAGCAGCAAGGCATATATTGCTGCTACTTCAAATGTTATTGATGAGGAGAAAATGGGAATTGTATTGCAAGAGGTGTGTGGTTCGGCCTATGGAAATCGTTACTATCCAACATTCTCTGGTGTAGCACGGTCAATTAATTTTTACCCCATAGCACCGGAAAAGCATGAAGATGGGATTGCAAAAATTGCTTATGGACTGGGAAAATATATTGTTGATGGTGGACTATCTCTCCGCTTCTCTCCAAAATACCCACATAAGATACTTCAACTTTCTTCCGCAAAAATGGCCCTGAAGGAAACGCAAAAGCACTTTTTTGCGTTGGACATGAACGATGAAAATTTTACCGCCTCTACCAATGATGCCGTAAATCTTTTAAAAATTCCTGTTAAAGATGTCGACAATGATTCCTCCCTCAAACATCTTATGTCAGTGTATGATTATGATTCTGATATGCTGCGTGACGGCATGAGTTATAAGGGAAAAAAAGTGTTGACATTTGCCGGGGTATTGCAGCATAGGAGCTTTCCATTGGCGGAGATATTACAAGAATTACTGGAGATTGGTCAAAGTGAAATGAACCTTCCCATCGAAATTGAGTTCGCAGTGAATATGCATGACCTCAAAAAGCGTCTCCATGTATTTAACCTGCTTCAGATACGTCCTATTGTTGAATCGGATCAGGATACGGAAATTGAAATTGATGAAGCAGATGAAAAGAACACTATAGTATGCTCAAAAACGGCTTTGGGTAATGGTGTTTTCCTGGGAATATACGATCTCGTGTATGTAAAGCCCGATGCATGGGACGCTTCAAAGAGTAACTACATAGCGGAAAAGATGGAGGAGCTGAATGTAGGATTCAGGGAGAATGAACAGAATTATGTTCTCATCGGACCCGGACGCTGGGGATCCTCTGATCCATGGTTAGGGATCCCGGTGAAATGGTCGCAGATTTCTGAAGCACGCGTCATCATTGAGTCCGGACTGGAAAATTATCGCATTGATCCGAGCCAGGGAACCCATTTCTTCCAAAACCTCACTTCTTTCGGGGTGGGCTACATGACCATCAACCCATTCATTAACGATGGATACTACAATACCGATTTCCTGGGAAAGCAAAAAGCTGTTTATGAAGATGAAATGATCAAACACGTCCGCTTCAAAGAGCCCATGGTGATCAAAATTGATGGGCGGAGCAACAAGGGGATTATTTTAAAACCTGGTAATTAAATCGCTTCCTTGTACACTTTCTCCACGAAATCCCAATTCACTACATTCCAAAAATTGGAAATGTATTCCGTCCTCTTGTTCTGATAGTTCAGGTAGTATGCATGTTCCCATACATCGATATTCAACAGTGGTGTTCCTTTAACTGTCGCAATATCCATGAGCGGATTGTCCTGGTTTGGTGTTGATGTAACCTGGAGTTTTCCTTCAGTATCAAGAACCAACCATGCCCATCCTGATCCAAATTGTGTGGCTGCGGCAGCAGAAAACAGTTTCTTGAATTCATCAAAAGAACCAAATGCTCCCTCTATAGCAGCAAGTAATTTTCCTGTCGGCTCACCTCCACCATCGGGTGACATGAATTTCCAATACAAAGCATGATTAAAATATCCACCACCATTGTTTCTTACTCCGGCCGGATAATAAGATACATTGGCAAATATTTCACGAATATCTGTTGCATCAATTCCAGCGTCAACCAATGCTGCATTAAATTTCTTTGTATAGCCAGCATGGTGTTTGCCATAATGTAATTCCATGGTTTGAGCATCAATATTGGGCTCCAGTGCATCAAATGAGTAGGAGAGATCTTGTTGTAGAAATCCTGATCCGCCGAGTGGAACCAAAGAAGTTAGTGTATCACCACTTCTGCCGCTTCCACTAGCGCATGAACTAATGAGAGGTGCAGATAGCAGTGCTCCGGCGCCAATTACCATTGAGGTTTTTATAAAATCACGTTTTTTCATAGGAGTTGATTGTTTGGGTAATAAAACAACATAACATGCAAATTGTTTAATCCGTAGAGACCTTGCACGCAAGGTCTCTACAATGTACCAAAATAAAATACCATCTCAAATTTTCCCGCAGCCTCCGCACTCCGCACTCCGAACTCCGCACTCCGCACTCCGAACTCCGAACTCCGAACTCCGAACTCCGAACTCCGAACTCCGCACTCCGCACTCCGCACTCCGCACTCCGCACTCCGCACTCCGCACTCCGCACTCCGCACTCCGCACTCCGCACTCCGCACTCCGCACTCCCCCTCACTATTACCCCCAACCTAGCCTTCCCCTTTTCTCTTTCTATTACCCCCAACCTAGCCTTCCCCCGCCGGGGGAAGGAATGCGCTGAGAGTTGCTGTATTTTAGAAATTCAGAACTAGTTTTAATTATCTTTTTAATGAAGATTTTTATGGTTTGTTGCGATATTTTAATTTTTGGGCACATTAACTGGTATATCAATATCAATAAATATGAATGAGGATAAAAATACCTTTCAACGCACTATGTATATGGGTGCTAATAAAGAAACAAGGAAACGAGCCCTGGAGTTGAGGAAAAATATGACCAATTCAGAACGAAAGCTTTGGGGATATCTAAGGAACAAACAAGTCCTGGGCTATAAATTTCGGCGCCAGCACGCCCTTGATCTTTTTATTGCAGATTTCTATTGCCATGAAGCACGACTTGTTATCGAGATAGATGGAATGATTCATTCAAAGATTAAACAATCTGAATGGGATATTTCAAGAACTGCTGAACTAAACAGACAAGGTATTCAAGTAATTAGATTCACCAATAATCAAGTCTTAAATGAAGTGAGAAATGTAGTTAATGAGATCGAAGAAGTTTTAAAGCTTATCCAAAGAAACAAGTACCTAAACACCACCATAACCTAATTCGAAGCACTTCCTTCCCCCGGCCTTTAGATTTACTTCTTAAATTATTCTTGATTAAATTTATGAGAAAGAATGGGGTGAACTATGATCCCGGCAAGGATTCAAGGCCTATCCCCCG
>Ga0307990_1001390_pt1 | contig 20500 bp, 14 predicted proteins | sample EllFjometagen129_FD_203168 | JGI IMG/M metagenome (GOLD analysis project Ga0307990, IMG submission 203168) | Marine microbial communities from Ellis Fjord, Antarctic Ocean - #129 | ecosystem: Environmental > Aquatic > Marine > Unclassified | place: Southern Ocean | collected 2014-10-08
CGGCAAACCGTAGAAGGCTTCGAGGTTATATTGCAGGCCGCAAACACTGTCATCAAGCCCTGCATTAGCAACAGGTTGTTTGTAGAAAGTAACCCACATAGTATCGATGTCGGAGCAATCGCCACCTGAGGTTACTACCCATTGGAAAGGAATTTGCACATACGCAGAGTCTCCGTAGGACGATAATGGGTTAATTGTTACGGTTGCATCTGGGAGGGTATTGTCATCTATTGTGTAACTTATTCCTTCTTTGCCCTGCCAATACATATTTGCCCAGCCTGTGGCGGTTGTATCTGCATCAAAAGTGTATGTATTACCACAGACTTCATCGAAGTTGTCGTCTCCGACAAATGCATTGGGGACTTTTGCAAAAGTCATCTGAACAGTTGCCGTATTTTGACAAACCACACCTGAAGATGAGTTTGTTTCGGTCCATACAAAATCGAGTGTTCTGTAATTTCCGGTATAATTAGGAATAAAAAACGTAGCTGTTGGTGATGAAGTTCCGGGTTGGTACGTAAAGTTTATTGGATCTCCAAGTTCATCATAGGCTTGCCAAAATCCGTCAAAATTTGCATTGTTTACGCTAATTATGCCTTCTACGCCACAAACAGTATCAACTGTATTTGTAATATTTGGTTGTGGGTTTTCCACAAAAGTTACTGACATATAATCTTGATCCATACAAGTGCCTAAGGATTCTGTCCAAGTCAGCACGTAAGTGCCGTATTGTCCTGAGTTTAAGCTGGTAAGGGCATTTTCTGAACTTGCAGGATTAAAACTGACGCCATTTCCTGACCACATTCCTGAGGATCCTCCTGTGCTTAATGACGCATTTAGTTCAAGTTCACTACCACAAACCGTGGTATCGTTTCCAGCATATGCCACAGGCGTTTCATAGAAAGAAACCTCTACATCGTCAGTTCCCACACACTGCCCATTTGAAATTGACCAAGTGAATGTGTAATCGCCATAAGCGTAGGCATTTACGGAAATTTGGTTGTCGTTTAAACTACTTCCACCGATTGGGACAAAATTTCCACCGCTAGCTGACCAAGATCCTACCATTCCAGCAGGAATTTCGTTTCCTTCTAGTTCAGTGGTTAAACCACAAACGACATGGTTATTGGTTAACACATTAACAAAGGGGTTTTCCATCCATACCACAGGGGTTCCGGGAGCTTGACTATAGCAGCCGTCTGTGTTATCAACAAATCCCAGTCCATCTTCGTTGCCACAAATTGCGGATACATAGTAAATTTGGCCATAATTCATTGTTCCTGACTGAAAACTAAAATCGGTATCATTACTACGGGTAAGAATTGATGTCCCATCTGCCGGATACGCTGTGCCATCATGTAAAATGAACTCGAAAGCATCATCGTTATCTTCAATTTGGTTTCCATTGTGTGAAACGACACTTCCGGTTGTTTCTCCTTGACATAAATTGACAGACTCCAATGAACCCATCGTCCCTGCAAAGGTGCCACAGCCACAATCACGATATCCTTCAATAACATAAGAATCACATCCATTCATATCCGTTATCGTTAAACTGTAATTAGAGGGGGAAGGAAACCATTCATCATAGTTGTTGTTGTCGGTATTAAAACCTGAACCACTATTTACTTGGAATTGAGTGCCAACACCTTCTTCGTTGATAATATCAAAGGTAATATTGTAATTATTATTTGAGCCGTCACAGTTTTGATCATCAAAATTTTCAATCACAATATGCTCATAAACAATTACATCAATTTGATCATTGTCTGGGCAAGCACCTGTAATTTCATAAGTAATTGTATGTGTTCCTGAGCCGGCATTTTCAGGATAAAAAATACCATCAACTAATGCCTCTGCACCTGCCGTTGCGGAAATTGAAAGGTCACCACCCGGATGAGCCACTTCTACCTCAACAGGACTACTGTTGTAGCATCTTGGGGCGATTGGTGTAATTGTAGCATCCGAAGGTGTTGTTACGAAAGTTTCAGTTGCGGTATGCACACAAGTTGGGGAAGAAGGAACATTAATTGTTTCGGTTACTGTCAGTGAGAAATCTGATGTTTCTCCAGGGAAATCTGATGTTCCGGGCGTTAAAGTTGGTGTTAAATTGGTTGAAGAAAATGAAGACCCTGTACAGGACCAGACAGTACTTGTAATTGAAGAACTTACCGCATATTCTCCCGGAGGATCCATTGGTGGAACGATGTATGATGAAGCCGTTGCTGCAGAACAAGAATTGTCTTCAATTGCAGACCCGGGTAATCCTGAAATATCTCCTGAATCATAAGAAAATGTGGTTGTGCCGCATTCTGTCTCACCAATAAAAGTAATCGCTGTACGATTTAAACTACCATAATCGATGTTTTCGCAGTCATAAATTTGCACATTCCAACCTTCATCTCCGGCCATAGAGCCATAAATCGCATCCCATGAACCGACAGATGCAAACATTCCCGAAAGTGGTGCTGGTAAGTCGCACACACAGGGTGTAAACACATTATTTCCGGCTTCAAGACTACTTGTGAAACAGAAATTCACAACATCATCTCCACTTTGACAAGTGGTGTTTATATCGTCAGGGTCAGAACAACCAAGCGCATCCGCTGGAATTCCTGTCCAGCTTCCTTGTGAAGCTCCCGCTCCCCAGTCTGAAACAGAGGGTAATAATTCTACTACGGCATGATTTCCATCGTTGTTTATTGGGTAAGCAGGTTCATCCAATTCATGTCCCGGCGCTTTTAAATAGAAACCCAAGTCGGAAAGATAGGTATGATCCGCCCAAAAACAGACTGTAATTTCAGTTTCTTCATCCACTTCAAAGTTTGTTCCCGGAGGATCCTGAATTTGAAATTCATTATCCAGAACTCCGGCATCTCCTTGCAAAGTAAATTCTGCACATCCCGGTTCTATCGGGTCAACATTTACAAAAGCTTGGTTTACCCAAACCCACGCGCGATGACAGGTTACATCGCCGCCACCACAATCAACCTGCGCCATGTATCCACCTGATTCCAGACCAGTAGCTATGCTTCCTGCCAGACCCATCGGTTGATAACTAACACCGTCAAACATAAACCACGAAACAGTGCAGCCCGATGCATTGACTTGTAATTCACCTACAGCATTTTCATCCTGATTTCCACAAAATACGTACACAAAATCATTTTCACCCCCTGCATTCATATAGTTCTCGCTGTAATCGGTTGAAAAATCTGCAGAGGCATTTGGTGCAACAATTTGTGAATGTAAATTGAGTATTCCTACGAAAAGGAACAAAAGACTAAACGAAAATATTTTAGTTGCAATAGCTTTCATAGTTGTTGATTTAGCGATTAAGTGTTAATTCAAAAAAATCAGGCAGTGTCAATTTTTGCTCATTGAGAAGCACATAGCTGATATTCATTGCAGACAAAGCCTTGTAAAAGCATTCCTGATAATTGCTTTTTTCCATGCGAATGTAGCATCGCCGTTGTTGATAATGCTGTTCTGAGCTGCTGGCAATTCCGAATTTTATCACATTTTTTATTTCATTGACGGCAAGATGCACCGGTTTTGAGCTCTCTTTTTCATTAAAATTCCGAATGTAGAACGGATTAACTTCAATGCAGTTTTCTTTTTCAGCAAAGAAAGTTGACAAATCATCCACAACAATGTAATGATCACCTATAGGATCATTATTATCTTGGGAAAACACATAAGTTGCTGATGCAACTATTGTTAAAATAAGACTTAGAATAACTCTTTTCATATTTTTTCTATTTTTAAAATCAGAATATACACCCTGAATACCTGTAAATTAGCACCCCAATTAAAGACAAAGATAATGTCATTTTCGTTGTCTTAAAATTAAAAAATATTTTACAGTCTGAGAAACTTTTTCCAAAATTAAAAAAACAATACCTTTGTCCTTATGGAAGATATTTTAAAACGCGACTTAAATCCAACACAGGAAAAGGCAGTTAGAAACATACAAGGACCTTCGCTAATCATTGCAGGAGCGGGTTCAGGTAAAACACGTGTCTTGACTTATCGCATTGCCTATATGCTTTCTAAAGGAGTGTCCCCAAGTAGTATTTTATCACTGACCTTTACCAATAAGGCCGCTAAAGAAATGAAAAATCGGATTAGAAGTATGCTGGGAAAACAATCTGCGGATATTCAAATGGGAACATTTCACTCAATTTTTGCCGGAATTCTTAGAAAGGAAGCGTTATATCTTAAATATACCAGATATTTTACAATTTACGATGTCACAGACAGTAAAAGCCTGATAAAGAAAATTATCACGGGAATGAAGTTAGATATTAAACAATACCCCCCGAAAGAAATTCAAGGCAGAATATCGAAAGCGAAAAACAATTTAATGACACCGGAAGCTTACCGAAATAAGCCTGATTTGATTGATCAGGATAAAAAAAGACAACAAGGAGCATTTATTGATATTTACGAGCGGTACAGCAAACAGTGTCGAAGGGACAATGTGATGGATTTTGACGATTTATTGGTGAATACAAACATCTTATTTCGTCAGTTTCCTGATGTGCTTGCAAAATATCAAGCCCAATTTCAATATATTTTGGTGGATGAGTATCAGGATACAAATTATGCCCAATATTTGATTCTAAAAAGTTTGGCTGCAGTTCATAAAAACATTTCCGTTGTCGGGGATGATGCACAAAGTATTTATGCATTCCGTGGTGCTCGAATTGAAAATATCCTAAATTTCAAAAATGATTATCCAAATTACAAAGTTTATAAGCTGGAGCAAAATTATCGTTCGACGAAAAACATTGTAAATGCAGCAAATTCACTGATTTCATGTAATCGGGATCAAATAGAGAAGCAAATTTTCTCAAAAAACGAAGATGGTATTCGGATTAAAGTGTTTCAGGCATCTACCGATACCGAAGAAGCACTTTATGTTGCAGATGAAATTTTCGTTACCCAAAACGAAACCCATAAATCGCTCGATGAATTTACCATTCTTTATCGTACCAATGCGCAATCGAGACAGCTTGAGGAAGCGCTGCGAAAAAAGAATATTAAGTATAAGATTTATGGAGGACTGTCATTTTATCAGCGAAAAGAAATTAAAGATTTATTAGCATATTTCCGATTAACAGTCAATCCAAAGGACAATGAAGCGCTGAAACGCATCATCAATTATCCGTCACGAAAAATCGGACTTAAGACCATTGAGAAGCTTGAGGAAACAGCAGGAAAGCACGAAATCAGCATTTGGGAGTTAATCACTCGTCCGACAATCATTGAAACCGGGCTTAATAAACCGACAATAAATCGAATTCAACAATTTGCCATATTGATGCATTCTTTTCAAGCCAAAGTAGATGAAACAGAGGCTTTTGTGTTGGCCGGTGAGATTCTTAAAACATCCGGAGCGCATTTTGATTTGCTGAACGATAAATCCCCTGAAGGAATTAGCCGTTTTGAGAATGTTCATGAGTTGCTTAACGGGATACAGGATTATACCGATGAGAAAAAGCAGGAAAATGAGAATGCAATGATTAAATTAGGCGATTATCTTGAAAATGTCGCGCTGCTGAGTACACAGGATACAATGAAGGATGACAATGAGCCTAAAGTCAGTTTAATGACAATCCATGCGGCCAAAGGTTTGGAGTTTGATAATGTTTATATAGCCGGTGTTGAGGAAGATTTGTTTCCCGGTCGTATGTCAACTTTTAGCCGCTTTGATTTAGAGGAAGAACGCCGCTTATTTTACGTCGCCATGACTCGTGCGCGTGAAAAACTTGTCATTACTCATGCCGGCTCAAGATATCGTTTTGGAAGTGTGCAATTCAATGATCCGAGTCGTTTTATTAAGGATATCAATCCTGAATTTATTGAATTTGAAGGCGGTGCATTACCAATTGTCAACGACCCGTTTGATGCCATGTTTAATGATCCGCCTGCACCAAAAGCCGTTGAAAAGCCTGTTCGCTCCAAACTCAGACCGAAACAATCTCCAGCAAAAACTGTCATGGAAACCCGACGGTTACGTCCTATCGAAAAACAAAGTGTAAGCCCTGAAGTTGAAGATGCTACGGATACTGCTGCATTAGCTGAAGGACAAACAGTTAAACATGCCCGCTTCGGAAAAGGAGTAATTTTGAGCTTGCAAAAGGCAAACAATGATACCAAAGCGGTTGTGATGTTTGAGCAACATGGAGAAAAAACATTGCTTTTGAAATTCGCAAAACTGAAACTAATTGATTAACAATCCGTAATATATTTGAACGGGAATCAAAAAAGCATTAGTTTTGCTAAAAATATTTAAAATGGATTATAATACACAAAGACCTAATTTGAATTTGCCGGAATACGGACGCCATATTCAAAAAATGGTAGATCATTTAAAAGCCATTCACGATCGTGAACTTCGTAACAATATGGCAAAAGCCCTAATTAATGTGATGGGCAATATGAATCCGCATCTTCGCGATGTTCCGGATTTTAAACATAAATTGTGGGATCATCTTGCAGTAATGGCAGATTTTGATCTTGATATTGATTGGCCGTATCCGCTACCGAAAAAAGATTTTCTCGAAGAAAAGCCTGATAAAGTTCCGTACAATAACGAAAAATTCAAATACAAACATTACGGAAGAAATCTTCAGCGCATGCTTGCAAAAGTGAATGAGTTTGAAGGAGAAACCAAAGATATGCTGATTGAACAACTTGCAAACCACATGAAAATCAGCTATGTTAATTGGAAAAATGAAACCGTGAATGATGAATATATCTTTGACGACATTCAGAGAATCAGCGAAGAAACGGTGGAAATTCCTGATAATTTATCACTTTCAGATGTGAAGCAACCGAAACCAAATGTTGAAAAACGCAGCTTTAATGGCAAGAAGAAATTTTATAAGAAAAAACCCAGAAATTAATGGCAAGTTTTCACGTTCAGGGCGGACAAAAATTATCCGGAGAAATTACTCCCCAGGGAGCAAAAAATGAAGCACTTCAAATTATTTGTGCCACTCTGCTTACCGAAGACACCGTTATCATTAAGAATATTCCCGATATTCGGGATGTAAATTATCTTATTAAGATTTTAGAATTTATCGGAGTTAAAACCGATCGTTTAAATCGACACGAATGCGAATTTAATGCAAAATATGTCGATTTGAAGCAATTGCAAACTCCGACCTTTGCGGAAATGAGTCAAAAACTTAGAGGCAGCATTATGATGCTGGGGCCGCTAATTGCTCGTTTTCATGAAGCTTTTATGCCAATGCCCGGTGGCGATAAAATTGGCAGAAGACGTTTAGATACGCATTTTCTCGGATTGCAAAAACTGGGTGCAAAACTCGAATACAATTTCAGCAAAAACGTTTATTCTCTCAAAGCAGAAAACCTCTCGGGGGCATACATGCATTTGGATGAGGCTTCAGTTACCGGGACTGCAAATATTATTATGGCAGGAGTTCTGGCCGAAGGGAAAACAACTATCTACAATGCTGCCTGTGAACCTTATATTCAGCAGCTTTGTAAAATGCTCACTAAAATGGGCGCAAAAATTTCTGGTGCCGGATCGAACCTTTTGACCATTGAAGGTGTTACTTCACTCGGTGGTACTACACATACGATGCTGCCAGATATGATTGAGGTCGGTTCGTTTATTGGTTTAGCCGCCATGACAGGTTCCGATCTAACAATAAAAAATGTGTCCTATGACAATTTGGGAATAATACCGCATACTTTCAGTCGGCTGGGAATTAAAATGGAAAGAGTTAATGATGACATCCATATTCCGGCGCAAGATCATTACGAAATTGAATCTTTTATTGATGGGTCTATCATGACAATTTCTGATGCAATTTGGCCCGGGTTGACGCCTGATTTAATCAGTGTTTTTCTGGTAGTTGCAACACAGGCAAAAGGATCTGTACTCATTCATCAAAAAATGTTTGAATCTCGCTTGTTCTTTGTTGATAAGCTGATTTACATGGGAGCTCAAATTATTCTTTGCGATCCGCACAGAGCCTCTGTAATCGGTCTAGATAACAAAATAAAACTCAGAGGAACTGTAATGACCTCGCCTGATATTAGGGCGGGAGTTGCACTTCTGATTGCAGCACTTTCGGCCGATGGTGAAAGTACAATCCAAAATATTGACCAAATTGATCGTGGTTATGAACGTATTGAAGAACGACTTAACCGAATAGGAGCACAAATTAAACGTTTAGACTAAAAACAGCATACTTATGAAAAAAACAAGAAACCTAACATTGATTTTCTTGCTGATGAGTTTCACTTTTGTGCTTAATGCTCAGGAAACTAAAATTGGCTTTGAAATTGGAGATTTAGCTCCTGAAATTGAATTGCCAAATCCAAATGGCGACACAATCACATTATCATCCCTAAGGGGAGAAGTTGTATTGCTTGATTTTTGGGCAGGGTGGTGCGGCCCATGTCGCCGTGAAAACCCTGTTGTGGTTGAAACTTACAATAATTACAAAAGCAAACGTTTTACAATCGGAAAAGGATTCAATGTTTATGGGGTGTCCCTTGATAAAAGTAAACAAACCTGGTTAGATGCCATTAAAAAGGACAATTTGACATGGGCACAAGTCTCTGATTTGCTATATTGGCAATCTCCTTATGTCAGATTGTATAATGTGCGCGGAATTCCCGCTAATTTTTTACTCGATAAAAACGGAATTATTATTGCGAAAAACTTAAGAGGAGAAAGACTCGCTGAAACTTTGGATAAATATATAATGAAGGACCCATTAACTGAATTGAACCGACTTACAAAAGAATGTACAGAGCTAATGGAAATTCTGAAAGAACATGAGGATTATGTTCAATATGAGAAACAATATGAAAAAATCGAGAAGCAATTAGATAAATTAATTGAAGAAATTCAATCGTTAAAATCGCAAATGGAATAAGATTTTTGACATATTTGCATAATGCCTGCCAACTTGTCGTTATTTTCGGCTTGGCAGGCATTTTGCATTGTAAAACGCAATCGAATTTTTAAGTAAGATGACGAACGATACAAATAAGCAAGCAGAAGAAAAAGACGAGGTTTTGGAAAACAGTGAACAGGCGAATCAGTCAGAAAATCTGGAGGATGATGATGAAAAAACAACATCTAAGGACAAACTGAATAACTCCAAAAAGTCTAAAAATAAAAAAGAAAACAAGAAAGACAAACAGATTCGTGAGTTGCAGGAACGTGTCAATGAGTTGAGCGATAAGCATATCCGCTTGTCTGCTGAGTTTGACAATTATCGAAAACGTACTTTGAAAGAAAAAATGGAGCTTTCAATAAATGCAGGACAACAAATCTTTGAAAATATGCTTCCTGTTATTGATGATTTGGAGCGTGCCATTGAGATCACCCAAAAGGCAGAAGATATAGATGCCGTTAAAGCGGGAATGGAACTTATCCGCTTGAAGTTTCTTGGTTTTTTGAAACAGCAGGGTGTTATTGCAATGGATTCAATCGGGACAGAATTTAATACCGACGAACATGAGGCGGTTACAAAAATCCCGGCTCTTGAAGAAGACATGAAAGGCAAAGTAGTTGACGTTATTACGAAAGGCTATAAAATTAATGATCAAATTTTAAGATACAGCAAAGTTGTTGTGGGGGAATAATATGGAGAAAAGAGATTATTACAATATACTAGGGGTTTCAAAATCAGCAGCACAGGACGAAATTAAAAAAGCCTATCGCAAGAAAGCGATCCAACATCATCCTGATAAAAACCCAGATGACAAAGAAGCCGAAACAAAGTTTAAAGAAGCTGCAGAGGCTTATGAAGTTTTAAGAGACTCTGAAAAACGTCAGCGCTACGATCAATTTGGTCATGCTGGTGTGAAAAATGGTGGCGGCGGCTTCAGTGGCGGCGGTATGAGTTTTGAAGATATTTTCTCCCGATTCGGTGATATTTTCGGCGATGCCGGCTTCGGCGGCGGCTTTGGCGGTGGTTTCGGAGGTGGTTCCCGTCAACGTGTCAATAAAGGTTCTAATATACGTGTCAAAGTAAAATTGACAATGGATGAAATCGCTAATGGCACAACCAAGAAATTAAAAATTAAAAAATATCTGTCATGCGATGCATGTCACGGTACAGGTGAGAAAAACGGAAATTCATCTCGCACTTGCACTACTTGCCATGGCTCCGGTGTTGAAACACAAGTTACAAATACCATTTTAGGACAAATGCAATCGCGCACAACTTGCCGAACATGTAGCGGTAGCGGAAAAACCATTCAGGACCGTTGTCCGGCTTGTAATGGAGAAGGACTTGTTCGCGGCGAAGAAGTGGTTGAAGTGAACATTCCTGCAGGAATGTCTGAAGGCATTCAATTATCCGTTTCCGGAAAAGGAAATGCTGCCCGAAGAAGTGGTGTTAACGGTGATTTACTCGTTGTCATTGAGGAGGTTGAACATCCTGACCTTATCCGTGACGGAAATGACTTGCTGTATAATCTTTTTGTTAGTATTCCCGATGCAGTGCTTGGTGCAACCGCTACCATTCCAACTTTGGACGGAAAAGTCAAAGTGAAAATTGACTCCGGCACGCAAAGCGGGAAAATACTGCGCCTTAGAAATAAAGGAGTGCCTGATATCAACGGTTACGGTAAAGGAGACCTTCTGGTTAAAGTCAGTATTTTCATTCCGAAAAGCTTGCCAAAAGAAGACCAAAAACTTATGGAAAAATTGCAGGTAGCAGAATCTCTTAAACCCCAAAAACAAGGAAAAGAAGGAGCCCACGACGAAGGATTTTTCAGAAAAATGAAAGATTTCTTTGAATAAACTGTTTATTATGCAACGATAATATACTAGGTCAGGCGCTTGTCTGACCTTTTTTTATTAAATCCAACCAACCCTTTCCCAAAATTTCTTCGTTTATTTGCAGCATATAAAAAAATAGTTATTGATGAGCTTTTGGTCAGGACTTAGACAAGAAGAAAAGAAAAGCTTTTGGCTACACTTGCTGTATTCTGTGTTTGAAGGCGTTGTGATGGGAGGAATTTTACTCAATGAGTTTATTTTTCTCAAATCAATGCATGGCAGTGATATTAAGCTTGCAAGCTTGTTTGTGATAAGTATTGCCGTTTATATTCTGCTGGTTTTTTTCAATGAATTCATTCGCCGTACTACGCGAAAACGCATCATGTTACGATGGGTTGGAGTGATAACAAGGCTCCCGCTTTTGCTGTTTTTCTTTTTCCCTAAAGATGCTTTTGCTTATCTGAATACGGAACTGTATCAGTATTTGTTTTTGGGTATTTTTCTTATTTATTATTTGGGTGTGATTGTTATCCATCCGACAATCAATCAGTTGTTGAAAAATAATTATAGAGATGAGTACATGGCAAAGTTGTATTCCTGGGCAACAACAGCCAATAAACTCGTTGTTTTATTAGTGAGTTTTGGTCTTGGAATTTTGCTGGATACCAATTATTATGCCTTTCGAATTACATGGCCGCTAATGGGGGTCTCCGGCATACTGGCAGTCTATTTTTTGTCAACAATACCTTATACTCCGGTTGAGAAAGTGTTTCCGCATCCGTTTTTTGTTGCAATTGGTGATTCAATCCGTCGAATGGGAGATATTTTGGTGAAAAATAAACCGTATCGCGATTTTGAAATCGGATTTATGCTTTACGGATTTGCTTTCATGTTCACTGTGACTGTGGTAACATTGTATCTCGAAAATGTACTGCATCTTTCTTACACATCAGTGGCATTTTATAAAAATTCCGGAAATCTTGTGTTGTTGCTAACCATGCCTTTTTTTGGAATTGTTCTGGGAAAACTTGATCCCCGTAAATTCGCACAAATTTCTTACAGTTTTATGTTCTTGTATATTCTGTTTGTCGGATTGAGTGAGTTTGTGGAGACGAGTTTTGCGTGGAACGAATTGAATATTGTGCTTATGGTACTTATTGGATTTGTTTTCTTCGGATTGTTTCAATCTGCCATGAATTTACAGTTTTCTATTGGCTCTGCGTATTTTGTTAAAAAATCCGATGATGCCGGTGATTATCAGGCGGTGCATTTGTCCTTGGTCGGTTTTCGTGGATTATTCGCCCCTTTTGTTGGATTGGCCTTGTATCGAAGTCTCGGTTATTTCCCGACGTTTATGATTGCATGTGCATGTCTTTTATTTGCCATTATTTATATGCAGATTAGTTATAAACGTTACGCTTTAATGAAATAACAAGCTTTGTTGCCAACAACGGAATCATCTTGTTTTTGCATTTGCACAGATTGAACAAGGTTATCCCGAAAAATTCACCGCAAATAGTTAGATGCTAACATAAGGTGCTGTTGATTAATATTTTAACTTACTGCAGCCCATTTTTCTATTAACTCAAATCTTCACAAAGGGAATGGCATGAATTTTACGGGTTAACAGCAACTTTTTTATAAACTCATGCTTACATATCGGAAATTTTGCAAACGATTATTATATCTTTGTGAATATGAAAATCCGAAAACTCACCAATAATGAGATCGCAATGATTGTTATGCTTGTAATAGCAATTATTCTCTTTGCCCTTTCTTGGGACAGAATTGTGGTGAAGTTGAAGGACTTAATTGAATTGTATAATTAAAACGCTACTCATGAAACGTGCTGATGTTATTGTAATTATTGCTGTAATTCTCTTTTTCTTGCCATTTTTTCTTTTTGATGCTGTCTATGATTTTTATACTGAGTTTAATAAAAATCATGGTTTAATTATGAGTTTTATCAAATTTGCAATTTTAGCAACTTTTGGTGAAGCACTTGGGTTGAGAATTAAAAAAGGAGTGTATAATGAAAAAGGCTTTGGCTTGCTTCCCCGTGCCATAGTTTGGGGATTTATCGGGGTGGTGATAAAAATTGCGTTTATCATTTTTACTACCGGAACCATTGCATTCTTATCTTATGTCGGAATGGAAGATGTTGCAGTCACTTATGCAGCCGGATTCTCACCCGAAAAATTGCTCATTGCATTCTGCATTTCAGCCTTCATGAATTTGATTTTTGCACCTATTTTCATGACGTTTCACAAAATTACTGATACTCACATTATTGATACCGGAGGTTCGATTGGCGGGTTATTTAGTCGGTTGAAAATGGGAGATATTATGGCAAAACTCAATTGGTCAGTACAATATCATTTTGTGTTTAAAAAAACCATTCCATTTTTTTGGATTCCAATGCACACCATTACTTTTTTGCTTCCTGCAGAATGGCAGGTATTATTTGCAGCGCTGCTTGGCATTGCGTTAGGAGTTTTGTTATCAATCGCAAATATTATGGGAAATAAATCATAAACGATGAGAATTATTGCAGATAGTGGGTCAACGAAAACGAATTGGTATGTACTCCATCCCGACGGAAAATCAGAAAGCTTTGAAACCATTGGGCTGAATCCATTTATTGTTCGAACCGGGACGGTGTATAAAGAAATAAAAAGTAAGTTTCCCAAACGATTGAAAGCTTTGCGTGTGCGAGAAATCTTTTTTTATGGCGCAGGATGTTCTGCTCAGCCGCAAAAAGATAAAATATTTGCCGGATTGGAGCGATATTTCCCCGCAACAATTATCCATGTTCATCACGATTTACTGGCTGCGGCTCGTGCCTTGTGGGGGAAAGGACATGGTTTAATTGCAATACTTGGCACCGGATCAAGTACTGCGCTTTATGACGGCGAAAAAGTCAGTGAGCAAATTCCTTCCTTAGGATATATTTTGGGCGATGAAGGTAGTGGAGCGTATATCGGAAAATTATTATTGAAAGCTTATCTTGAGAATGAATTACCCGTGCCTTTAGCTAAAAAATTCTATAAATATCATCAGCAAGATTTGCATGAAATTCTTGCGCAAGTGTATTCCGGCGATTATCCCAATCGCTTTATGGGAGAGTTTACCCATTTTATTAGAGAAAATCTTGATAATTCTGCACTTGAATCCCTTGTCAGGTCATCTTTTGATGCATTTTTTAGGAAACAAATTCTGAAATATCAAAATCATAATAATTACAAACTCCGTTGTCTCGGTTCTGTGGCTTATCATTTTCAGGAAATCCTCATGGCATCGGCTGATGCTCACGAAGTGCAACTTGTTGAAATTGTTAAAGATCCGTTGCCACGACTCATTGATTATCACAATCAATATCTTGAGATATAATCAACCCTTGTTTGTTGATAACTCATGCCGTTTTCAATGCCAATAAATTCAATTACTCAGTACTTTTGGGTAAAATGTCACAAGTATGAAAAATATTGTCACTTTATTAATTCTTAGCTTTTCTGCCACAGTAATTTACGCACAAGAATCCTTTACAACTGAGCATTATATTAAAACTTACGATGATTGGGCAGTGGAGGAAATGCAACGTAGCGGAGTCCCGGCAAGCATTACCCTCGGACAAGGAATTCTTGAGTCCGGTTCCGGAAATTCACGATTAGCAAAAGAGGCCAATAATCATTTCGGAATAAAATGCCATTCCGATTGGAACGGTGAAAAAACTTATCACGATGATGATGCATCCCAGGAATGTTTTCGTAAATATAAATCCGCATACGAATCCTTTAAAGACCATTCTGCTTTTTTGGTGAAACATTCCAGATATGCCACTTTATTTGATTTGGAAACAACAGATTATAAAGGTTGGGCAAAAGGATTGAAGAAGGCCGGTTACGCAACTAACCCGCAGTATGCTGATATCTTAATTGGTTTGATTGAACGTTATGAATTATACCTTTTTGATAGCTCGCAAGATACTGATACCGATTTGTTAATTGCTGATGCATTGAGGCAACATGTAACCCCAGGCTTTTCAGATAATTGGGTTATTGATCCCTTTAACCGTGAAATGCTTACCAATAATGGACGGCCTTTGATCTTGGCACGTGGTGGAGACAATGTGACATCGATAGCGCAGGAATTTGATATGATGCCTTGGCAGATTTACAAATACAACGACATGGATAAACAAACCGATAGCATTATTGCCGGACAAATTGTTTATCTGAAACCCAAACGTAGCAAAGCGGACAAAGGTTATGAAACGCATGTTGTCAAAGCCGGAGAAAGTTTATGGGCAATTGCTCAGGATTATGGTGTGAAACTTGATAAACTCCGCAAGCGCAATAATCTTGACAAAGATGCAATGATAAATCCCGGTGACACCGTTTATTTGCGCGAAAATCCGGACGGAAAATCCTTCTTGGGAATTTTTTAATACAATCTTTGAGCAAAAAGAATATGTGGAGCATTATGTCATGGAAGTTATATCGCCTTCAATGATAGCGAAAGCCCCTAGCTTACTGGCAGAATTCGAACCTTATCTGGAAGAAAATCGGGAAATAAAATGAATTGTATCGGCAATTTTGATGCACAATCGGTATAACTATTTGCGGTGAATTTTTCGGGTTAAGTGGAAAGGTGGGGCATAAACACAGTAAAACAACTAATTTTTACACGCATGTGAGCAATAATGCCCTGAAAAAGATGAAAAGCCCCGGCGATTTGTTGTATTCATAAATTTTCATTAAGTTTACATTAGCTTAACTAATTAAACGAATAACAAAATGCAATCAAATTTTTATACATCACTATATCAACACCTTACAAAAAGCGAAGGGAGTAGATATAATGGAAATAAACGCAATACAGTTGCGTTTAGCAAGTAGTTGTAGCCAATGCTAAGGACAACATGACTGACACTTCATCAATAAAAATATTTTGCTATGAACAACGAGGACAAAACAAAGAAAGAACTCATAAGTGAGTTGAAGGAATTACAACAAGAGATTAATTCTCTAAAGACTTTGTATAAAGACATCTCCGGTTTTAAGAAACCAGAAAGTGTTGAGCTCCTTGAACTTTTTTTCAGACAAAGCATGGATGGATTCTGCTTTATGATGCTTGATGAACCGGTGAAGTGGGACGATACCATCGACAAAGAAAAAACACTCGATTATGTGTTTTTGCACCAGCGCGTTACAAAAACCAACGATGCCATGCTTGTGCAGTACAAAGCGAAACGCGAAGAGTTTTTGAGCCTTACACCCAATGATTTTTTTGCTCACGACATAGCACATGGCCGTGCGGTTTGGAAAGATTTTTTTGATAAAGGCCATTTGCATATCGATACCTATGAGCAAAAGTTCGATGGTACACCCATGACAATCCTTGGCGAATATATTTGTCTGTACGACGATAAAGGTCGTATAACCGGGCATTTTGGCATTCAGCGCGATGTAACACGGGAACGCGAAGCCGTGAATGTATTAAGCCAAACCCACCAGAATTATGAAACTTTTTTTAATACCATCAATGATTTTCTCTTTGTCCTTGATGAGCAGACTAATATTATTCACACAAACAGTACGGTTATTAACCGGCTCGGATATACGAGAGAGGAACTGGCAGGAAACTCAGTACTAATGGTTCACCCAGCCGACAGGCGCGAAGAAGCCGGACACGTTGTGGGTGAAATGTTAAAGGGCACAGCAGAATTTTGCCCCGTGCCGCTTATTACAAAATCTGGCAAACAAATTCCGGTCGAAACAAGAGTACGTCATGGAATCTGGAACGGTAAGCCGGTAATCTTTGGAGTTACCAAAGATGTATTGCAAATCAAATTGTCTGAAGAAAAGTTTTCGAAAGTATTTTATCTCAATCCTTTAGCTTGTAGTTTTGACGATTTGGATACAGGAAAATATGTAGAAGTTAATGAAGCATTTAACACCTTACTTGGGTTTAATAAAAACGAGGTAATTGGCAAAACAGCCTTTGATTTAGGTATTTCATCCGCAGAGTCAGTCCGAAAAATAATATTAAAACATGATAAAAATGGAAATGTAACCAACGTAGATGCCGATTTAAAAGCAAAAAACGGCGATATCAAACATGTGCTGTTGTCAACTGAAAATATTTTTATTCAAGATAAAAAATATCGTTATACAGTTGCTCTTGATATCACTGAACGCAAGCAGGCAGATGCTGAATTATTAAATGCCAAGGAGAAATACAGAATTATCACGCAAGCATCGCTCGATATTATATTTATTCTTGATAAAACAGGAAAACTAATTTTTTCAAATGAGAGCATGTCACATGTCCTTGGTTATCAACCAAACGAGTTTATGGGAAAATCATTCACCCATTTCGTACCAAAAAAAGAAATGCCAAGATATTTAAAAAAACTGGCTGATGTATTCAAACACAAAGAAATAAGAAATTTTAAAACACAGATTTATCATAAAGACAAGCACCTTTTAGACGTTGAGATTAATGGAAAACTAATACGGCATAAGGGAAAACTTGCAGCTCAGGGAACTATACGAGACATTTCTCAACATAAGAAAGCAGATGAAAAGCTAACATCCAGTGAAAGGCGTTTATCTGCTTTCTCAAACGTTATTGGAGAAGCTGTCTTTTTTTCAGACAAGGGTATCTGTATTGAGACAAATGAAAGTGCAATTAAAATGTTTGGTTATTCTTATGATGAAATAATTGGAAAAATTGGAACTTATTTTATTGCTCCGGAGAGCAAGGAATTAGTTAAAAATAATATGCTTTCAGGATATGCAAAACCCTATGATGCACTTGCAATTAAAAAAGATGGTTCGAAATTTTGGTGTGAACTTAGTGGAAGAAATTACAATTATAATGATAAGGATATCAGAGTTACTTCTCTTATAGATATAAGTGTAAGAAAACAACATGAAAAAGAATTAAAAATTGTCAATAAAAAAATTAAAGAAAGTGAAGCAAATTACAGAATATTAGTTGAAACAATGCCCGATGGTGTGTATAAAAGTACGCATGATGGTAAATTTGTGGATACAAACCCTGCAATGGCTAAAATGCTTGGATACAATTCTAAAGAAGAATTATTAGCAGTAGATATTAAGAATGATCTTTATATAGATGATTCTGAACGTGATAATATTATTTTAGATGATTTAAATAAAGAATTAGGACTTTATCAACTAAGAAAAAAAGATGGGTCAGTTATTTGGGTTGAAGATCATGGATGGTATTCTTTTGATGAATCGGGTGAAATTACTTATCATGAAGGTGTAATGCGCGATGTCACAGAAAGAATGCAGAAAGAACAAGAACTAATTAAGGCCAAAGAACATGCCGAAAAAAGTGACCGTTTAAAATCTGCATTTCTTGCTAACATGAGTCACGAGATACGTACCCCCATGAATGGCATACTTGGCTTTGCCGGATTATTAAAAGAACCAAACTTAACAGGCGATGAGCAACAGGATTATATCAGAATAATTGAAAAAGGGGGTGCTCGCATGCTTAATATTATTAATGATATTGTAAGCATTTCAAAAATAGAATCGGGTCTGACTGAAATCAACATTAGTGAATCAAATATTAACGAGCAAGTCGAATATATTTATACCTTTTTTAAACCAGAGGTTGAAGGCAAGGGAATTCAGTTCTCTTATAAAAACTCGTTGCCTTTGAGCGAAGCTATCATTAAAACCGACCGGGAAAAATTATTTGCTATTTTAACCAATCTTGTAAAAAATGCAATTAAATACTGCGATAAAGGTTCAATAGAATTGGGTTGCGATAAAAAAGGTGAACACCTTGAATTTTACGTAAAGGATACAGGTATAGGTATTGACAATCACAGGCAGCAAGCCATATTTGAACGGTTTATTCAAGCCGATATTGTCGATAAAATGGCACGACAGGGAGCCGGTTTGGGTTTGTCGATTTCTAAAGCTTATGTAGAAATGCTTGGTGGAACAATTTGGGTGGAAAGCGTAAAAGGCCTAGGTTCAACCTTTTACTTTACTATTCCCTACACTACTGAACTACAGAAAACAGACGGAATTACAAATGGTGCTATCAAAGGTGAAAGGGAGGTTCAGGTTAAAAACCTAAAAATACTTATTGTTGAAGACGATGAAATATCGGATTTGCTTATTAGTATTATGCTCACAGAAATAAGTCGGGAAATACTTCATGCAAAAAGTGGACTTGAAGCCATTAAACTTTGCCGCAACAATCCTGATACAGATTTGATATTAATGGATATTCAAATGCCTGTAATGGGCGGTTATGAAGTTACCCGACAAATACGCCAATTTAACAAAGACGTTATCATAATAGCACAGACAGCCTTTGGTTTATCTGGTGACAGAGAAAAGGCAATTGAGGCGGGATGCAACGATTACATTTCAAAACCGATTTTAAAGGATGAATTAATGTCTCTAGTACAGCATTATTTTATTAAATAAACAAGGCTCAAATTGAGAATAAAATGAAAAATGAATAAAGCACATGGCTATAACTTGCGGTATAAAACATTGGGGTTTAGGTGGTTATGCAAGCATTCTGCCACGCATCAAGTTTGGTGTTACTGGACAGGAAAGTAGCCCGCAAACGGCAACTTTTCATACCGCTAAACGTTACCAACAAGCCGTAAAAACCGAACATTAATTGAAAATTTTGCTGCAAAGAAGATTTAATTGCCTAAGCACATTTGTTTTTTTGCCAACACACAAATCCAACCCTAAAAAACAAAAGAGCTTAATTTTTTCCATCCCACACAGTGAAAATTGAAAAATTATTTATACTTTTGGACAGAATCATCAAAACAAATACGACAAGATGAAATCATTTGGAGAATACCTGCGTAAAGCCAGAGAAGACAAAGAATTACCGCTCAGAAAAGTCGCTGCTGCACTTGATATTGACACTTCGATTTTGAGCAAGATTGAACGAAACGAAAGGCGTGCAACAACTGAAATGATTCCAGTTTTATCAAAAACACTTGGAAAATCTGAAAAAGAAATTCAAATTGAATTTATTAAATCAATGATTCTAACTGAATTGGGTGAATTGGAATATTTAAAAATTGGATTAAAAGAAACACTTAAATCAATTGAATAAAGATATATTTAATGGACGAGAATATTAATAATATAAACCAAACTGACTTAACTTTTTTCACAAATGAAGATGGAAATAGTTTGTTGAATAGATTTAAAACTACACTCAAAGACACTCAGCTTTTCGATGTACTCGTAGGTTATTTTAGGTCAAGTGGGTTTTACCAACTATATGAATCTCTTGAACCAGTTGAGAAAGTCAGAATACTTGTTGGATTAAGTGTTGATAGAGATTCTTATGATATTTTGCAGTATCACGAACAACTTGGTATGATTGATTTTGAATCACATAAAAGAACGAAAAAACAATTTCAGGAAAATCTGAAAACAGAAATTGAAACAAGTGATGAAAATGATAATAAACTTGAAAAAGGAATTAGGAAATTTATTGAATTCTTACAAGAAGAATGTAAAAACACAGAAGATGACAAAGCTATTGGAGGTAATGGGAAGAAACTTGAAATAAGAGCCTATCCATCAAAAAATATTCACGCAAAAGTTTATATCGGTAGGTTTCATCCAGAGGACAGAGATTACGGTTTTGTAATTACTGGTTCGAGTAATTTTTCAGAGTCTGGTT
>Ga0307990_1001391_pt1 | contig 20491 bp, 17 predicted proteins | sample EllFjometagen129_FD_203168 | JGI IMG/M metagenome (GOLD analysis project Ga0307990, IMG submission 203168) | Marine microbial communities from Ellis Fjord, Antarctic Ocean - #129 | ecosystem: Environmental > Aquatic > Marine > Unclassified | place: Southern Ocean | collected 2014-10-08
GCTCATGGCAGTGGGCGGATGCGAAGATCGTCGGACAGACGGTCGTGGTCTCCGCGGAGAAGGTTTCCAAGCCCAAGGCAGTGCGGTTCGGGTTCACCACCAACCGCGCCCACTGCAACTTCTACAACAAGGAAGGCCTGCCCGCGGTAGGTTTCCGCACCGACACCGAGTGGACGCCGAAGGGCAAGTAGCGGTAGTAGGTAATAGCTAGTAGCTAGTAGGTAGTAGGTAGTAGGGCAGCAGAGCCGGGTGCCGAGGTTTGCGGAGTTCCGACGGGGACTCCGCAAACCGGCACCAGGGCATGTCACTGGCCCGGAACGCCGTCGAAGTTCGTGAATACGCTCCAACGATCTTCGGGGCCTAGCGGCTCCATTCGGCACCGGAGGAACAGGGCAAAGGGATTCCGCTTGATCTGGGCTTCATTGCCAGAGTAGGCGATGCCCTTGCCGGACGCGCCGAGGGTCCAAACAGTGACGGTCTGTCCCGAGATTAGCTCGACGTTCCACGCTGCGTCGGTGGAAGTAGAGGCGTGGTCTTCCAGCGGATCATCCATCCAGTCACGGCCGGTGGCCGTGTGGTCGAAACCGAACTGCCAACGCACCTGGTTCGATTTGCCCTCGCCATGGCCTTTGCTCAGATCGTGCAGTCGAGAGAAGCGGAAGTCTTTCTCTATGGCCTTGCCCTCTGTGGGCGTCTGGGAAGAACCGCACGAAAGATCCTCCCGCAACTTCCCGTCCACGTACGTCTCCATCCAAATGGTCACCTTGAAGTTCTTGAGGGCCTTGACTTCGAAGTGCTGAACCTCCAAGCCCAAGTCCTTAAAGAACACCGCATTGGGGACCTCCGTGGTACTCACGTATGCTGAGGGTTTGCCTTTTCGGCCTCCGCAAGAAGGTAGCAACAAGGCGGTTACGGTGAGCACGGCAGCGATCGGATATCTCATGGGTCTCTCCCCGTGTCGAAAGCCGGGTTCGTCAGGCTGTCATCCGGGATTTCCGGTACACGAACATCGCGAACTTCTTCGCTGATCCTATCGCGTTTCCCAACATCTACAAGCTATTTATCGACGTCCTTCTTCCCGACGACTTTTCTTACCTCGAGCCTGAGCGCAGCGTATAATTCCAAGTTGATCAACCGGAGGCGCCCACTGGTGCCCCCCATACACGGCGCGAGCGGAAAGGGAACGGAAGATGACACTCGAACGAGGCAGGCAGGACGCAGGCGAGAAACCGCGGAAGCTTCTGCGGCTGATTTGTCCGGCGTACCCGACGTTCAACATTTACTCGGCCCAGGCCCGTGTTACCACGGCGCTTGGGCCGATTTGTGTCGCGACCTCGGTCCACGAGCTGCCCGGCTGGGACGTCGAGGTCGTCGACGAGAACAATTACCACTTCGGCCCGCGCGGCCCTGACGGGAAACCGGACCACAAGTCCATCCAGCGCTGCCGGCGCGCGGACGTTGTGGGCATCTACGGCGGACTGACCAGCACGATCCCGCGCCTTTACGAGATAGCCCGGCTGTACGGGCGGATGGGCGTTACGACCATCGCGGGCGGACAGCATTTCGTCGATGATTACGTCGAAGAGGCGTTGAATCGCGGCGTCGATGTGATCGTCAAGGGCGAGGGCGAGCGGGCCATCGTCGAGCTTCTGCCGAAGCTGATCGCCGGCGAGGATCTCTCGTCCACCGCGGGCCTGGCCTACCTCGACGGCGGGCGGGTCATCCAGACGCCGGACCGCCCGGCGATAACAGACTTCGACTCCCTGCCGATCCCGGACTTCTCCGTCCTGCACTACGCGAAAATGAAGATATTCCCCGTCACTGGCGTGCGCGGATGCGGGATGGACTGCGAGTTCTGCGCCGTCAAGGGCAAGCCCAGATTCGCCACGCCGCAGCGCATCATGGCCCAGTTCGCCTCGGCCCATGAGAAGCACCGCGCCAGGCGATTCTTCCTGGTTGACGACCTATTCGGGCAAAACAGGCAGGAAACCATCGAGCTCTGCCGCCTGCTGCGGGAATACCAGAACGAGATGTCCATCCGGTTCACCATCACAGTGCAGATCCGCCTGGACAAGGCCCGCGACATCGAACTGGTGGCGGCCATGCGGCAGGCTAACATCAGCACGCTGGCAATCGGATTCGAGTCGCCCATCGCCGCCGAACTCCAGGCCATGAACAAGCGTCTGGACCCGGCCGAGATGATCGAACTGACGGCCTTGTACCACAAGGCTGGCTTCCACATCCACGGCATGTTCATCTTCGGCTACCCCCTGCCGGCTGGGGCATCATTCGACATGCCGATTCGCGAGAGAATTCGCCGCTTCCAGCGATTCATCCGCAAGGCCCGCATCGACACGCTGCAAGTGATGCTGCCCGTGCCGCTGCCGGGCACGGAGCTTACCCGCCGGCTTCGCGACCAGGGCAGGCTCCTGCCGAGGCAGTTTGTGGGGCTGGAGTATTACGACGGCAACTTCCCACTCTTCGAGCCGGACAAACCGCTGACGTGCGAAACCCTCCAGGCCGCGGTCCGGCTGATAATGCGCCGCTTCTACCGCCCCGTGCAAATGGTCAACGTCGCCATGAACATCCTCGCGTTCCCGGCGCTGGTGTTCTGGCTGCACCGCCTCCGCGTGGGATGGGCACGATGGTGCCGACGGTGGTGGAACAGCGTCTACCGCACGGGCGGCTGGTTCATCGTCCGCCGATGGACGGCCGCGTTCAAGAAGGACGCCTTCCTGGCCAAGCTCGCCCAGGCCAAGCTTCGCATCCGCAGCGAGGCCCACACCCTCGCCGAGCACCATAAAACCAAGTCCGATTCCCGGCACATCGCGCGGGAAGGCTAGCGAGAGTTTACTTTCCCGCCACGGACGCGCGAAGTTTTCGCCAGGTGGCCATGGATCGCGCCAAGTGCTCGGCGGCATCGCTGCGCTGGCCGTAGCATTGCAGACCGACGGGGCCTTTGTAGCCTACTGCCTTGAGCGTTGCGAGCAGCCCGCCCATATCGAAATCACCCTCATCCAGCGGAGCGGTCCACTTGCCCTTGCCCGCGCGGACCTGGGCGCCGGTCGGCGACCCGTTAATGGTCACCGCCATCAGGCGCGAGCCGGCCTTTACAAGCTCCAGGCGGATGTCCTTCTCGTCATTGGTCTTTAGGAAGTGACAGAGGTTGAACATCACGCCGACGTTCGGGCGGTCCACCTTCTTGGCCAGGCGAACGCCATCACTGACCTTCTCCAGCCAGTGGCCCACGTGAGGGTACAGCGCCAGCTTCACACCGAACGGCCTGGCCAGGTCGGCGATCTCACGAATCAACTCGACGGCCCGAGGGTCGCCGGCCTGGTCGCTGGGCTTGCCGCCGTTTACCAGCAGCGCCAGCATCGTCGGGCGACTCTTGAGCAACGGGAGAACTTCCTTGAGCTTTGGATCGTAAGTCTGCTTGGCGCCCTGCGCCACGTTCAGCCGCATGTAGATCTGCCAGAGCGTCAGCCCGGCAGCGTCGAGAGTCTCGATTCGCTCAGCCACCTTGCCCAGCCAGAGATGACCCGCCCCCGAGTAGCCAAGCTTTTTGAGCATCTCCGCCTGTTGGGAAAGATTGCGCCGCTTGGTGTCGTGAACATCCATGCACAGGGCGAAGAAAGGCCAGTCGCCGCAGCCCCCTGCTGTCGCCTTGTCACCCGGCCCCGCCGCCGACAGGCAGCGCGGAACCAACGAAACGCCAACGCCCCCGGCTGCGGCGCCGGCGGCAAGTTTGAGAAACTCTCGACGACTCCCGTTCGTTCGCATTGCGATACTCCATTCAGATCAGTATTCAGGAAATTACAGCGTCCATGGCTCGCGCATGGCGCGGGAGAGCATTCGGTTGGCGGCAGGGTCGTCGGGGAAACACTCGGCGTCGGGATCCCAACGGAGCTTTCGCCCGAGGTCCATCGCAATGTTGCCCAGGTGCATGACCGAGCAGCAGCGGTGTCCTATCTCGGCTGGGAAGTAGGGATCGCGGCGGCTCTTCACGCAATCGAGAAAGTTACGGTGCTCGCCGCCCGGGCAGGTGAACAGGTGCAACTCGCCGGGGCCGATCACGCTCTTGAGAATGTCCGGACTCGACGCCTCGAGCCGACCGCGCCAACCATTATTGCCGACCCAGCCGTCGTCACCTTCGAACCGTATCGCCACCCCGCCGCTATCGATGAACATCTCGACTCCGTCGGCGTAACGGTATCGGAGATGGTATTCGTGGTATGTATCGTACAGCCCGCGCGCGTGGGCCTTGCCCTGGCCCTCTACCTCGACGGGTCCGGTGCGTTCGGTGTCGTTGCCCCACTGGGCCGTGTCGATCAGATGGGCACCCCAGTCGGTCAACTGCCCACCGGAATAATCCCGCAGCCAGCGGAAGTGGTAGTGAACACGGGCCGGGCAGTACGGGACATACGGTGCCGGCCCCAGCCACATATCGTAGTCCAGGCCCTTCGGCACGGGTTGGGGCGTCGGGTTTGCGGGGTTGCCCGGCCCAGAAGGCAGCTTGACGTATATCCGTCGCAGCTTGCCGATTCGCCCGTTGCGGACCAGCTCCGCCATGCGGTGGTACTCCTGCACGGACCTGTCTTCCGTCGAGAGCTGGAAGACCGCGCCGTAGCGTTCGACGGTATCGGCAAGGACCCGTCCCTCGCTGACGGTCAGGGTGGGCTTTTCACAGATGACATCCTTGCCCGCGCGGATGGCGGCCAGGGAGATCGGCACGTGCCAGTGGTCGGGTGTGGAGACCATCACGGCGTCGATATCGGACCGAGCGACGACATCTCGCCAGTCGGCGAAGGTGCCGCAGCCGAAAAACTCACCCGATCGCGCCCGGCCGGCGTAGGACTTGTTCACCAGGAGCTTTGCCCGGGCCATCCGCGCGGCGTCCACGTCGCAGACGACCACCGCCTGGGCGTCGGACTGGGGCAGGAATGACCGCAGGTTTACGCCCGTGCCGTGGCTGCCGACGCCGATGAAACCCATCACTATCCGTTCACTCGCCGGAGCCACGCCCGGGGCGCCCAGCGCCGTCGATGTAATCACATACGGCGCCGCTGCAACCGCAACTGAAGTTGCGGCGGCGCGCCGGATGAAACCACGCCGACTGATGGTCTTGCGATGCGAGCCCGTCATGCCCAAATCTCCTATCTTTAGTTCACGGTCCAAGGCTACTACTCACTTCAACCGCAGTATCACCGCAGGGTTGCCCATCAGTATAACGACGAATGAGGACAGAGGGCGACTAACCTTTCAGCCTTTCGGTTGTCATATCAAATGTGCGGGGGGGACAAGGCCAGGCAGTTTTGGAAAAGGAGATTGAAGCCATGAACGCAGGAACAATAATTCGACGGATAGCCGGGCCAATTGGCGCTTTCGTGCTCCTTGGCGCCCTTACGCTGACCCTGGGCGGGTGCGACCGACACCGTGGTTCGGTCCATTATTACAACGACGGCGGGTATTACGATGACGTGCGAACCTACCGCTCGCCGCAAGTGGTTGTCCACCAACGTCCCCGCCACGTCCCGCCGCCAGTGGTCGCCCATCGACGTCCCCGCCATGCCCCGCCGCCCGTATTCAGGGACAGCCCCAGACACAGCCCCGGACGCGGAAGGCCTCATCGCGACCATCGCTGATTACCGCCTGCCGACGAACAGGCCTACTTACCGCAAGTTGTCAACTGCACCCCACAGACGGGGGGCGAGGACAGTTTCCTCGCCCCCCGCTCTGCTATGCGCGAAGACCGGCGAGGTCTCAGGCTCATCTCCTTTCGCCGACCCGGCATGCTGGAATGATGGACGTTTTTTTCTTAGAATTCGTGAACTGTCTCCGCCCCGGGTATCGTCTATACGTCCATACGCCCATGGGGGCGAGTCCAGCGGCACTCGTGTGCCCATTGCCAAAAAGCCAAAGGAGATTCGCAAATGCATTGTGCATCGCCGGACCAGCGAAGGCTGAGGTTTATCGTTCTCTTGATCGCAGCCATGGCGGTTACAGCAAGCGCCACGCGGGCCAGCGCAGCTCGCAAGCCCGGCTCGGCCGCCCAGAGCGAAATCGCCCGCGCCGTCCGTAATGTCTATCCTGCTCTGGTGAGAATATACGTTGTCATCAACAAGCCCAGAGCCGGTCGCATGCGAAAACTCAGCGGTTCGGGCAGCGGAGCGATCATCAGTAGCGACGGCTACGTGGTGACCAATCATCACGTGGCTGGCAACGCCGGGCGGATCGTCTGCAATCTCGCCGACCAGGAAGAGATTGAGGCCGAGCTTGTCGGCACGGACGCACTGGCCGACATCGCGGTGCTTAAGCTGGACCTCTCTCGCCGCAAGAAGGGCGCAAAACCCCTGGCTGTCGCCAAATGGGGCAACTCCGACAAGATCCGCGTCGGCGACGTAGTCTTCGCAATGGGCAGCCCGGCGGCGGTGTCGCAATCGGTCACGCGAGGCATAGTGAGCAACACCCAACTCATCCTCCCGAGAAGCATGTCCGGGGCGTTCCGCCTGGATGGAGAGAACGTAGGATCGATCGTGCGATGGCTGGCCCACGACGCGGTGATCTTCGGCGGAAACAGCGGCGGGCCCCTGGTCAACGTCGCCGGAAAGATAGTCGGAATCAACGAAATGGGCCTCGGCTCGCTTGGCGGGGCTATCCCGAGCAACCTCGCCAAAAGCGTCGCCGAACAGATCATCGCAGGCGGGCACGTCAAACGAAGCTGGACCGGAATGGAGGTCCAGCCACGACTCAAGAGCGGTTCCGCCGACGCCGGCGTGCTCGTCGCAGGAATCATCAAGGACTCCCCCGCCAAGGAGGCTGGACTCAAGGCAGGCGACGTGATGACGTCTTTCGACGGCCAAGCAGTCGATTGCGGCATCGCCGAGCAACTGCCGCTTTTCAACCAACTCGCCCTGAGCACGCCGATCGGCAAGAAGGTGAAGATCGAGCTTCTTCGCGATGGCAAGGCGAAGACCGTCTCGCTGACCACCATCGCCCGCGAGCCCGCCCTGCCGAGACCCGAGGAAGTCAAGCCATGGGGCCTGGCCGCCAGAAACCTGACAAGGATGATGGCGCTGGCAATGCGACGGGCCGACAGCGACGGCGTGCTGGTCCAGTCGATCCGGCCCGGCGGCCCCTGCGGCGATGCCAAACCGGACATCCGGCCCGGCGACATCATCCAGAAGATCAACGGCAAGTGCGTAAAGGACCTGGCCGCCCTTCGCAAACTGACGGCCGAGGCTACCAAGGGAAAAACCGATCCCGTGGGCGTGCTCGTGGATTACGATCGCGGCACGAGGAAGCTTCTTACGGTGGTCAAGGTCGGCAAGCAACCCGACCCCGACAAGCCCGCGCTGGCCCGCAAGCCATGGCCTGCCGTCGGCACGCAGGTTCTGACTCGCGACCTCGCCGAGTCTCTTGGCATGAAGGGCAAGACCGGCGTTCGCGTGACGGAGGTATACGCCGGACGCGCCGCCGAAAAGGCCGGGCTCAAGGTCGGCGACATAATCCTGGCCGTGGACGGCATGGACGTCGAGGCCTCGCAACCCAGCGACTCCGACGTGTTCGACACGATGATCCGTCAGTACGACGTCGATGTGGAGGCGGTGCTAACGGTCGTTCGCGACAAGGCTCGCAAGAAGATCAAGATGACACTCGAAGCCCCTCCGACGCCTTCGGACCGCCTGGCCAAGTACGAGGATGAGGATTTCGAGCTGACCGTTCGCGACCTGTCGGTCATGGATCGCATCCGAAAGAAAGAGGACGCCTCACTCAGCGGCGTGCTTGTGCAGCGGGCCGACTCGGGTGGCTGGGCTGCCTTCGGTGGCCTGATCGGCGGCGACGTGATAATGTCCATCGACGGAGTCCTTACACCCGACGTCGGCACCGTCGAAAAACATCTCAAAGCCGCCAAGGTCAAGAAGCCCCAGCGAATCGTCTTCTTCGTCAAACGGGGCATACATTCGAAATACCTGGAGATCGAGCCGGACTGGCAATCCGTCAACCCCTGACAGGCCCAGCAAGGATCGAGATAGAGCTTAACCCGAGTAAGAAAGGAACCGTGATGAGCAAGCGAGTTTTGTCCGTTGTGATGTGCGCGGCGTTGGCAGTGATGTGGTCCGTCCCGGCCGGGGCGGAGGACAATATCGACGGCGCCAGGAAAATACTCAAGAACTACGGCAAGGCGGTCGTCCACGTCGAGGCCATCCTGTCCATAAGCGCCGAAGGCCCCATGGCTGGTCGAATGGGCGGCACCCGGGAGCAGAAAGTCCAGATCACCGGCACGGTCCTGGATGAATCCGGGCTTACGGTGGTTTCCTACACAAGCCTGAATCCGACGAGCGCGATGAAGAACGTCAAGGTCCGTGGCAGCGACGGACAGCCGATGTCCTTGTCGATCAAGGGCGAACTTTCCGACGTCAAGATCGTCCTGCCGGACGGCACGGAGATTCCCGCTCGCGTCGTCCTGAAGGACGAGGATCTGGACATGGCGTTCATCCTGCCGAAGGACAAAATCGAGAAAGAAGCGAGCGAACAGATTCAGGCAGTGGACCTGTCCAAAGCCGCCGCCAAGGCCAGCCGGCTCGACCAGATCGTCCGCCTCGGCCGCCTGGGTAAGGATCTCAACCGCGAATTGGTTATCAGGCTCGATCGCATCTCCGCCATCATCACCAAGCCGCGAACGTTCTACATTCTCGGCGGCGCACAACCGGGCACGCCCGTGTTCGCAACGGATGGCAAGCTTCTAGGCATCATCGTATTCCACAAAAAACCAGGCGGATCAAGTACCAGCCGGGGCAGAGTCGGCGCCCAAGGTACGCCCATGGTCCTGCCGACCAAGGACGTAAAGAAAATCGCCGACCAGGCCCGACAGGAGATCGCCAAGGCCCCCACCACCAAGAAATCGGCCGACAAGTAAACCCGTCAGCCTTGCGTTAAAAATCATCGAATCCATATAAGGCCGCCCCAGGCCGTCCCGATGTCCGTCGGAACGGCTTGGGGTGTTCTTTTGCGCTTGCCGGAACGCCTCAAGAACAAAACGACAACGTTCGTGGCGTGCCTGTAAGGGCAATCCGACAGCATAATCGCACTGGAAACAATCGGGTATACTAGCCAGGCCGTGCCGACCTGGACCGTGCCCGCGTGCTCGGCGGCGGCGAGGCTGATGGCCCTGGCGGGTGCGGAGATTCTCGTCTACCCCACCGCCATCGGCTGGGACATGCGAGACAGCGAGGCCGAGCGACAGCGACAACTCGACGCATGGTTGACTGTCCAGCGTTCCCACGCCATCGCCAACGGCCTGCCCGTCGTCAGCGTCAATCGCGTCGGCGACGAGCCGGACCCATCCGGCGCCACGGCCGGCTCGCGGTTCTGGGGCAACAGTTTCGTCGCGGGCTGCCAGGGAGAAATCCTCGCCCGCGCCTCTGCCGACACCGAGGAAGTCCTGGTCGTCGAGCTCGACCGCTCGCGAAGTGAAACCGTCCGCCGAGTCTGGCCATTCCTCCACGACCGCCGCATCGACGCCTACGACGGACTGCTAAAACGATACCGCGACGAGCCGTGATGGCGGCGCACCCCCGCCGCCCCGGCCAGGAAAAAGAAACTTTCCCTTTCGCCGAGCGGACCTCGACGCGATCATGGCGGTTGAAGTAGATAGGTCGCCTCGCCAAGCGCACACGGGCCTCGGCGGGGCTTTCAGGAACTTTCTGTAGTTTACTGGCACAGATACCTCGTGGAGAAAACGAAAATGGCGCGTTTGAGTAGACGTGATTTTATGAAGGGTTCGATGGCAGTGGCTGGCGCAGCGATAGCCATTGGCGGCACAAAGGCGTCGGGCAAGATTATCGGCGCCAACGACCGCTTCCGTATCGCCGTCGCCGGCGTGAAGAGCAGGGGCAACGCCCACATCGACGGCTACGTGGGCCAGCCGAACGTGGAGGTCGCCTACATCATCGACCCGGACAGCAAAGTGCGGGACCGCGTCGTGTCCGGGCTAGCCAAGCGAGTCAAGGGACGCTACGAGCCCAAGGGCATCTGCGATGTCCGCAAGGCCCTGGAAGACAAAGACCTCGACGCAATCAGCATCGCCACGCCCAACCACTGGCACTCGCTGATGACGATCTGGGGCTGCCAGGCAGGCAAGCACGTCTACGTCGAGAAACCCCTGAGCCACGACAACTTCGAGGGCCGACGGGTCGTCGAAGCGTGGAAGAAGTATGGCGTGGTCATCCAGCACGGCACGCAGCAGCGAAGCATCGCCAGAGTGGCCGGACTCAGCAAAGCCATCCGCGACGGCAAGTGGGGCAAGCTTGTCGTCAGCCACGGCTACTGCTGCAAACCTCGCAACGGGATCGGCTTCAAACCCGTCGGGCCCGTCCCGGCAGAGCTGGACTGGAACATCTGGCGCGGCCCGGCCAACATTGCAGACAACGCCTTCCACAAGAACCTGGTCCACTACAACTGGCACTGGTTCTGGGCAACCGGCAACGGCGACCTCAACAACCAGGGCACCCACCAGCTGGACGTGGCTATCTGGGCGCTCGGCGACAATCGCCAGCCCAAGGCCGCCATGGGCCTCGGCGGGCGCTTCGCCTGGGGCGACCAGGGCGAGACGCCAAACTCGATGCTCAATATCATCGACTACGGCGATGGGCAGTACATGTTCTTCACCGTCCGCAACGTCAACTACAAGGGCTACAAGCGTCAGGTCGAGAACGAATATTACTTCGAGGATGGCGGAAAAATCATCCGCGGCATGTACTACCCCAAGGGCAGCGACAAGGGCGAGAAAGTCAAAGTGCCTGCCGGCAAGGTGACGCCCGGCGGATGCTTCGGCAGCTTCATCAACGCGTGCAAGGCGGGCAAGCCCGAGATGTCCAACGCCCCGGCCGACGTCGCCCACCATTCCTGCCTGCCGGGACACCTGTGCAACATATCGTACAGGATGGGCAAGAAAACGCCGTTCACCACCAAGGCCGTCGACTTCGGCGACAACAAGCTCGGCCAGGCTGCGTTCGAGAACCTCCACGAAATCCTCAAGGACGGCGTGAAACTGCCTGCCGACAAGACCCAATACAACGTCGGTCCGTGGCTGAAATGGGACGGCGCGACCGAGAGCTTCATCGGCGACCACGCCGAAGCCGCCAACAAGCTCAACCGCAAGGTCTGCCGCAAGGGCTTCGAAGTGCCGGAAAAGGTCTGATACTCCGAAAAGAAGAAGCTTTTCAACGCAGAGGCCGCTGAGAGCGCCGAGAGAAGAAGACAGAGCTTTGCTCTTCTTGTTTCTCCGCGTTCTTTGCGGCCTCTGCGATGGATATGCTTCTCACTTCCACGTCGCCTTCGGAGGCTGGGCGTAGTCGTTCCAGCGGGCGTCGACACCGGCATCCTTCGCCTCGCCGGTGTGGAAGTAGATCCTGTATCGCATTGTCGCGCTTTGTCCAGCCTCGATGGTCCAGTCGCCATTGGCCTTCTTACCACCCGGGAACGCTCTCAGCCCGAACGGGTTGATCGCACACAGCCCGTAAGTTCGGGCGTGCCACGTCTGCGGGTGGCGCAAATTGCCCGGCGCGTCGAACATGGCGAAACCGTACCGCTTGCCGCCGACCATCCCCGAACAATCCACCCACCGGGCCTTCTGGCCCCAGGCAGCCTTGGCCTGCTGGCCCTGCGAATTGACCATGATCCCCTCGGCGCCCTTCTTATCCGAGCGAAACTCCGGCCTCATTCGAGTCGCCAGCGGCCCGCCCTCCTTGGTATCACCGAACGTCACCTTGCCATACTTGGCTTCGAAGGTCAGTTCGATATCCAGCACCCGCCCGGCCTCGGGTAGATTGTACACGCGGATGGTCCGAGTCTCGGAGAGGTTGGACTTCCTGGCCGCGTCAGTCCAATCGAGCGTCTCACGGATAATCCCAACTACGGGTCCATCGACGACCTGCTCGAAACCCTTGTGCAACTGCCAGCCCGCCCTGCCGGAAATCGACCAGTTGTCCACCTTGTTGACGTCGCCGTGGGCAACCCAGATGCTCGTGTGGTGCGGGTGGTCGGTGGCCTCGTTCTTGGGCAGGTCTTTGTACTGCATCGGGAACGAGCGGGTCATGGCGACCTGGTCCGGGCCGTAGACCGGCCAGAAGTACGGGCGGCGGAGTTGGTTCTTGCCGACCTTGGGGTTGCCGAACACGTAGCTGGTGAACGCCTTGCCCGCGATGGCGATATCGACCTGCTTGTCACCCTTCTTAAGTTGGACGCCGCAAGCGCCATCCGCGACCGCGGCGGAAGAGAAATCGACCTTGCACGTCTTGGTCTCGCCCTTGTCGAGACCGGCAAGGATCCACCACAACCTGCCGTCGGCAATCTGGCAGGCGATGACCTTGCCATCAGCGGTCATCGTGGCTGCCTTGGCGGAGGCTGGCGCCTCAATGGACATCGGCACCAAAGCGCGATCCCGCGAGCCGGCATGGACAACCAACGTCCTGGCCGCAGCGGAAGCGGCGCCGAGGTCGCCCAGAGCCAAAACCACGAAAGAGGCGAACGTCAGGCAGGCGACAAACTTGAGCGAGCTTTGCGTATCCATTTGTATCTCCAATAACCAAATAAAGATGAGAAATAGGGGCCATCTATTGTCATTAACACTAACCCCCGGCCGGGAGTTTTGCCAGAATATGACAAGGTCGCCAGTAGCAGGAGACCGTACACCAAGGACCTGTGCCCATCTTGGAATGGCCCTTTTGGGGTTGCAACTTCTGCCAAAGGCGGGCAAACTCTTCGCAAGTAATTCTGAAACGAAAGGACGGTCGATTCCATGGCAATGAAAAAGTTCATCAACGATCCGGCGAACCTGACCAGCGAGCTTCTGGAAGGTTATGTCCAGGCCTACGGGAACAAGGTCGCGCTCGAGGGCGAAAAGACGGTTGTCCGCGCCAAGCCCAAGGATGAGTCCAAGGTGGCGATCGTCACAATGGGCGGGGCTGGACACGAGCCGGCACTGAGCGGCTTCGTCGGCGAGGGCATGCTGGATGCAAGCGTCGTCGGCGACATATTCGCCGCACCCGGCCCGCCGCCGGTGCTCGATGCCCTCAAGCTCATGAACCGCCCCGCGGGAGTGCTTTTTGTGGTGCTCAACCACGCCGGAGATGTCATGAGCGCGAACATGGCCATGGACATGGCCGAAAAGCAGGGCCTCAACATCCGCCGAATTCTCACGCACGAGGACATCGCCCCAGGTGCCGACGCCCCGGCCGAGGACCGACGTGGCCTCGTCGGCTGCGTCCCGCTGTACAAGATCGCCGGTGCCGCCGCCGAAGCGGGCAAGAGCATCGACGAGGTCTGCCGAGTGGCTGAGAAGTTCAACGATCAGATGGCCTCGCTGGCCGTCGCCCTCAAGACCGCCACGCACCCCCAGTCAGGCGAGGAGATATTCGCTCTGGCCGACGATGAGATGGAAGTCGGCATGGGCCAGCACGGCGAGGCCGGCACCGGGTGCAGCCAGATGATGACCGCCGACCAGACCGCCAAGGTGATGGTCGAACAACTCGCCAAGGCCGTCAAGGCCTCCAAGGGCGACAAGGTCCTGCTGATCATCAACGGCGCCGGCGCCACAACGCTGATGGAGCAGTTCATCGTATTCCGCGCCGCCCGCAAGGTCCTGGTCGAAGCGGGCATCGAAGTCGCCCGCTCGCTGGTCGGCGAATACCTGACAGTCCAGGAAATGGGCGGATTCCAGATGTTCCTGGCGAAAATGGATGATGAGCTGCTGTCGCTCTGGGATGCCCCCTGCGACACGCCGTACCTGACCGTCCGCTGACGCTGACTCGGAGGCCAAAACCATTAGCGATACATTAGGTTACCCGGAAGTGGCAGCCATGATCCACCGGGCTGCCTCGGATATCCGAGCCGCCGTCGATGAGCTTTCCCGGCTGGACTCAGCCACCGGAGATGGAGACCACGGCTCGGCGATGCTGAGATCGATGGACGCCGCCGAGAAAGCCCTCGCCGAGGCAGGTGAGTCCGCCAGCCCGAAGGACGTCCTGTTCCAGGCAGGCTGGGCCGTAATGAGCGCCGCCGGCGGGGCCACCGGACCACTGCTGGGATCGCTGCTGATGGGACTAAGCGAAGGCTTCGGCGACAAGCCGCAACTCGACACCCCGGGCATGGCCTCGGCGTTCGAGGCCGCCCTGGCCTCCGTCGCCAAGCAGACAAAAGCCCAGCCCGGCGACAAGACAATGATGGATGCCCTTGTCCCGGCCGTGATGGCAATTCGCCAGGCCGCCGACGACGGCGATAACATCCAGGCCGCGTTGAAAAAAGCCGCCACCGCCGCCGCTGATGGCGCAGAATCGACAAAGACAATGCAGGCCCGCTTCGGCCGGGCAAAAAACCTCGGCGAGCGAAGCATCGGCCCCGTCGATGCCGGCGCCCGATCAATGGCATTGCTGCTGGCAGGCTTCGCGGCGGCGATTAACGACAAATAGAAGTTATAAGGAAAGCAATCTCATGGCAGAGGCACAGGGCAATCTCGACAGCAAGGATTTCGGGATCGGCATCCCCCAGGATAACCAGGGCTACTACCTCAAGGGCTCAGCGAACCTGGACTGGGGCATGAAGGACCGCCTGGCGCGGGTCTTCAGCCCAGCCACCGGCAAGACGGTCATGCTGGCGTTCGATCACGGATACATCATGGGCCCAACCAGCGGCCTGGAGCGGATGGACCTTACGATCGTCCCCCTGCTGGCCCACGCCGATTGCCTCATGTGTACCCGAGGATCGCTGCGCCAAATCGTCCCGCCGACGTTCAATAAGCCCATCTCGCTGCGGTTCTCCGCCGGTACGACCGTGCTGACCGAGTTGAACGACGAATGCACCATGAACATCGAAGAGGCCGTGCGATTGAACGCCACGATGCTGGCCGTCATGGTCGCCGTCGGCAGCAAGTACGAAGCCACCACCATCCGCAACCTCACCGCCACCATCGACGCCGGCAGCCGACATGGCATACCCGTGCTCGGCGTGACTGCCGTCGGCAAGGAACTCGTCCGCGATGCCCGATACCTGTCCTTGGCAGCGCGGGTATGCGCCGAAAACGGCGCCCACGTCGTCAAGACCTACTACTGCGCCGAAGGCTTCGAGAAGGTCGCCGCCACCTGCCCCGTGCCCATCGTCATCGCCGGCGGTAAGAAACTGCCCGAGCTCGACGCACTCACGATGGCCCGAAACGCCATCGACCAAGGCGCCTGCGGAGTGGACATGGGCCGGAATGTCTTCCAAGCCGACGCCCCCGCCGCCATGCTCCAAGCCATCCGAGCCGTAGTCCACAACGGCGAGTCGCCCGAAAAGGCCCTCGACCTCTACAACACGCTAAAAAACGCGAAATAACAGCGACCTCGATCGCTGATAAGAACTGAACAGGAAAATGGGACAGGCTGCTTGCGACGCTAAGGCAGCCTGTCCCTTTTCTGCTTCAATCAGAATCGGCCTCATGCTTTCGACCGTGAAAGCATGGGGCCGAACGCTTCATAAGCCATGCTGCCAGCTACTTCAAATCAACCTTGAACCTTACGCCGTTGCGGACAGATAGGCCGAAGAGCGAGTTCCATTCGATCTTTCCTTTACCCCTGACCTCGAAAGCTATGATTTCAGGATCGCCCAGGTTTCCTATCGAGAAGTTCCCGTTCGCATCCGTGGTATCGCCGGTTCCGCCCGACTCTGTTTCGACCTCTATGTACTGCCCGACAACAGGCTTGCCGTTGCACGTGACCGTGCCTTCCACACCCCCCGCCTCGCCGCCCGTCTCCCAGGTAACCACCATCGCGTCATTCTCAAATGACCGGTTGAACACGAAACACACCAACACTGCCGTCAGGCCCGCCAGGACCAAGCCGATGGCAATAGCCAGATAGATATTGCGTCTTCTTCTTTGCACAGTTTGGCCCCTTCTCCTGATTGATGCAGCCCTTCGATGGTTTGGGTGGTTTCCCCCAGTTCTCGTCTACTATGCTTCTGCGCTTAGGCAAAGGGCCCATCCGCGCTCGTGGACCGCGCCAACCCTACTTCTCAATCTCCAGCACAAGATATTCGCCAGGCCAGACGAGGGCCAGCTTCTTGGAATTCGGCGAAAACTGCATTCCCATGACTCGTCCGTGACGACACGTTCTGATCAACTCCAGCGTATTCGCATTCCATACGTACGTCTTGTCTGTGCTGCCAGCGACGTATTTCCCATCAGGGCTAACGACCAAGCAGGAAAACCGGTTTCCGCCAGCCATGGCGGCACCGCTCTTGGCATTCGCCGCAGCCCATGCGGAACGCAGAATCTTGCCTGTCGTCGCGTCGAATACATACAACCGCCCTTCGCTTCCGCCGGCATACACAGTCTTGCCGTCAGGACTGAACGCCACGTAGTTCAAATTCAGGGCAGAAGGCGGCCTCACAGACCACAGGTGCTTCTTGGCCGGAACGTCAAACACCGTCACACCATGATCGATCGAACCCAGCACTATGTGCTTGCCATCGTTCGAAGCTATGATTCGACGAACGAGAATGCTCTGAATCTTGTTAATCGTAGCTACCCAGGACAACTCTCCGGTTTTGCAGTCAAGGAGCCCAACCTGCAGATAGTTGTTGAAGAAAGGCTCATAATCCGCCGGACTCTGTGCATTGGTTGTTTCCGGAACCAATGCTATCGCCAGAAATCTCCCGTTCTCGCTCAGATCCATCCGGCGAGGACACCATCCCGGTGGGATGGCATATTCTCGAACTGAGTTTCCATCCTCGCCATGTATTTCCATGAAGCACACTGGCCCCCCGCGAGCGTCCTTCTTTTCTCTTCTCAAACTGTACTGCCTGTGTAGCGAGAGCCACTGGACACCACCTGCTGCCGTCTGAGGTAGAGCTACATTCGTGGTCGACCCACTAAAGATCCCGTCCTTGCTCCACTCGTACACCAATAGAGAGGGCGGGGGGTACTTCTCAGGATCAAGTTGGTCAATCGTCTCAAGGGGAACCCTCTTGTATATCATATCGCCAACCTTGCGAGCGGCTTTCTCATCTTGCGCGCTCGCAAACACAGCCCCCCCGCCCTGACCCCACTCCCCCCAATCGCGAGGGTCGTTTGCGTCCACGATTACCTCCACAGCGGAGCCCTTGTCGCTCCCACACCCAACCGACCACAAGGCACAGCACACGACCACTGCCAGCATACCAACACAGCCTGCGTCATACTGACCTCGGCGTTGAGTTCTCATCTTTCGCATGATTACGCTCCATTGTATGATCGCATAAGACCTCTTGCACCAAGGCAAGCTCATGCCCACCAGCACATCCAGATCACTACCACTTGAAGTTCGGCCGCTTCTTCCGCTCGCCATCCTTGACATTGCGCCCTGGAAAGTGCTTCCGGGAATCCGGCGACACTGTATAGTTTTTGTGTTCCACGTGCATCCCTGCTATCGGTTGGCCCCGATGTTCCCCGATGTGCATCGGGACAGGCATCGGGGTCTTCGACATTTGACGGGTTGGCGGGCGGTTGCGTTTGGAATGCCGATTGGCTGGTGCTGAATGCAGGTGGCAGAAGACATTCCGGACCCCGCTGCTTTTGTCAAGGTCGTCAAGGTCGTCCCGTTTGCTGGGGCTTATTGTAGCTGGCCGGGGCGGTGGCGGTAAAGGGCTAATGGGAAATGACCGAGGAAAATGCTAAATGCCAGGGGCAAGAGTCGGCAGAGAGGCCGGCTGCCAGGCGAATATCTTCTGAACGATGTCAGGCTCTCGCCGCAGTAGTTGCAGCATCCGAAGTCCCACATCACTCGGTTCCCGCACGCCTTGCTCCCAACTCTGGACCGTCTTGACGGAGACATTCAGCACTGCGGCAAACACGGCTTGCGACATGTGAAAGTCCTTGCGCAGAGACACGATCTCCTTGGGGCCAGGCTTGGGCGGCGCCGCCGGCAGCTCCGTCGTAGCGAGTGTCAACTCGCCCCTGGAGTATGCGCTGCTCTCGGCCAGCCCCTTCCGCAGTCGGTCAAACAGACTTGCCTTCTCGTGTTCACTCATTTTGCACCTCGCGAACGTTTATATGCCTTTATAGGCTCTACCAGGTCTTGCGTAAGTAGGCAAGGGGCAAGACAGCCCTTCGGGCTGAAGAAAGCTGCTTTGCCTTCATCTCTCAGGCCCGGCGGGCCGATCCCGGCGCGCCGGGATTGGCCGGGGCTGTGCGCCCTCCGGGCCTGAAAGCCTGCCGGCGGCATTGGCAGCCCTTAAAATATACAATAGCGGTGCCGGGCAGAGGCCATCAGTATCAGAGGTCAGGAAAGGTTTTCTGGTATTGCGAACGATGGGTTGACGCAACCGGCTGGGCATGCTGGGGGTTCGGCATGGTGATGGCGGGAGCACTATTGTGCGGCGTGGCTGGGGTTGCGGCATAGGACGATGGGACCATGTCGCCAGCCCGCTGTACGAAACGACCAGGCGTATTGACCCGGGATTAAATGCATTTCTTCGATCACTTGTCGTGCAGTTGAAGGACGATCGGCCATAGTGTCTGTTTCAAATCTTTGACGACCTGGCTGAATGGCAAACCGTAATCAACAAGCAGGCTTCGTTTCAAGAACGCGCGCCATTGTGTTTCTTTTGGGCCGTCGTTGATGAAGTCATCGGTGAAGACCAGGGGCATTTTGTCAGGCAGTGGGGTCTTGCGTCGCTCAAAGGTGGACTCAATGGCTCCGGCGAGTTCGTTGTCGTCAATGCTCATGTGATTGAGAATCACATGCACATCGTAGAAGTCTTTCAGACGGCTGTTCATAATGCCGAGCACAATCATGGCGTTGAACTTCTCGGCCACCACTGTCGCCGGATGATAGGCGCGAATGCAGACCGGTGGGAAATCAAGAATGGCGGGGAACTCGATAACGGCGGGCTCAGGCGTAACCGCGTCACCAAAGCCGACATCAATTTGGATAGCCAGGCGGGCATTGCCAAGAAACGCCGTCAGTCGCACTCGAACGCCGTGATACTCCTGTTCGTCTCGGATATCATCAGTGACGATCGAATCCGGATCGAATCGAAGTCCATCTTCGACAACATCGGCGTTGCAGACATCGATAAACACCTGACGCAACCTGTCATGATCGATTTGGCCAAAGCCCAACAGGTCGATATCCCTGGTCGGGCGCCCCGGCACATCCCGCCAAATCGCAAAGAGCATCGCTCCCTTAAGAACGAATTGTTGCTCGTGTCCTGATGCGACAAGTCGCTGTAGCAACCGCTGAAGCCCGTAACGCATCAGCAGATTATTAAACTGTTCGCCGGTCTTGTCTCGAAGATTCAGCAGCTTTTGATGAACGGATTGCGCCATGCCGGATGAACCCATCAGACCATCTCCAGATAGGGGCGCATCACGGTGAGCATGCGGCAGGTTTTTGCGTAGCGGTGGATTTCGTCAAGAGTGGCCTTGCCCTGAGAAAGCGAATCCTTCAGTGCCTCGCGGGCGATGTCCAGCCCAATCTTATTTCGAAACTTGAAACAGTCCACAACGGTTTTCGCCGGACAATAGACCCGAACCGTCGAACCTTGAAGGCGGCGGGTTTCAATTCCGCACTCAAAGTAGATCTTGCCAAGCCTGACAATGCGAAGGGAGAAATCCCTGGGCTTCGGAATCGCCTGGTTGCGCTCAATCGCGATCCACGTTTCCATAGGCATCTGGGTGGTGATTTCGTGAAACTGTAGAGCTGAAAGCAGACAGACTACGCCGTGTGGCACGGCAAGGCTGACGGCCTGGAGCGTTTCGTTTTCCGAGATTTGATCCGCCGGCACATAGACTCCACGCGCAATGCGTCGAAGAGCCCCTTTCTTCGCCAGGTAGGCCAGGGTTGTCCGGCTGGCGCCGATTTCGGCCAGGTCCGCCGAAGAAACCCGGCCTCGCCGCCGAGCCATGTCCGTTATTTGCTCTGTCATTCCAGGCATAAGCAATTCTCCGTATTCAACAAACGCTCCTTATATAATGACATGTGGAGTGGGTTTGTCAAACACTAACAGGGAATCTTAAGGGAAGAATTTAAGGAATTTAAGGGGTCAGGAACTCTTAGCAGATGCGATGACTCGAACAACTTTTATATGCTGCATTTAGGGCGACGCCGTTCGACGTGATGTTACTAAGTAGTCGTATATCCGAAAACGCCTTATGGATTTCTCTTGGATATCCGGGGAGACCTTACTGTTTTCCCTTGTCAAGCGGCGAGGGGTGCCTGGCCGTGCGAAGGTTGGTGTGCTGCGTGCTGCCGAAGCGGTTGCCATTGTGGGTGCCATGCTATTTGTCCTCGTCGTTTTCACTTGTGTTTCCGGTTGGGTGTCGGGCTTAGCGGGCATGTCTTCGACAGGCCGGGGAGAATGAAAGGGGTTCGAAGAAAGCATTGCCCTCCATAATACATATGGACATTTCGAGGGGCGTTTTGGGTAACGAAAATTCGCGGAAGGCAATTTTTTTCACTTTTCCGGCCGGGGC
>Ga0307990_1001392_pt1 | contig 20489 bp, 16 predicted proteins | sample EllFjometagen129_FD_203168 | JGI IMG/M metagenome (GOLD analysis project Ga0307990, IMG submission 203168) | Marine microbial communities from Ellis Fjord, Antarctic Ocean - #129 | ecosystem: Environmental > Aquatic > Marine > Unclassified | place: Southern Ocean | collected 2014-10-08
TATGGTGTTAGAGCCCGGGGTTGAACCAAGCTATCCTATTTTAAAAGGTCCATTTTGATATACGAAGCGATGGGTTAAGCCCAAAATAAAATATGCGGAACAAAAAAACCCCGCATCTTTTTTAAGAATACGGGGTTTTTGTAATAATCAGTCCATAATCCCCTCTTACAGGTGATATTTAAGGGTTACATCCGCTGATATCGATTATAAAGCAGCAAACGCCGATGATACGCCTCTCCTATGAAATGTCACGGGAGTAATTATAATTGGAGGGCGATGCGGGATTCGAACCCGCGGCCTTTGGCTCCGGAGGCCAGCGCTCTATCCAGCTGAGCTAATCGCCCTTTATTATAAAGATATGTCAGATCGAAAGCTAATGATGGTCCTTGTGACTCCCCACCACAAACAACAAGGCACGCGCTGGGTGTTCAATACAATGGATAACAATAATATTCAATATTTTTTCACAAATAGTAAAGCTCCCCGCCTTAGTTCGCGGGATTTTCACTCGCTATTCGGTTCAACTCCTCTGGGGCAGTGAAAGCTCCGAGAGGATCTCGATGACGTGACTGCTTCTGTTCATGCTGTAGAAGTGGAGTCCCACTGCATCATTATCGATCAAGTCTTCGCTCTGCCCTATGGCATACTCGATTCCGTACTTTTCCACTTCTTCGCTCTTCCCGCTCACCCGACGGAGCTTGTCTTGAAAAGTAGCGGGCACTTTTGCCCCGCACATGGATGTCATCTTTTCTATCTGTCCGCAACTGAATATCGGGAATATCCCGGGAATGATCGGTATTTTGATGCCCAACGAGAGGGCATCGTCACGAAAGCGGTAGAAGTCTTCGTTATTGAAGAAGAGCTGGGTAGTGATAAAATCGGCACCGGCATCGACCTTTCTCTTGAGATTGATCATGTCGACTTCGAGGCTCGCCGCCTCCATATGCCCTTCGGGATACCCGGCAACACCAATGGAAAACTCTCCCCTGGATCCGATAAATTCCACCAGTTCATTGGCATGTCCGAACCCCCCTTCGGTCCTCTTGAATTTGCTCAATCCCTCGGGCTGATCGCCTCGTAAGGCAAGTATATTCTCTATGCCCTTTTCCTTCAGTTCATCCAAAATGGCGGCAATATCGTCTCGCGTTGATTGTACGCACGTCAGATGGGTGAGGACTTCCGCACCCAATTCGTTTTTGATTGTCGATGCAATTTCAACAGTTTTGTCCCGCGTGCTGCCTCCGGCACCATAGGTAACCGATATAAAGGATGGATCCCACTCCTTCAATGTTTCGATAACCTTGTAAAGCTCTTTCAGACTACCCTCGCGTTTCGGCGGAAACACCTCGAAGGACAAGGTAAAGCCCTTTTCAACCAACATATCTCTGATCTTCACACATAACTCCTCATAAATTCTGCTAATGTTAATGTCATTTAGAATGGATATTGTCAATCCCTTTTCTAATGTCGGTTGTAAAAAATGGATGAAACTGGTAGGCTGTATCCATTAATAATACATATAAACTATCCACAACTCCCGGGAAATGAAAAAGATAACTCACATTATTTTTATTTCGATCCTCTTTATCGCCTCAATACTCCCTTCAGAGGCCTTCGGTCTGACGCAGATTCTGGGCATACGGCACTGGACGGCACCCGATCATACGAGGGTCGTCATCGATGCCAGCGAAAAGGCCGCCTTTGAAACGACGGAAAAGGGCCTGAAGATATACATCGATATAGAAAAGGCCCTATTTCCTAAATCCATACCCCACAAATACATACTGACCGATTCGGCGATTCGAACGATCTTCCTCATCCCCCTTGCAAAAAAAAGGGTCCGACTGGAAATAACCTTATCGGAAAATACGAAGGCCAAGATTTTTACTCTCGGCAAAATCCTGGACAAACCCCACAGAATAGTCATCGATGTGGCAATCCCCGAAATAGAAAAGAAAAAGAGTGAAGAAAGAAAGCGCGTCAAGGTCTTTAAAAAGAAAAAGGTAATCGTTATCGATCCCGGCCACGGGGGCGAAGACCCGGGAGCCGTGGGGCGAAAAAAGACGCTGGAGAAGGATATCGTCCTGAAAATAGCAAGGGAACTGCGAAAGAAGCTGAGGAAAAAAGGATACGATGCATTTCTCACACGGGAAGGCGATTACTACATCTCCTTTAAGCGGAGAATGGCGGTGGCGCGCGAGTATGGAGCGAATCTATTTCTGAGCATCCATACCGATTCATACAAAAGCAGACGCGCCAAGGGATCATCCGTCTACGCACTATCGTTGAAGGGGGCAAGCAGTGAGGCCGCACGACTTCTCGCTGAGAATGAAAACCTTGCCGATATTATCGGGGGGACATCGAATGGACAGAACAACAGCGAATCCGCACCGATTACCCTCAACATGCTTCAAACTGAAACGATAAACCAGTCGAAGGCACTGGGAGCGGCCACCCTCAAGCGCTTAAAGGGTGTAATCAGGCCCAGAATTTCCACTGTTCAGGAGGCGCACTTCAAGGTACTGAAATTGCCCGACATCGCATCCATCCTTGTGGAAGTGGCCTATATTTCAAATCCCAAAGAGGAAGATCTCCTTCGACGCACCGATTATCAAAGGAAAATCGCCGAGGCGATTACATTAGCTATCTGTGATTTTCTCCCCACTTCACAACCCGAAGTGGTGACACAAAAGACTGTTCCGGCACCCTTGACTGTTTCCACACCACCACCGCTTGTACTCAAGGACCCGTTTGTCACATCCGATGCGAAGAAGGCTAAAGGTGTAAAGGCCCCTTCGAACAAGATATCACCATCCAAATCCGAAAAAACAACATCAATCACAGCGTCTTCCAAAAGGAACAAGCGAGTAACGCCGACAGATCCAACAAAAAGGATCATCCTGTACCGGGTAAAAAGGGGTGATTATCTCGAAGGGATCGCACAGAAAAATCACACCACTGTTCGGTCCATTATGAGGCTGAACAAACTGAAGTCGAAGAACTTGATACGCGTGGGACAGAAATTGAAGGTCTCCTCACCACGGCTTATACATGTTGTGAAAAGGGGAGACAATCTGGAAATGATTGCCACGCGATACAAGACATCAGTCAAAGCACTCATGAAGGTCAACAAGATACGATCCAGGAACCGCATATATGTCAACCAGAAACTGAAACTTCCCCAGAACCCGTGACATGCGGGGAATATTCAGATATTGTCGCCGCTGCTCCCACATGCCTTTCATCGCGGCAACAACGAAGGATCTTACCCTCTTTTTAACTTTCTGCCCACAATCCTTACAGTCTCAACCATCTCTCTGCTCTTCATGACAAATGATGCGACAAAGAAGACGGCCAGTCCCGCGAATATAGCCACTGCCAGAATCATCAACCTGTCTGTAAAGGTTCGATCAGTGGAAAATCCGAATGCATAGGTGATCACGAAAACAACGAACCCCATGATAAGGGAGGCAATTGTCACCTTCAAAAAGGATGCATAAAAATCCTTCTCCAGAAAGGGGCCGATCTGTCTCCTCAACAGCAACAATAACATGACGGCATTGACGGCCGAGGCAATTGACGTGGCAAGGGCAAGTCCTCCATGTTTGAGGGGAAACATGAGAATGACGCCCATAATTATATTGACCGTCAGCGCGATGACGGCAACCTTTACGGGGGTCTTCGTGTCCTGAAGCGCATAGAATGCAGAAACGATGACCCTGATAATGGAAAAGGCCCAGAGGCCCACGGCGTAAAAGAGTAAGGCCTGCGCAGTGAAAATCGTCGATGATACATCGAATTCTCCCCGCTGAAAGAGGACGGATATAATGGGTACGCGAAGAACGATAAGGGCCACCATTGCCGGTATGGTAAGGAAGAGAATAAGGCTGATGGAAAAAGAGATGGTCTTCTTCAGTTCTTCAATCTCTCCCCTGGCAACATGTTCGGAAAAGCTGGGGAGTGCCGCCGTCCCGATTGCTATGGCGAATATTCCCAGCGGAAGCTGCACGATCCTGTCGGCATAATAGAGATATGAAACACTCCCTCCGGGGAGGAGAGAGGCAAGCAGCGTACCTACAAAAATATTGACCTGATACACCGCCGCTCCAAAGACTGCCGGTAACATCAAGAGGCCGATTCGTTTTACGCCGGGATTTGTGAAATGAAAATCGGGTTTCAGTTTTACTCCCACCCGCAGGAGAAAGGGAAACTGCATGCCAAGCTGAATGATCCCGCCTGCCATGACGCCAACGGCGAGAGCAATGATGGGCTCATTGAAATAATTGCGGAGGCCGAGAGCAGCGATAATCATGGAGACATTGAGGGCCACGGGGGCAAGTGCGGGTGCGGCAAAATGCCTCAGAGAATTCAATATCCCCATGCAGAGCGCGACAAGGGAAATAAAAAATATATAGGGAAACATGAGACGTGTGAGAAATACGGTCAGGTGATATTTATCGGGTATCTTTGCAAATCCCGGAGCTATGATTTTAACAATAATCGGTGAAAAGATTACACCTAAGAGGGACACGACAACCAGTATGATGGAGAGAAGCGTAAAGGCAACGTTTGCCAGATCGAGAGCATCCTTTCGCGTTTTCTTCTCCAGATATTCCGTGAATATGGGGACAAAGGCTATGGTGAGGGAACCCTCGGCAAAGAGCCTCCTCAATAGATTGGGGATTCTAAAGGCGACAAAGAAGGCATCCGTCGCCAGTCCGGCTCCAAAGAAGCCGGCAACAACCACATCCCTGATAAAACCGAATACCCTGCTCAAGAGCGTTGCCAGTCCGACGGTCCCGGCAGCCTTTACAACCCGTGTTTTGTCGGTTTTGCCGTCTCTGCTATTGTTGGAAAGTGTGGTATGCGGGTTCTTCATAGTCCCGATAAAATGGTTTCCATATCCCTCTTTGTCGCTCCCGATATGGCAATTTTTTTGTTCTTCGATGTATGACCGGAAACGATACTGATACGCGATTTTTTAATCCCCAGCCTATGGGATAGAAGTTTTATACACTCACTATTGGCCTTACCCTCAACAGGGGGCGCCGTTATCTTGATCTTCAGGGCATCGTCCTGAAACCCCGCAATGTCACATCTCGATGATCGGGGCAGCACTCTTATATTAAAGGCTACGCCGTCCTTTGTATCGTTTATAGAAATCATGGCTACCCGAAAATGATGGCAAAAGGCCATCCATTATTTAAAGTAAAGTGCCATTTGAAGCATGCTCCTTACAAGAAAGCTCTGCACAAAAATGATAACCAGGACGACAATAATGGGGGCAATGTCGATCCCCAGTCCCCTCAGGGGGATCCATCTTCTGACATAATACAAGACCGGTTCCGTGGCACGATAGAGAAATATTACAATCGGGTTGTATGGGCCCAGGTTTACCCAGGAAAGGAGTGCACGTATGATAATGAGCCACATATACATGGAAAGTCCTATATCTACTATTCGGGCTACAGCCTCTATAAAATTCCCTATCACAAACATATTTCCCCTTGGTAAAATAACTTTTTGTTTTAATTAATGATTGCGTGTTTAAAAGTCAAGGGTTATATTAGGGGAACGAGGAGTAAGCCGGTGTTTCTAAATAGCAGAAAAGGAGTTGGCCAACATGATAAAGGATAAAGAGGTAGGAATCATAGGCGGCGGTAATATGGGAGAAGTTCTCGTGAGCGGTCTTATTACGGGAAATCTGGTCCATGCGGAACATATCACTGTGTCCGACGTGGACATGGAACGTCGGATTTATCTGACGAAGAAATACGGCATAGCAACAACAGAAAATAACGAAGAGGCATTGACCGGCGCAGATATTGTAATCCTGGCCGTAAAACCTCAAAGCATGGGAGAGGTCGTAGCGGGAATCTCAAATTCAATTGATGAATCTCAACTCGTTATTTCCATAGCGGCCGGCATTTCCACTAAATTCATAGAAGATTATCTTGGCAAGGGGATTCATGTAATCAGGGTCATGCCCAACACACCTGCCCTCATTGGTGAAGGCGCAGCGGCAATTGCAGGGGGAAAACATGTAACGGCTGAGGAACTGGGCATTGCACAGCAGATATTCGATTCCATCGGAATCTCTGTCACCGTAAAGGAAGATCTCATCGACGCAGTCACCGGTCTCAGCGGAAGCGGCCCCGCCTATGTCTTCACCATCATCGAGGCCCTTTCAGATGGAGGAGTCAATATGGGATTGGCGAGAGATACCTCCCTGAAATTAGCCGCACAGACACTTCTGGGAGCAGCCAAACTCTGCATCGAAAGCGGAAAACACCCGGCCCAGTTAAAGGATATGGTCACATCCCCGGGGGGAACCACCATAGCCGGCCTGAAGGCCCTGGAAGATGGAAAGCTGAGATCCACGCTTATGACCGCAGTAGAGGTGGCAACACGGCGATCCAAGGAACTGGGGTCCTCTTCCTGATACCCATGTAATACAGTTAGAAAAAACCGAAGAAGCGCAGACTGTTCTCAGGGTTTAAAGAGGCCATATACTTTATTTATAACGCTCTTCATGAGCTTTGAAGACTGCTGTTCCTCAGTTCCCTTTTCTTCTGTTTCCGGGGACGCCCCTGCTTGCGCTTGATCTTCAGTCTGAGCCTCCACAACCTTCTGACCGGTCCTTCTCTGCCTGTATGGCCTCGATCTCCTCCGCCTCGGCGTTTCAGACCCTTTGGCGGATGCCGTCTCGGCAGGTTTCTGTTCCGCAACTTCCGACAACGCCTCTTCTGCCATCACCACATCGTTCAATACATCCACCGGTTTCTTGACAATCTCAAATTGAGACTCGCCCCAGACCATATCAGATTGTCCGGCAATGTGCAGAGATATGTCATACATACTTTCAAGATTACTCAGTTCTTTCCTCTTTTGATTGACCAGATAATTGCTCACCTCGTAGGGGAGAACTATCTTTATTGAGGCGGCGACCCCCTTTACCGCTTCCGATTTGATCCTGCGGTAGGTATTAAGGGCCATGTACTCTATCGATGGTCTCATTCCACTCCCCCCGCAGTGCGGGCAGAGTGCATAACTGATTTCCTGTATCGTCGATTGCTTCTTTTGACGGGAGAGTTCAAGCATTCCAAACTTCGATATCTTTGCCAGTTGTATCCTCGACCTGTCAACGCTGAGGGCATCTTTTAATGTCTTTTCTATCTCCGCGTTATGCCGCTGTTCCCTCATATCGATATAATCGATTACGATGAGCCCCCCCAGGTCTCTCAATCGGAGTTGCCGTGCTATTTCCTTCGCCGCCTCCAGGTTGGTCCTGTATGCAGTCTCTTCCACATCACGTCGGCTTGATGCACGTCCCGAATTCACATCGATTGTAGTCATTGCCTCCGTTGGATTTATAACAAGGTAGGCCCCCGATTTCATATTCACCCGTTCCTGATATATGGCCTTGATCTGATCTTCTATTTCGTACTGGTCAAATATGGGGGTTTCATCTTTGTAGGGTTTTATCATCTTGACATGTCTCGGAGAAACAGTCCGGCAGTATTCCCTCATTTTCCTGTATGTATCTACATTGTCGACAAGTATCTCATCGATATCCGATGTATAGTAATCCCTGAATGCCTTTACTGCAAAATCACTCTCGCGATAGATGAGTGCCGGTGCGGAAACATTGGCAGCCTTCTTTCTCAGGTCTTTCAACAACCTCATGAGCATCTGATAGTCACGAGTCAATTCCTGTTTCGTCCGGTTCATACCGGCAGTTCGGATAATAAAGCCTGTGCCTTCCTCTTTGATCAGCTGCCCCATCAACTCCTTCAGTCTCTTTCGGTCATTCTCGTCTTCTATCTTGCGAGATATTCCGGTACTCGCCTTGTTGGGCATCAGAACAATATAGCGGCCGGGGAGGGATATATATGTAGTCAGCATAGCACCCTTATTGCCCTTCTCTTCCCTCAAAACCTTCACCAGGATTTCCTGACCCACAGAGAGCTTGCCGTTCTTTTCATCCATATATTCGGGACTGACATCGTGGAGGGGGAGAAAGCCATTCTTCTTCACGCCATAATCTACAAAGGCCGCTCGCAGGCCCCGTTCCACCTTCTTGACTGTTCCCTTATAGATGTTTCCCGTTGTCGGCTCTTTGACCGACATTTTTATGTCATATTCCTTCAACCGGCCATCTTCTACAATGGCCATCCTACTCTCTTCTTCATCTATCGTATTTATAAGCATCTTCTTAGACACAACAACACCCTCTTCCTTTATTGAAAGGTACTCACATCTCCCCTTCCGGCCCTGATCACCTCGGGCACATCGTCCACAAGACTTACAACGCTCGATAATTCTGAAGCAATTATACCCCCGTCAACAAATAAATCAATGCAATTCTTGAATTTTTCTTCCATCTCAAATGGATCAACCATTATTTCGCCCTCTTCTGTCGTTACACTGGTGCTGATAATCGGACGGCCAAACTCCCTTACAATGTCGAGACAAATCCGGTTATCGGGAACCCTGATACCTACCATCTTCCTCTTCGGCAACAGTATCTTTGGAACGAGTCTGGATGCCTCCAGAACAAATGTATATGGCCCCGGCAAATAACGCTTCATCACCTTATAGGCATAGTTGGAAACAACTGCGTAGTTGCTGATATCACTGAGGTCGGAACAGACTATACTGAATGGCTGCTTTTTGCTCCTCTTCTTGATCTCATAGATCTTTTCGATCCCCCTCTTGTTCAAAAGGTCGCATCCTATACCATACACCGTATCCGTCGGATAGACGATTATGCCCCCCTCATTCAGCTTCTGAACGGCCCTTCTAATCAACCGCATCTGAGGATTTTCACTGTTAATACTGAGCAACATTTCGATACCGCCCCCACAAGAAAGGTAACTATATACTAACCGTATGTAAATAATTAATATCTTGATAAAATGAGTAATTTATAATCTTTTTAAAATGCTGTCAACATATTTTGCCTTTCAGAGGTTTGTTTCTGTACCAAAAAGATAAAACGGGAGAGTAAAACGTTCATTTCCTCCTCATGGCCAGAGGAATGACATCTATAATGGCATCGCACTTAAAAATGTCTGGAATTATACTGTGAAATAGTGTTACTATTCGGCTATATCGTGCCAATAGGAGGGTAATATGTACCAAAGAGGAATCATTTTCAGGTCGATATTCTGGATAGCACTGACATTGATTTTAGGTTTTTTTATTTCCGGTTGCGCAACCAGGGCTACAATCCAAAAGATAAGACCGGCTGAAATCTCTGTTGGCGACATACAAAACCTTGGAATTTTGAAATTCGGCGGTCCCTACGGTGAAATGATCCGCAGCGACTTTTATGCCAAACTTGCCGAAGTTGAGCATTTCAATCTCATTGATCCAAGCAATACCCTTGCCCTGGATAAGGTAATCTACGACCAGATAGATGATCCACGATTAATGCCCGTCCTGGAAGAACTCCATGCCGATGGAGTAGTCACCGGCTTGGCAACAGCGAGCCTAAACGATATGAGAGGGACTGACCAGGTTCCCATGGAAGAGGGTACGGGCCGTTATCGGAAGAAAAAAAATATTTTCGGCAAATGGGTGGATGTGGAGATTATGAAAACGGTACTCAAGCCGGTCCCCTATATAATCCGCCAAGGCTCCCTGACGGCACACTTCAAACTCTTCAACCTCAGCACAAAACAGATAGTCGCTACGGGAAAGGTAACTGAAACATACAACGAAAAATTCGGAGGGAATGAAGAAAACTCCTTCTTCGGGAAAAAACTGAGCAGTCTCCCTGCCATGGACGCGACGATAAACGATCTGTCAAAAAAGGTGGCAAAGGAACTCGTCAAAAAGATTTCTCCCACAAAGATAGCAACAATGATTCAGTTCGATAAAGGGGGCACCATGGGATTCGGTGGCAATGAAACGATGCAAAGAGGTATCGAATTCGCCACCAGGGGGCTGTGGGAAGAGGCGCTCGAACTGTGGAACGAAGTGATCAAGACAGAACCTGACAATGCCGCCGTCCATTACAACATAGGAGTGGCCTACGAAAGCTTCGGAGATTTTGAAAGTCTCTGCACGGCGAAGGATATGTATAAAAAGGCCCTGACTCTGGAAGACAAGGACATGTACATGGATGCCGTTGCGCGTGTAAATAACAGTATCAAAGATCGACAGAAATATGACATGCAGAAAAAACAGATAGAGAAGACGCCGACCAATAAGGAAAACGAGAGCGGCGCCATCCGGATATATTAATCAGAAGGTATTACGATGAAGCGATTCAACAGAAAACTCTTCTCTTTATTTATTCTATTTGCAATACTCATCCTTTTCCCATTCCCCGTCTCTGGAGAAACGGTCAACGCTCCCGGTCAGGCAATTATTCTGGATGGAAACCTGGTAAAGGCGAAGGCCATGGCCATTCAACTGGCCCAGAGGGCGGCCGTAGAACGGGGTGTTGGAACCCTCATCGATTCCCAAACCAGTGTCGAAAACTTTGAAGTCCTCTCAGACAAGATCTACTCGCGGGCGAGCGGATACGTGACCAGGTATGAAGTTATGACCGAGGGCATCTCCCCCGACGGCTCGATCTATACAGTGGAGATCAAGGCGGATGTACAGACAAGTTCCATAGAAAAGGATTTGCGGGCAATCGGCATACTGATGGAACAGGTTGGAAATCCCCGCTTTATGGCCCTCTATATCCCGGAAACGGGAAGCTCCGCCTACCGGAATTCACGTGTCGTCAGTTCCGCCGAACATGCTATTACCGGAGTCTTTGCGCGCAAAGGATTTGTCGTACTGGACAGGATGTTTACCGACAACGTGTACAGTCAAATCGAAGGGGGAGGACAGATAAATGTGGGCATGGGTGATCTTTCCAGGCTGGCAAGAAAGCAGCAAGCGGATCTTCTCCTCGTATACGATGTCCATGCGGCCACACAGGTGGGAGGAGGAAACAGATACTTCGGCGGCGTCCTGGTAGAGCTTTCCCTGCGGGCCGTTGCTCCCGCAACTGCCGATCTTATAGCCCAGAAATCGGGTGACATCTACGTAAAAACAATCAGGAACGCGGGACAGTATTACGATGACATGCATGCATCAAATGCCGCAGACAAATTAGGCAAGGCCATCGCCGATGCCCTCATCGGAGACACACTGGCTTATTTCGAACGGTCCGTGCACGCGGGAACACGCTTCGACCTCCATTTCAGGAATTTCTCCGAAAATGAAGTCTATGCCATCGTTGATGTTATAGGAGGACTGTCGGGATTCAAGAATAGACAGGTTCGTAACCAGACTTCAGACTATTTTCAGATTGACGTCAACTACCAGGGAAATAAACTCGACTTCCAGGATGAGCTGTTACTGGCTATGAAGAATAGAGGGATTCGCTACAAGCTGCACCAGACAGCGGGAAACAGTTTCTCTTTCTTCAAGGATGGAACGCCTAATCCTTATTAGGGTTCAAGGGTTAGGGCCTCTTATATTTCTTCGTCGATCTGCTCGGGGTCAAGTTCCCTTTTTGCGTATTCCAGATAGATTTTTTCCTTCATAAAAAGGTCAAAGAGGTGTGCATCAAGGTGCCTGTCCTTAACCATGAAGCCGAGTATCTTTATTGCCTGGGACAGCGTGTTCCCCTTTCTATAGGGACGGTCGCTGGCCGTAAGTGCCTCAAAGACATCGGCAAAGGCAAGTATCCTTGCCTGGAGTGGAATTTCATCCCCCTTTATTCCGTTCGGATAACCTTCACCATTGAGTCGTTCGTGATGAGAGGTGGCAAAAAAGGGAACATTCTTCAATTTTTTGGGGAATGGTATCTGTGACAGCATCTTGTAAGCGATCGTCGTATGACTGTTTATTATATCCCGCTCCCTGTCATTCAGGGTTCCGCTTCGTACCGACAGATTATCGACCTCATCGTCGGTGAGGAAATTCACCTCTTTCCCATTTATTGACCATTTTCTTTTGGCAATGGTTTGTACCCGCTGGAGATCTTCATCGGATAAATATTCCGACGCATTGTTTATACGTTCAAGAAAGTCTAAATCATCCTTCAGACTTTCTATCTCCCCTTCATGCCCATTGGGAGTCACATCTGCATACAGTATTTTCCCTTCGGCCTCATCGGGTCTGGAGTATTTGATCGCGATATCTCTTTTGAGCACCTCGATACGGGTCTTCACTAACTCTATCCCATCATAGATAGACTCCAGCTTTGTTGCCTTGTCCATCACATATTCAGGGACAGCCACCTTCCCCACGTCATGAAGCCAAGCGGCAATACGGAGTTCATTCATCTGGTTCTTGTTAAAATGAATATCCTTAAAATGATTATCCTTTGCCCTGTTAACCTCTTTGGCGATTCTCATTGTCAGATCGACGACACGCCGCCCATGATTCCCCGTGTAGGGAGATTTTTCGTCGATAGCCGTTGCAATTACCTTGATAAGGGATTCGAAGAGGGTTTCAAGATCCTTGATAAGAATATTATTGGTCAGGGCAACGGCCGCCTGCGAGGCGAGAGATTCCGTCAGTCTCTGATACTCTATGGAAAAGGAGGTTACCTTTCCTGTCGACGTATCCTGGGAGTTGAGCAGTTGAAGGACGCCGATAATGTCATTTTCATGATTTCTCATGGGGACCACGAGCATTGACTGAGACCGGTACCCCGTCTGTGCATCAAAATTTCGGGTCCCCTCGAAATCAAACTTTTCCGCATGATAGACATCGGAGATATTGACGACCTCTCCCGACAGTGCCGCATAGGAAGACACATTGGCGTAATTGGGGGTTTCGTCTTCGTTATATAATTTTACCGGCGGCCAGGTGATCTTCTCCGCCGTCCCCCCCATTCTTACCTCCAGTGAATCGTTCTGAATGATGGCAAACTGAAGGGTCTTCCTCTCTTCGTCTACTATATAGAGGGTACCGCCGTCGGAATTGGTAAAGCTCCTGGCCTCATCGACAATCATTTCGAGAAGGCGGTCAATATTTCTCTCTGCCGAAAGGGCCTTTCCTATTTGAGTGAGATTTTTAAGATGCCCTGCAAAGCTCACTTCTGGAGATGAATTTTCTATTGACAGGCAATCCATTTCATTAACACCCGTTCCCCTTTACTGTCATGACAGTTCACCTCTCACTCATCAGAATATCGATGAAGCATCAATAATTGACAAATCGGTAAAAAGTCATTTCCGAGCGGATTTGAACATTTCGGGAAACAGATGATAGCGGTGATTGGCGTTAAGAAAATCTAATTGTTTGAGTGCGTTAGCACGAGTTTTAGATTTTTATCCACACACCGAAAGCATCCCCGGAATGGTCATTAAGCGAGAAAAATGACTTTTTACCGGACCATCATAGTTAAAAAAAGATACTATGCATTCTTTATATAATTGACTACCAGATCTCCCACCTCTTTAGTTCCGAATCCCATTCTTCCGGCATCCATGCTCTTTAGATCGTTTTTGGCCACTTTCTTGATTACCCTCTGAAGTTTTTCCGCAGCATCACCCTCATTCAGATGTTCAAGCATCATCTGAACAGAGTATATCGCCGCCATCGGATTTATCTTGTTCAGCCCCATGTACTTGGGCGCAGACCCTCCAATAGGCTCAAAGACACCCGTTCCTTCGGGGTTTATGTTACCTCCCGCCGCTATCCCCATGCCACCCTGAATCATGGCGCCCAGATCGGTAATGATATCACCGAAGAGGTTATCAGTTACAATGACATCAAAGAACTCAGGGTTCTTGACCATCCACATACAGATCGCATCTACGTGGGCATAATTTTTTTCTATATCGGGATATTCCGTGCCGACTTCATGAAAGGCACGATCCCACAGATCGAAGGCATAGGTCAAGACGTTGGTCTTGCCGCAGAGGGTCAGTTTTCTTTCCTTGTTCCTCTTTGTGCAATACTCAAAGGCATATCGGATACAGCGTTCCACCCCTTTTCTCGTGTTGATTGATTCCTGAACGGCCACTTCGTCGGCAGTTCCTTTTTTCAGAGAACCGCCGGCGCCTGCATAGAGACCTTCCGTATTTTCCCTTACTATGACAAAATTGATTTCCTCGGGACCCTTATCCTTGAGAGGTGTATAGACACCGGGCAGCAAAACAACGGGTCTCAAATTAATATAGAGATCCAGATCAAAGCGCAGTTTCAACAAAATATTTTTTTCGAGGATGCCCGGCTTGACATCGGGATGGCCGATCGCTCCCAGAAGACTTGAGTCCATCTCGCTCAGTTCTTTCGCAACAGATTCGGGGAGCAGGTCTCCCGTTTTAAGATATCTGTCTCCACCTATATCATAATAGGTCAGGTTGAACCTGGGGCCGCCAATATCGGAAAGGGCCTTCATTGCCTTTACCGCCTCGGCAACCACCTCAGGTCCCGTGCCGTCTCCCGGGATCACACCTATATTATATTCCTTCATATTTTTTCATCTCCATTTGAAACAATTTTTGCTTCTAATCCACGAGAGAATCCTTACCGCCCCTCTGAATCAATTCATTTTTTCAATTTGACTTCCTTTATATAATTGACAAGGCTCCCCGCTTCAACAAGTTTCCTCATAAACTCGGGGATAGGCTTTGCGTTAAAAAATTCCCCCTTAACATCACCGATTTCACCGGTAACAGTGTCAATGAGAGCCCTCTCACCATCTGCCAGACCATCATAGGCTTCATCGCATTCCAGCAGCGGCAGACCGATATTAAAGGCGTTTCTATAAAATATTCTGGCGAAGCTCCTTGCTATTACAATGCTTATACCCGCTGATTTGATTGCAAGGGGGGCATGCTCGCGAGAGGACCCACAACCGAAATTCCTCCCCGCAACGATAACGTCTCCAACGGCAACAGTACCAGAAAATTCCGGTCTGTGATCTGCAAAACAACTCTTGGCCAACTCCGGCCCGTCTGAAACATTAAGATATCTGGCTGGAATTATCAAGTCAGTATCAATATTATCTGCAAATTTCCATATCTTGCCTTCGATCTTCATTCTTTTTACCCTTTCACGATAGCAGTATTGAAGCTCCCCGCATTAGCTTGCGGTGAATCTCCCACTTCTCTGTCCGCTTCCCATAAAATCTATCGAACGAAGTCCTGAAAAATTCCACACTTTTGGAGGACCTCTTCACTCTTTAATCTGTACTCCAAGGCAAAGAGTCCGGCAGGACCCTTCATTGATCGTGTACACCTATACTTATACTCTCTTCTGCATGAAGGATTAGAGGTCTTCGGGGCCTCCAACTCTGCCAAGAACAGCCGAAGATGCGGCAATAATGGGATTTGAAAGGTATACCTCACTTTCAGGATGCCCCATCCTTCCCACAAAATTTCGATTCGTTGTGGAGATAGCCCTCTCGCCCTTTGCAAGAATACCCATGTGCCCTCCAAGACAGGGGCCACAGCAGGGAGGACCGATAACTGCTCCCGCATCGAGGAAGGTTTCAATGATACCTTCCTTGATTGCCGCCTTCAATATACTTGGTGATCCCGGTATGACAATTAACCTGACATCCCGTGCCGCTCTTCTACCCTTCAGTATCTGAGCAGCATCACGAAGGTCCTCAAGCCAGCCGTTGGTACATGACCCAATGAATGCCTGATCGATAGGGACAGTGCCAACTTCCGATATAGGTCGTACGTTCGATGGTAAATGGGGAAAGGCAACCTGCGGCTCAATTTTTTCCACATCGATCTTGATGACCTTTTCATAAACTGCATCGTCGTCGCTCTTGAAAACCATCGGTTTCGAAGGGGATCTTTCCGCTACAAAGGCAAGCGTTGTTTCATCGGGTTCTATGATGCCGTTTTTAGCGCCGGCCTCTATCGCCATGTTCGCCATGGTAAATCGCTGGCACATGGGCAGATTCTTTATTGCTTCCCCTGAAAATTCCAATGCCGAGTAGAGTGCGCCTTCAACGCCCAAGAGCCCGATTGTGTAGAGTATCAGATCCTTACCCTTGACCCCCGGCAACAGTGTTCCTTCATAGTCAATCTTGATCGTGGGGGGAACCCTCAGCCATATATCGCCGGTAACCATGACGGCTCCAAGGTCCGTACTCCCTACGCCTGTTGAAAATGCCCCCAATGCACCATAGGTACAGGTGTGGCTGTCTGCACCTATAACTAACTGGCCGGGCAAAACAATCCCCTTCTCGGGAAGCAGGATGTGTTCAATCCCTACGTCACCCCCCTCATAATAATGCTCTATATTCTGGCTCCTGGCAAAGTTGCGCATACGCTTTACCTGCTCCGCCGACGCAATGTCTTTATTCGGCACAAAATGATCTGCCACAAGGACAACCTTTCCCCTATCGAAAACCTCTTTCACCCCAATGTCTTTAAATACTTCAATGGCAAGCGGCGCAGTGACATCATTTGCCAGGGCCACATCCACAGTGGCCTCAATCAGGTCTCCCGGAGAAACCTTCTCAACCCTCGCATGATAGGCAAGGATTTTTTCAGTAATCGTCATAGGCATATTTGATCTCCTCGAATAGTATTCCAGTATTAATGCAGTTACTGTACTAAATCCTATACTTTATCTCAACATAAAACATCTCTTCCATATCCTACAGAGAAAAGATCTATCTGATATTTTTATTTTTTCTATGCCTGTCGGCACTGAAGGTTTATGCATTCCTCCCTTGATCATATTCCTTCAACGACTCGAGCCTGTTCAGTGCATTTATATATGCCTTTGCAGATGCCACAATTATGTCGGGATCGGTACCCCTGCCCGTTACGATGCGACTATCATATTGCAACTGCACCGTAACAATACCCTGGGCATCCGTTCCACCGGTGATTGCATTGACCCTGTATTTGAGAAGGGGATTGTTCGTTCCTGTAATCTTCTTGATCACGGCAAAGGTCGAATCGATGGGACCGACACCAAAATCGGCATCCTGACGAATTTCTCCATTCACCTCCATCTTCACCGTCGCTGTTGGAATCGCGGCATTTCCACTGACAACATTGAGATAGAGCAGCTTGTAGGTATCGTTCTTTCTGAACAGGACATCAGCGACAATGGCCTCCATGTCTTCATCAAATATCTCCTTTTTGACATCGGCCAGTTCCTTGAAGCGCTTGAATACTTTATCTATCTCTTCTGCGCTCAAGGTGTATCCGATTTTATTCATACGTTCCTTGATGGCATGACGCCCTGAATGTTTTCCCAGAACCATATGGGTGTCCGTCACGCCCACTGTCTGGGGAGTCATGATCTCATAGGTCGATTTCTCCTTAATGAGGCCGTCCTGATGAATACCCGATTCATGGGCGAAGGCATTCGCCCCCACGATGGCCTTGTTTGGTTGGACGGATATACCCGTTATGTCTGTCAAGAGTCGCGACGTCCGGTAAATATTCTCCGCCTTGATATTGGTTTCCAGTCCCATGAGATCTTTTCTCGTCCGGAGGGCCATGACAATCTCTTCCAGTGACGCATTCCCCGCCCGTTCGCCGATGCCATTTATGGTACATTCAACCTGTCGGGCGCCATTTTTTATGGCGAAGAGAGAATTTGCCACAGCCAGCCCCAGGTCATCATGGCAGTGAACCGCTATAATCGCATCATCGATATTACTGACCTTCTCAAAAAGATAGGCTATCACGCCACCGAATTCGTCGGGGAGGGCATATCCCACGGTATCGGGTATGTTGACTGTCGTCGCCCCCGCGGCGATGACGGCTTCCACCATGTCACAGAGGTAGTCTCTGTCCGTTCTTGTCGCATCCTGTGCCGAGAATTCAACATTTTTCGTAAAGCTGCATGCGTGCCGGACACCGTTACAGGCATCTTTCAGGACCTGCTCCCTCGTCTTTTTCAGCATATATTTGATATGTATGTCAGAAGAAGAGGTAAAGGTATGAATCCTCGGATGCGCGGCATCCTTCACCGACTCCCATGCACGATCAATATCGGACAGGCTTATCCTCGCAAGCGCGGCAATCTGGGGTTTCCTGATTTTTCGTGCAATCTCCTGTACCGATTGGAAATCACCCTCCGAGGCCACCGGAAAACCCGCCTCGATAATATCCACTCCCAGTTTCTCCAATCGTTTGGCAAAGCGCAGTTTTTCATCGAGATTCATACTAAAACCCGGAGATTGTTCTCCATCTCTCAGTGTGGTGTCAAAGATATAGACTGTGTCTTTTTTCGGCTTCATAATGCTTTTTTCCTCCCTTCAAACAAAAAAAGGCCATGAACTCTCCGCTCATGGCCTTTAGGTTACGTTTTTTACAGGGTTATTTTTCTCTCCTAAAAACAACAAGCGGTAGGTGTGATACACCGGTAAGGCACAAGCACAATAGCCCTCTCAAATTCAATAAACCTCTTTCCACACCGCTCGACATTGTCTCTTCAAAACCCCTCATATACAAAATATGTGTCACTCATAATGTAAAACAGTAGCAATGTCAATTATTTTTTTCCTTACTCAATTTATACTGGACACTGTCCACCAGGGCGTGCCAGCTCGCTTCGATAATATTTGTCGAAACGCCGATAGTAGTCCAGAGTTCATCCTTGTCCCTCGATTCGAGCAGTACCCTCACCTTGGCCGCTGTTCCTTCGGCACCTTCCAGAATTCTTACCTTGAAATCAACGAGACTCATTTCATTAACGGCGGGGTAAAACTTACTCAATGCCTTACGAAGGGCATTATCGAGTGCATTGACGGGGCCATTCCCCTCGGCGGCCGTTATCTCATCATCCTTTCCCACGGACACCTTGATCGTGGCCTGCGAATTGGAGGCGTCGTTCTTCAATTTCTCATCTATCACGCGGAAAGACACCAGTGAGAAGGGTTCCTCGAAGTCTCCCACCGCCTTTTTTATCAACAGCGAAAGAGAACCGTCGGCCGAATCAAACTGGTACCCCCGGTCCTCCATCTTCTTTATCTCCGCGACGACTTTCCTGCTCACTGCATCATTGTCTCCGAGATCGATACCAAATTCCTTTGCCTTGTACTGTATATTACTCCTGCCTGCCAGATCGGAGACGATGACTCTGCGTTTATTCCCCACAATCTCGGGATCAGTATGCTCGTAGGCCACGGGATTTTTCAAAATCGCACTCACATGGACTCCCCCCTTATGTGCAAAGGCGCTCTTACCTGTAAAGGGTCTCGTCTTAAGAGGAGGAGTATTGGCTACATCGCTCACATAGCGGGAGAGTTTCGTCAGATTACTAATTGACTGGGCGGGCAAGCACCGTTTCTCCATCTTAACGACCAGGTTTCCAATGAGGGAAATCAGATCGGCATTTCCACATCTCTCCCCGTAACCGTTGATGGACCCCTGAACCATCTTCAATCCGCAATTAACGGCATAAAGGGAATTTGCAACGGCAAGGCCGCAGTCATTGTGTGCATGAATTCCCAAGGACTCGGGGGAAATGGAAGAGGTAACCTCCTTGATGATGCTGACAAGCTCCCAGGTAAGCGTCCCGCCATTGGTATCGCATAACACCGCCATGTCGGCCCCCGCAGACATTGCCGTTTCTATAGTCTTCATGGCATAGGCAGAATTATGTTTATATCCGTCAAAAAAATGTTCTCCATCAAAGATAACCTCTTTACCCTTTGACTTCACGTAGGCAACGGTGTCACGAATGATTGAAAGATTCTCTTCGAGAGAAATCCCCAGGATTTCTTCGGCGTGGAGATCCCAGCTTTTCCCGAAAATTGCCACTGTAGGTGTGTCCGCCTCCAGCAGTGCCTGTACATTGGGACATGTAGCGGGATCGGTGCCCGGTTTTATGGTACTCCCAAAGGCTGTAAGACGGGCATTTTTAAATACCTTTTCCTTTGCCAGATTGAAAAATCTGATGTCTTTCGGATTGGAGCCCGGCCACCCCCCCTCTATATAGTGAAATCCCGCAGCATCGAGCCTTTCGGCAATCTTCATCTTTTCCTCAGCAGAAAAACTGACCTGCTCGCCCTGCGTTCCGTCTCTCAACGTAGTATCGTAGATCAAAACATCCCAATCTTTCATAACAATCAGTGCCTTTCAAAAAAAATCCGCTACCAGTTCCCTGATAACGGATTTTATATTTTCTATTTTACAGAATCTTATCCCATCATCAGGCCATACTCGTATGCCCTTCCTATGATAATACTAATTATAATGGTGGATATAAGGTCTCTTCTAATCATAGCGTAACGTAATATAACTTCCTTTTCTACGACGGTAAGCTATACTTTTATACGGTGAATGTCAATAAAAATATGGATCTTCTCCAATTTAGTTGCAGAAGAAGAACCCATACTTCTTCGTTACCTTTTTTGTAACTATTCAGCATAATTTTTTTGTGTTCTTTGAAAAAAGTTCTTGACACGTATTTTTGGTAAATTATCAAAAAACCGGTCACTGTAACACCTTGCCCATAATCGTATGTTGAAGGCATTATGTACTGCCTGATGTGCCTGCAAAATATCCCAGCAGAGCCGTTCGTGAATGAATTGA
>Ga0307990_1001394_pt1 | contig 20467 bp, 19 predicted proteins | sample EllFjometagen129_FD_203168 | JGI IMG/M metagenome (GOLD analysis project Ga0307990, IMG submission 203168) | Marine microbial communities from Ellis Fjord, Antarctic Ocean - #129 | ecosystem: Environmental > Aquatic > Marine > Unclassified | place: Southern Ocean | collected 2014-10-08
GGACAGGAGACCAAGATGCTTGCTGCGCTTTATCTTGCTCAGGAACAATACGGCTGGTTAAGTCCAGAAGCTATTCAACATGTTTCCGGTCGATTAAATATTCAGCCGGGGAAAGTGATGTCATCGGCTAGTTTTTATTCATTATTTAAAATGGAACCCCAGGGAAAGTACGTCATTCAGGTTTGTGAAGGATTATCTTGTTTTCTAGTCGGTGGCGGGGATTCATTAATTAGGTATCTCAGCGAAAGGTTGGGGATCCAGCCAGGAGAAACATCAGTCGATGGACGTTTTACTCTGGAAGTAGTCCAGTGCCTGGCGGCTTGTGGCTCTGCGCCGGCACTCCGGGTTAATGACGAACTTTATGAAAATATGACACCTGATTCCATTGATGATCTGATAGAGACGCTAGAGAAGGGGGATTATTGATGGATAGAGACGGATCAAGAACTGGAATTGCTTTTCAACCAGTATTAACTAAAAATATTAACCGTGAAGGATCTGAGAGAATTCAAATTTACCTGGAATCCGGCGGATATCAGGCCGCACGGAAAGCGCTGACTATGGAACCTGATGAGGTGATAGAACAGGTGAAACGCTCGGGATTGAGGGGTCGGGGTGGTGCCGGTTTTCCAACCGGGATGAAGTGGGGTTTCATGCCCAGGGATGCCAGTACTCAGAAGATTCTTGTTGTGAATACAGATGAAGGGGAGCCTGGCACCTTCAAAGATCGGGAAATTATTGAGCAGGATCCCCATCAGGTGATTGAGGGTGTTTTGATCGCAGCCTATGCGGTCGGGGCGACCAGAGCTTATGTTTATATTAGAGGAGAATTTTTCCTGGGTGTTAAACGTTGGATTAAAGCAATAGCGGATGCTTATGAATTTGGTTTCCTTGGGTCAGATATTCAGGGATCAGGATTCAACCTGGATATGTCCGTTCATCGGGGAGCTGGAGCTTATATCTGCGGCGAGGAAACGGCGATGCTGGAGTCCCTTGAGGGAAAACGAGGTACACCGCGTTTAAAACCACCCTATCCGGCGACCAAAGGATTGTTTGGCCTGCCTACTTTGGTCCAGAATATTGAGACCCTGTCTTGCATCCCCCATATTATTCACAATGGGCCGGAGTGGTTTTCAAAGATAGGAACAAAGGAAAGTGCAGGACCTAAAATATTTTCTGTAAGTGGGAATGTTAATAATCCGGGAAATTTTGAGCTACCCATGGGTATCTCTCTGGAAGAATTAATTGGTGATTATGCAGGTGGAGTACCAGACGGGAAAAAGTTAAAAGCAGTTATCCCGGGAGGTGTATCTACTCCGATCCTGCCTGCCAGGGCACTGGATGTCCGAATGTCTTTTGAAGACCTGGCTGCAGCGGGATCTGCATTGGGAACTGGGGCGGTCATTGTGATAGACGAAACCCAATGTATGGTCGAGGTTACAAGGAGGATAAGCAAATTTTTTGCCCACGAGTCTTGCGGTTTTTGCACACCATGCAGGATAGGTTCCCGACGGATATTTGAGATACTTGACAGAATAGAAAATGGAGCGGGAAGATCGGGCGATATTGAGCTGCTGCTGGAACTGGTAGAGGGAATTGATGGGCATACCTTCTGTCCGATGGGATCAGCTCTTGTTAACCCTGTCCGCTCGGCAATTGAACACTTCCGGGTTGAATTTGAATATCATATTACTCATAAAAAATGTTTGGTACCCAATAAGGTATCTATTTAGGAGAAAGAGTCATGGAAAAAATTCTATTAGTTGATGATGATCCTGATTTCGTTAAGGCAACGAAAATTATATTAGAAAACGAGGGCTATTCTGTAGATAATGCCGGAGGAGGTAAGGCAGGATATCAAAAAGCGAAAAACGATGAGCCGGATTTGATCATCCTGGATGTGATGATGGATACAGTACTTGATGGCGTGACTTTCAGCCGCAAGTTACATGACGATGAGGTGATTAAAAACATCCCGATTATTATGGTTACTTCGATTGCCAATACGGATTATGCAGAGCTCTTTCCTATGGATGAATATATTCCTATTGATGCCTTCCTCAGTAAACCTATTGAACCAGATCGGTTGATCAAGAAGGTTAAAACTATCCTTGCGGGATAACTGTTGATCCCATCAGACCATGAAGATCTTGCTGAAAAAACTAAAAGACCTCTTTGATGGACCGTTTCAAGCTACCCTGATTTTTTCTTTTACCTTGGTTTCAGCTCTCACGATTGGGATTGGGACCTTTGTGATCTCTCAGACGATTTCAGCATACCTGGCTGAGGCGATGGATGAACGCGTGCAGCAAGATATTCAATGTGCTGAGATGTTTTATCGAACCAAGCAGGAAAAACTCTTGCTTACCGCGAATCAGCTCTCACTTTCTTCTACAGTACTTCAGGAGTTTGAGGTGGCTGCGCAAGGAGAAGATATTGCGTTAGCAGTCCTCAATAAAAAACTTCTTTTAGCTCTTGATAATGGAACATTACAAGGGAACTGTGTGGCTGCGATATTGGATCGAAAAGGAAAAGTTATCACCGGTGTAGTCATCAATAATGATCAAAGTAAAAAGATCATTGTTGGTGGCAGAAATTGGTCCTTGTTTAATCCTGCAGCTGTGGCCCTGGAGACCGGATCAACAATTTCCTCAACTGAAGTGATCCCGTTAGCGCTGCTCCAGGATGCTGATTTGTTGGAACAAGCTCGGATCGATCTGTTGGAAACGCCGAAAGCTGGGAAGGACCTGTATGATGACCGGGAAGGCAGCGCGGGTTTGGGCATAGCGGTCGTCTCCCCCATTTTCCAGGAAGGCGAAATCATTGGAGCGGTGACTATCTTTCATCTGTTCAACAATGATTTCACACTTGTTGATTCAATTAAGGATTCGACCCAGATCGACACGGTTACCATCTTTTTAGGCGATTTGCGGGTATCAACTAATGTTATGACAGCGGAAGGCCAGCGAGCGGTTGGAACCCGTGTTTCCGATGAGGTCAGCCAGGTAGTTCTTCAGGAAGGATCAGAATATGTTGGAAATGCGTTTGTGGTAAACGAAAATTTCATTACACGTTATGATCCCTTATTTGACCATCAGGGAGATATCGTTGGTATTTTGTATGTAGGTGCTCGGCAGAAAGTTTTTTTGGATTTCTTAAATACATTTCGAAAGAGAGTTTCCCTGGTAGCTGTGGTGACAATTGTGATGACCTTTCTATTAGCCACCCCGGTCTCCCGGGTGATCACGCGCCCCTTAAAAGATTTACATACCCTGGCTAATACCAGTCAGCTTGTCGCGGAAGGTGATTTGAGTGCTCGCGCTCCCACTACTGCGGGAGGTGAAGTAGGAATGCTGGCGGCTTCCTTTAATGACATGCTAGATACTTTGCAGGAAACACAGGAACAATTAATCCAGTCAGAAAAATTAGCTTCCCTGGGGCAGTTGGCGGCTGGGGTCGCACATGAATTGAATAATCCGCTGGCTACAGTGCTGTTATTTGCCGATGTCTTGGCCAATGAAAATGATTTGAAAGATCAGAACCAAACAGATATTGAGACCATTATTCGCGAAACAAAACGCTGCAAAACTATTGTCGCTTCACTGCTTGATTTTTCCAGGCAGCAGAAGGTTGATGCCAAAAAAATGGATTTGAACGAACTTATCAATCGAGTGACATTCCAGGGAAAGAAACAGCCGCGTTTTGAGCAGGTGAAAATAACTACCCGACTAGACCCATTTCTACCTCAGATAATGGCGGATCCTGTTCAGCTCGAAACAGTTGTAACTAATCTGATGATGAACGCGGCAGATGCTATGCCAGATGGCGGAACGCTGGTTATTCATACCCGGCGAGGTGACGACCGTCAAATAGTGCTGGAACTCGCTGATGAAGGTGTCGGGATCTCTTTTGAAAATCAAGCCAAATTGTTTACACCGTTTTTTACTACAAAGCCGACTGGCAAGGGGACGGGATTGGGTTTATCAATTGTATACGGAATAATTAAAATGCATGGTGGACAAATTATGGTGGAGAGTGAACCTGGCCATGGCACAAGACTTGTTATCCATTTGCCAATCAATAATACCTTTATCCAACCCATAAGCGGCAGTGCAGCTGCTGCCAGCGGTGCAGTCTTAATTGGGAATGAGGAATACTCGGATGAATGATCATAGCCGTGTTTTGGTTGTTGATGATGAGATTGGAATCTGTGAGGGTATAAAGCGAGCGCTGGAGCCGAATGGTATCCTGGTAGATATTGCCTTGGACGGCCCTGCAGGACTCAAAGCCCTTAAGGAAAAAGAATATGATTTGGTGCTGCTGGATATAAAAATGCCCAAGATCAGTGGTTTGGATCTGATAAAAATGGTCCATGAAATTGATCCGGAAATTATTTGCATAATTATCACAGGTTTTGCGACCGTAGAGATGGCTATAACAGCGATAAAACGGGGAGCTTACGACTTCCTGACCAAGCCGTTTTCGCTTGAGGTCCTGCTTCTGGCAGTTAATCAAGGATTGGAGAGGAGAAAACTATCGTTAGAAGCCAAAAGAATCACCCAGGTGGAAATGGAAGCCAAAAGGCTGACCGAAGAGAAGATCCGTCTTGAAAAACTTGATCAGGAAAAAAAGCAATTTATACGTCTGGTCACACACGAATTAAAATCTCCTATATCTGCAGTGGAAAACTACCTGAAGCTAATTTTGCAGGGATATGTAGATCCGGCTGGACAGAATGAAATTTTGGAGCAATGTATAACCCGCACTCAGGAGGAGCGAAAATTAATTGATGACCTTCTTGAATTAGGCCATTTGGAAGTTACGGGGTCTCAATTATGTGTTCCGGTTTGTTTTCGAGAAGTATTGGAGCAAGTGCTTGATGAGTCTGCGGATGAGGTACGACAAAAAGAATTAGATGTTGTGCTAGATTTGGATAAAGAGATTCCAAAAATTAATGCAGTTCCAGAGCAGATAAAAAGTGTGTGGAGCAATTTGATAAGTAATGCAATTAAATATTCACATGTTAAAGGTAGGATAAAGATTGATCTCCGGGTTCATGAGAACACGCTTATTGGATGTGTTCAAGATAGTGGGATTGGTATATCTTCGGAAGACCAAAAAAAATTATTTAGAGAGTTTTTCAGAGCAAAAAACGCCAAAATAGCTGGTATCCCTGGAACGGGTTTGGGTTTGGTTCTGGTTAAACAGATAGTTGAAGGTTTAAAAGGGACTATCTCAGTTGAATCAGAAGAAGAAATGGGATCTATATTCAAATTTCTTATTCCCCTCATAAATGAGGAATAGTTCTCTCTAATAATCAAATATAAAATTCATCACGGTAGAAGAACTTATAAGCTGGGTAATCCCAAAATGTTTACGCAGCATATTTAATACTAATATCTTCCTACAGCTGTAAATACTGCCAAACTGAACAGGATTATATTTACAATCCCCGTGGGAATAAGCTCATTTCTCCGGAGATGGGTCAAGAAAGCTCCTGCCATGGTCATTGCTAATCCGATCGCAGCCAGGGGTGTGAGCCAGGGCAGGATCCCTGTGGCCCATGGAAGAATAATTCCCAGCGCCCCTAATACTTCCACTATTCCAATGCCGTAAACCTGCTGCTGAGAAAAATCTTCTACAAAACCCATTTTATCTGCCAGATCTGCTTTCTTTTTAAGAATTTTCATTGTTCCGGTCATCAGGAAGACTCCGGCTAAGATTCCCTGTAAAACCCATAATGTAATATTCATGATTGCTCCTTAATTGTGTTTCCAATGAAATCCTGATGGAGTACGGAAGTTTATTCTTACTTATTTTTCCTACACTGAATGGAATCGGGACGTTCTACCCGAAACTGAACTGTTTGAATAATCTCACTATTGTCACCAAGTATGCTGGCTGGATGGCTGGATGATCGAGAGTAAATCGTGCTTTAGTGCAATAAGTTAATCGACTACGCATGGTTTTACTCAATCATATTTCTTGATGGTAATGATTTGACGAACTAATTACTTTCAGAAGAGGGAGATTTGTAAAAGTATCCGTATCTAGATACAACCTTTATGCAACAGTTGAGGGATTCAATAGAAAAGAAAATGTGTTTGCACGATATACAGTCATTGCAGAAACCGGGGACTATTTGAAACTTGTTACTGAAATAGCGATTGAACAAACCTGCGGTACCTGGACCAGAGTTCCCCTGGAAACAGATGAATTGGGTAAGAAGCATAGAGGAAAAGTTGTTGGCGTATTTTGGTTGCAGGAATTGGGTAATCTAGAATTGATGTCAAGTAAACAGTTAAGCAGCAGCAGGGATTTTAAGCGGACAGAAAAAACAGAAATCTCATTCTGCCAATCACATTCCCATTTCCCGGGGTTGGTATTGCAGTGCTTCAGCCAGGTGAATAGAAGAGATGCCTTTTTCGCCTGCTAGATCCGCAATAGTTCGTGATAATTTAAGCACCCGATGATAGGCCCGGGCCGATAGGCCAAGCTGTTGAATGGCGCTTTTGATCAAAGTTTGACATTCGCTGTCCAGTGGACAGAACTCCTTGATCTCTCTCGGGATCATATCTCCATTCGATCCCCGGGTAGATTCCTTTAACCTTTCTTCCTGACATTTTCTTGCCATTTCCACTCTGTCCCGAACCTTCCTGGAAGATTCTCCCAGGCGGTCTGAGGTGAGTTTATCAAAATCCACCCGTGGTACATCGACGTGGATATCTATCCGGTCCAACAGGGGTCCGGATAGCCGTTTTTGATAGCGCGTGATTGTAGAAGCAGAGCAGGTGCATTCTTTGACCGGGTCGCCGTAATACCCGCAGGGGCAGGGATTCATGGCTGCCACCAGAGCAAAGTTGGCCGGGAAAGTCAATGAACCCTGAGCGCGGCTGATGGTGACAACCTTGTCCTCGAGGGGTTGACGCAGCACCTCCAGCACGCGGCGGCCGAACTCCGGGAATTCATCCAGGAACAGAACGCCCCGATGGGCCAGGGAGATCTCACCGGGTTGGGGCCAGGTGCCGCCGCCCACCAGACCAGCATGAGAGATGGTATGGTGGGGTGCCCGGAACGGGCGGTGCTGGAGTAGAGGCGTTTCAGAGGGAAGCTTGTCCAGGATCGAGTAGATTCGGGTCACATCCAGAGCTTCGTCAATTGACATGCGGGGCATGATGCCTGGCAGTGAGCGAGCCAGCAAGGTTTTGCCAGCTCCAGGTGGACCGTTCATGAGTACATTATGATTCCCGGCTGCGGCTATTTCAAGAGCCCGCTTTACATGTTCTTGACCTTTGATCTCCTGAAAATCGGTTTGGGTTTCAAGCTCGGGAAGTTCGTTGATGGATATGTTTTGATAGGGAGTAATGGTTTGGGCCCCGATCAGATGCTGGGTTAATTCAAAAAGGCTGTGGACTGGAAGGACCTCTAGATCCGGGATTAGTGCGGCCTCGGGAGCGTCCTCTGCCGGCACACAGATAGTTTTGAATCCCTCATCCCTCGCCATGGCAGCCATGGGCAGCAAACCTGGTGTATGGCGGACAGTGCCATCCAGGGACAGCTCACCAACCACGATCATCTCATCCACGGCATCAGGCGGGATCAGGCCGGTGGTGATTAAAATACCCAGGGCCATGGGCAGGTCATAGGCAGGACCTTCCTTACGAACATTGGCCGGGGCCAGATTGATAACAAGCGATTTGCGAGGGAAACTTGTGGGCAGATTCTTGATGGCTGCCCGGATACGTTCGCGGCTTTCTTTTACGGCCGTATCCGGGAGTCCCACCACGTTGATGTAACCTAATCCATAACTTGTGTCAACTTCTACTTCAATTAAGACCCCCTCCAACCCCAGCACGGCGCAGGAGTAAACGCGTGAAGGCATGGTTTCAGTGTATATAGATACGAGCGCCCTGTCAACGGGTAGGCTGGAACGCTTTCCTTAGATTTTTATTGGTTGGCGAGGAAATTTTCAGCTGTCTCAATCCTCTCCTGGGTGTATTGAATTAACCCGTTTACGGACTTGTCAAAGGCCTGGGTGGAACTGATTTGAGTAAATTCCTGACCTTCTTCCATCACATAGGGGGAAATTAGAGAATGATAGTACTGGTAGGTTTCTGCCATCTCTTCCATAACAAAACCATCTGCCAGGAATTTATCCATATAGGACTGATACGTCTGATAATAGATGGGATCATCCCGCAGGTAACTCACCAGCGGCCAGTTATTGCCAACCCCGCTTAGATCTAATTCCAGGGCACTTCTATCTCTCATCTGCCCCGATGATTTTAAGGACTCGTTATTGTCCCATGGGATCCAGACTAATAGGCTTGTGTCTGGGTCGTTATACAAGTAGTAATTATGCTGCATCACACCATAGGTATCCCAATTTTGGATCACAGTATTCACGGCCAGCCAGTTAAGGAAGGTATCCACGTCGAATACGGCTTCTAAATTCTCCCTCCAACTTTCCGGATCTGAGAACCGGGTTTGATCATGCAAGATATCAAATAGTGCCAGTATGTCGCTGTAATCACCTTCGTCATTGTTGGTTTCCTTGTCAAAGGAAGCTTCTGAAAATGAACCGGCTGCAAAAGTTGCCCCTGAGCCTTCTGGTTTGTATACATTTCCGCTGTCATCGCTAAACTGGGTTTCGATCAGGGTGTCATCCACGACTTCTGCTGCGGTATAGAGCCCAAAATAAATCGGACCCTCGCCATAATCAATATTTACTGCATAGTACGCTGTCTGCGCGGAAGGCATTCCCGCTTCCCTGAACAGATCCGCGGCTATTTTTTCCCTCAGCAGTGAATCATCCCGATAATTGGATGCAAAACTTAATTGTTTGAATCCGTAAAAACGCTGGTCCTCCGTTTCGGAATACTCATCTTCATACTGATCAAAGTCCAATTTGAAGGGAAGTTTTAGTGAACCACTGCTCCAGGTTGATCGCAGGCTGGAATTGCCCTTAAAACGGATGCCAATATGTTCCCAGCTTTCTTCGTCAAAAGAAAACTCCGCTTCCACCCAGACGGGATTTTGATCATCTGCGTCACCAATAATCCCAGCACCAGGTCGCCCCGGCATCATCTGATCTGCGGGTGGGTTCTGTCCATCAGCGGCAGGTTTCTGTCCCTCTCCCGGTGCCTGCACCGGCCTACCAGCAAGTCCAGCCCGCTGCCCACTGCCCTGTTCGCCATAGATAGCTGTCATATCTTCCATCATCAAAGACCAGTTATCTGGTGAGATCGTAATCGTAATTTCATTAACTGTATCCTGAGGGAACACTACGTCGTAGTCGTGCCCATCGTTTTCTAGGTCCTGGTCAGGATCATCCAGCCTGCTTTCAGAAGAGGAGTCGATTTCCCCGGAAGGTATGTTTTCTATACTATCAATTGAATCTGCCGCTGCTGGCGCGCTGCAGGCGGAAACCAATATTATCGTGATCAATATAGATAAGAGGATAGATTTATATTTTTTCATCTTTTTTCCTTATGAAAGGTTGATTTGGGAATAATGAACCCTGCTTAATTTAGGTTTTATCCGTTTCTTCCGGGATCTGCAATCTATTCAATTGTTCGCCGTTGTCATAGTAGACCCGGATACTGGCAGTGTCGCGTAGAAAATTGATTTTTCCGACTTCCAGGCGTCTGATGATCAACCCGGTTCTTTCTTCAAGATCTTCCATTAATAGGCCGTAGTTTTCCGGCCGGATGAGATTGATCTTTTCGTAAGTAATGGTTTTTGATGACTCGAAAGCAAACCCCCATTCGTTTTCAAGGATAGATAGGATTAAGATCACCGATAGATTTGCTATCAGTAATTTCGCCCAATGATCTCCGGTTGCCGCTGAAGCATTCATAACTGGCAGGGCAGCAATAATGAACAGGTAGGTCATTTCCCGGATAGGAATAGGGTTGGTCCGATACCTTAATACCGAGAAGATAGCAAAAAGACCAAAACCTACCCCTATACTCATCTCTACACTGGCCATCATACTTACTACAAAGAAGATGATCAGGCTAAATGCTAAGAAAGTGAAAACATATTTTTTGCTGCGGTGTTTTGGATAGTAGATCCAGCGCACTATGATAATTGACGTGACCAAATTCAGCCCAAGGGCGATTAGAAAATCACTGAGTCCGTTCATTTGTAATATCTCCTCCCAGCAGGTTGCTGATACGATGAAGAATGGGTTTAAAACGATTGTGTTTGATCTCCGGGAATAACAAACTGATCCCGATACAGTATTTACTGAAAGGAGAAGGGCGAACTCCTCCCCTTTTCATTCGGTTCATGAAGGGGGAATTGGGATTGTAGACTGCCTGTTTAATTTCTGCTATCATCAATCCTTCCAAATCTCGGCTGAGGTTCCCATTGGAATAATTCAGCTGGCTGTCCAGGGTAACCCTCTCCAGGCCGTCGTTCTTTACCAGGGTTGTCCGGGTATACCAGACCTCTAGCTTGGGATCAAGCTCTGCCAGGGAGCAGGGTACATTTGCTGATAAGAATGTATTCTCATTATCAAGAAAGTGATCCAGGTTGCGTTCAGTTTGGATCCTGCTCTTTCTGGTCCTCTTCCGGTTATCTTTATATTTCACTTCCAGGAAGTTAGCCTTTGAGTCAAGATAAGTCCGTTGGCGGATCTTCCACCGTCGGCCAGAGCCATTTTGATGCTGCTGGAAGAAATGGAAATCGGAAGTATCGTAATATTCCGTCCGATAACTGCAGATTCGCTGCCCCGTGATCTCTAAGACCCGGTAATAGCTTTCAAGTTCAGAGAGAAAACCGAGAACCTGATCTCCGTGGAAGATGTACTTGGTTTCCTGGCGATCCATCAGGGAAGCTTTCCCCACTTCTTCGAGTGAGATAGGGGAAAATTGGTTCAACCTCGACTGAAACGAGCCCAGAACGTTATCCAATACCGGAAAAATATTGGCCTCTTGGTATTGCAGGGTATCTTGTTCTCTTAATATCATATTGTTCATACCTGATCCTTTTAAATCTGTTCTCAGGATAACAATTAATTGTTAAGAAATTTTTAGGTTGATGTAAAAAAGAAGTGGAGATAGGAAATAGAGACTGTGTTTTCGGTGCCCGGATAACCCTGTTGGCTCAGAAGAGTAGGTGATGAATCCGTGCTACAATATCGGTATCATGGCAGATAAGAAAAAAGCCCCTGCGGGCTCATTTTTTTGGCAGATCATATTTCCAGCGTTAATTGGAACGCTGCTGATCCTGTTAGTGGGGATCATGGTTGTTTTGTATACTAGCCCAGGGATAATTTCCAGATTCGCGGAAATATCCACGGTGTTGTTAGTCATTCCGGTTTTATTCAGCTCGTTAATATTGATGCTGTTGCTGGTGGCGCTGATTGTCTTGGTCATAAAAATCATCCAGGGTTTGCCTTCCATTACTGGATGGGTATTGGAAAAGCTGGAATGGGTCCAGAAAAGTATCCAGGTAGTTTCAGAAAATGCGGTTGTGCCAGTCGTTCGCCCCGCTGCCCTTCTGGCAGGATTCCGGCGCTTCTTCTCAAAAGATAACTCTGATATTCAGATTGATTGATAAAGGTGGTAAGCTGTTATGAATGTTGAAAATCAGGATCAGGAAAAACAATCCAGTAATTTTATCTTCATTATCCTGGGAGCTGTGCTGGGTGCGGTCACGGGTGCCGGTGCGGGTTTTTTACTTGCTCAGCGGATAGAAGAAGGTGAGGAAATTCAACTCACTGCTGGTGATGGGATCAAAATCGGGGGATCCATTATTACTTTCTTGAGGCAAATTTCCAGCCTGGGCAACCAGTAAAAATTTGAGGATCATTTCTCATTTATGGCTCACCGCAATCCCACACCCCGGGATGTCTTTGTGGGGGAATTCCGTCGGGAATATTATTTAACTGCTGAAGAAGATTGGATCCTGGACACACCTGGGGGCAATGCCCTTTATGCCGCCGTGGGATATCTGGTCTGGGAAAAAGACCAAACACCAGGAATACTAACCCGGGTTGGGGAAGATTTCCCACAAACCTGGCTAGAAGACTTTTCCAATCATGGAATTGATGTGAATGGAGTGGTTGTCCTCCCTCAGGCAGTAGACTTGAGAGCTTGTATTATCCAACAACAAAATACAACCGATCTGGTTGGAAACCCTATTCCCCATTTATCGCGTCTTGGTTTAGCCATGCCGCCCGGTCTTATTGGTTATCAGGATCTGGATCAAAAACCGAGTAAACGCCGTGCCGCTAAAATTACTGCTATTCATGGAAGTGATGTGCCTGATGGTTACCTGGGTGCAACAGCAGCCCATCTCTGCCCGTTAGATTATTTATCCCACAATCTGCTCCCTGCGCTGCTTCGGCAGCGGGGTTTCTCAATTATCACTCTTGATCCCTCTTCTTCTTATATGGATTCTGCCTATATGGGAGATATCCCGGCGTTGATTACTGGTTTGACTGCTTTTATGCCAGAAGATAGAGATCTGCTCAACCTCTATAAAGGAAGATCAGCAGATCTTTGGGAGATTGCAGCTGACCTGGGCCGTTTCGGTTGTGAGCTGGTGATCATCAAACGCGGTGCTGCCGGGCAGTATTTGTACGATACTGCATCGGGTAGAAAATGGGAGATCTCGGCGTACCCTTCCAGGGTTAAAAATCCAGGTGGTATCGGCAGTGCTTTTTGTGGCGGTTTCCTGGCTGGTTATCGGAAAACATTTGATCCCCTTCAAGCAGTCTTATATGGCAATGTAGCTGCTTCACTGGTGATTGAAGGGGCGGGTCCATTTTTTGCTCTGCAGGCCTTACCGGGATTGGCTGAAGCTCGACTGGAGTATATTCAGGGAGCAGTGCGAGAGGTTTAATTCCGTAAATAGTAGGTCGATTATCGGGGACCGTGGGGGCGACGAGATGCGTCGCCTTTTTTCTAATCTGCCTGTCATCCTGGCCATGACTCCGAGAGAAGCTGAGGAGGAAAGGGAAGGATCCACCAGACGATCAAATATCTGAGCCAATACTCAATACAAAGCTAAACCCATTCATATGGAATGTGGATTTGGATTCTTCGCATACGCTCAGAATGACAATCATGAATGAATTCAAGTAAATTTACATTTGGATGATTGGCCCGGCAAATACTCAAGCCTGATTACTTACTCCATTTTCGTGGTTGAATATCTAAAAAGCCTTCATTATTGAACAACCCTGATAATTCCTTAGTTTCACCTGCCATCACTTTGCTGTTTGCAAAAAACGGAAAGTCAAAATTGGTGCTGTCTCCGGCCTTTTTTCCTGGAATGGGCATTAATCGGGCGGTGAGGGGTTTATTTAACCTGAGTGAGAGAGCTGCCAGGTCCATCAATATCGAACTGATCTGGTCAGCTGTGATATCTCCAGGTAGAGGGACTGTGTCCAACCCGGTACCACACACCGCGGAATATAGCAGCAGGTCTTTAATTGTAAGGGAGCCCTCAGCCGCGCGTTCTGCGAGCACTGAATCTTCCAGAACTGGCAGCATTAAGCCGCTGAACCCGGTCCGTTGAATATTTGCACGGTCAATTGTGTCAGCCAGAAAAGCGGCAGCTGCCAGGGATCCGTGCTGCCCAATTTTCCTCAAGCCAAGATTTTCCAGGGCCCCACCTATCGATAAACCATTTTCCGGAAACGGGGCTAATGAGTAGTCGATTCCTGTAAACTCCGCCTCAGTAGTTTTCTCGATATGGTCGGCCAGAGGTGCTAATCTGGCATTAAGATCTTCAAGTCGCCTAATTAATCCCTTCCGGGCCTCTTCAAAAGAGGAAGCATCAGAAAAAGTCTGAACCGCAAGGTCCGCGCCTTCAACGGCAAAGGCGAATGAGGATCGGCCATTGTTGCTATAAGCAGCGGGGAAAAAAGGAGCGCCGGCTGAGACATTTCCTAGGGCAGCGAAATACAAGTTGGAAAACCCATTTGGATCCAACGGTGTTAACCGGTGGATGACTTCGCCACAGCTTCTAACAGCAGGAAGGGATACTCCTTTTTCAGGGTCAGTCATCAACCCGGAACAAAAAGTGTTCTCTGTTGAATCGATTAATTCCGGTATCAAAGCATAACTGTCAGGGTAATCTGGCATGGCGGGCCCCAACGAGATGTATTCGTACCCCATACTGTTCAGGGTTCTTTCTAACAGGATGGCATAATCTATCACTTGGCCTGCCCGCATACCTTTTAGAAGAACTGGAAAGGGAATTGTGGCGAAACGAATCGTCTGCACTGCAAATTTGGAATCCTGGAATACAGCTTGTACTTCCTGGTTGAATTTCTCAGCCCGGATGAGGAATTTTGGATCAATGGGTGATCCGGGGTTGTCAAATAGCGTCACTGAACGAATTTTCATAATATTTAATCCAGGCTCAATAATTAAGAGTTAATGTCTTTTTCAGCAGGCGATTGATTTTGGTCTCTGCGGTAATTTTCCCTGATCATGTCAATACTCGTAAAGCTGCCCTTTTTCTCTTTTACATACCAATACAACCATCCATTAGCAGGTTTGCCATTCAGGATGTGTTTGGTTGTTTGGTGAATAGACCCTTCGAATTTTCCAAAAAGCAGGATCCCGTTGGGTTTGACTTTCGCTGTCATGGTCGGATCCTGATTAAAATATAGAGATTGTCCGGGATTGATGTAACCAGTTTCGAGTAATCGCGAAAATGGAACCCGGGGTGCAAGCCGTTTTTCATCCCTGAGAACAAAGGCTTCGGGACTGTACTCTTCGATCTTGATCTGTTTTATCCGCTCCTGAGCAATGGGTATGTAAGTGGGGTTGCTCTCGATGCCGATCCAATTTCGCTGCAGGATCTTTGCGGCTGCTCCTGATGTACCAGTCCCGAAGAAAGGATCTAGTACTACATCTCCTGGGTTAGTGGATGCCAGTAAAACGCGGTAAAGCAAGGAGAGTGGTTTTTGGGTTGAATGAGCGCTTTCGCCGTTGACCCGGATGCGTTCTTTTCCCTTGCATATAGGCAGCTTCCAGGTGCTGCGCATCTGTTTCCCATCGTTAAACGGCTTCATAGCGTGATAGTTAATGGTGTATTTGCATTTTTTGTTCTGTTTGGCCCAGATCAGAGTTTCGTGGGCATTTGTAAACCGAACGCCCTTAAAGTTGGGCATTGGATTGGTCTTTTCCCAAATGATCTCATTGATCACCCAAAAACCTAAATCTTGGAGAGATTTTCCGACCCGATAAATATTATGATAAGTGCCGATGACCCAAAGCGCTCCCTCGGGTTTTAACACGCGGCGGGCAGCTGTTAACCAGGTTGCCGTAAATTCATCATAAACCTGGTAATTGTCAAATTTGTCCCAGTCGTCATCTACCCCCGCCACTTTACTGAAATCCGGCCTGGTTAAATTGCCTTTGATTTGCATGTTATAAGGCGGATCGGCAAAAATCAGGTCTATGGAGTTTTCTGGCAGCTGCTGCATGATCTGAACTGCATCGCCATGAAGAATCTGATTAAGGGGGAGTTCTTTTTTGGTCATAAAACCTGCATATAGGGTTGGATTAATCCAGAAGATATCGCTGGCGGCGGATTTCAAAGAGGAGGATAGCTCCTGCTGCCGCCGCATTTAACGATTCTGAGTGTGTGTTCATGGGAATATGTATAGTGTGGTTTGCGAGTTCGCGGGCTTCCTTTCCTGGACCATGAGCCTCTCCCCCCAGGATAATTCCCAGTGGGCCTGTTAGATCTGTTTCCCAACAACTCTTCCCTTGATTCATGTCTGCCAGATATAGAACCATCCCCGTTGTGAGTTGGAGGATTTCATCCCAGGGGGCAGAAATTGCAGGTAGTCGAAAATGTGCGCCCATCCCTGACCGAATTACTTTCGGTGAATATAGATCCACTGCTCCAGGGGATAATAGGAGCATATCAACGCCAGCCGCAAGGCAGGATCTCATCAAAGTGCCCAGATTTCCGGGATCCCGTATTTCGTCCACTATGAGAACCAGGTCTTTCCTGTCTGGAATCGGCAGCGGTTCGATCGGGAAAATTGCCGTGATCCCTTGAGAATTTACGGTATCACTGGCGGCGTTCAAAACATCCGGAGCAGTAAGATCGCATGAAACCTGTTGGTCCTGGAAAATTTTCACCAGCGCTTGCCCTCGCTGATCGAGATCAGAAGAATAGAGCACTTGCTCGGGTATTTGGTCTGCCTGGAGGGCCTCTTCCAATAATCGGACCCCTTCAACGACATAGGCGTTTTCCATTTTCCGGAATTTCGCCTGGGAAGTTAATTGTTTAATTCTCTTTATTTTTTGATTCTGCCGGGAAGTGATCATCTTGGTGTACCCTCTCAAGAATCGATTGTAGCATTAAAAACAAAAAGGACAGGTGGCCCTGTCCTCTCTGATTTGAGCTTCATTACGTTATGCGACGGCTTTTTTCGCCTTTTCTACAACCTGGGCAAATGCTTCCGGATGGCGGACAGCCATGTCAGCTAGCATTTTGCGGTTAATGTTGATCTTTGCCTCTTTTAATCCGTAGATCAAGCGGCTGTAGGTCAACCCGTTGATGCGGGAAGCGGCGTTGATCCTGGTGATCCAGAGCCGGCGCAGATCCCGTTTCCTTGTCCGTCGGTCCCGGTATTCATACCAGAGACTTTTCAACATGGCTTCGTTAGCTCGGCGGTAAAGTTTACTGCGCGTGCCGTAATTCCCTTTCGCCATCTTTAGGATTTTCTTATGACGACGACGACGGTTTGTACCTGTTTTTACTCTTGCCATTCTTTACTCTCCTGCAAACCCCTGAGCGCCGGTTGCCTATTGGCACCTGTTGCCGCACTCAGCAGCTGCGATACTTGGTTTTTACAGCCCGGTTAATATACCATATCAAGTATGTTTTGCACACCCAGAGAGGTACGGATTTCGGCTGAAAGAAAACCGTGATTACCTCTGGGCAACTTGATGAATGGGAGTTTTATTCTTTAGCGGGAGCTATTACCATCAACATGGAATACCCTTCCCGGGAAGGCCTTTGCTCCACCACGCCAACATCACTCAGTTCATCGGCGATATCTTGCAACATCTTGAAGGCAATTTCTGGGTAATGGGACTCGCGTCCCCGGAATTGGACCCGGACATTCACCTTTTTCTTGCTTTCCAGCCACCTTCTGGCGTCACGGACTTTAAAGTTCGCGTGATGTTCAGTGGTTTTGGGTCGCAGGCGAATTTCCTTCACTTCCACGATCTTCTGTGATTTACGAGCCTTCTGGCGTTTTTTTTCTTGTTCGTAGAGGAATTTTCCCAGGTCCATCACCTTACATACAGGTGGTTTAGCATTGGGCGCAACTTCTACCAGGTCCATTTCGGCGTCATTGGCGATCTGTCTGGCTTCTGCTATCGGTACTACTCCAATATTTTCCCCGGCGGCCCCAACAAGGCGAACTTCATTAGCCCTGATACGATCATTGGCCCGGTAAGTAATGTCTCCTATTGCTTGCTCCTTTTTTAATTCCAGTTAGACTTCAATAATACCATTATTTTGGGAATAACGATACGGAAAGCAGGGGGCAGAGAGGAATAATCCAGTCCAATCTGCCCCCTAATTCTAGATTTGGGTGTGCTCTTTGACTTCCTCTTGCATTCGATGTATGAGCTCGTCAATGCTCATTGGGTCCAGCTGGGCGCCAGAACGTAACCGGGGAGCCACTGTGCCGGCTTCCTGCTCCCGATCACCCACGACCAGCATATAGGGAATCTTTAGCTTTTCTGCATCGCGGATCTTCGCTCCCATTCTGTCACTGCTGTCATCCACGGTGACGCGCAGACCCTCGGCTTTCATTTTTTTAGCCGCGGCGTGGACATAATCCAAATTGCGGTCAGTGATTGGGATCAACACCGCATGTGTGGGTGCCAACCAGGGGGGGAAAGCTCCGCCATAATGTTCAACCAGAATACCCATGAATCTTTCCATAGAGCCGAGCAGCGCTCTGTGGATCATATAGGGTCTGTGCTGTTTGCCATCTTCGGCAACATAGTTCAAATCAAACCGGTCTGGTAAGTTAAAGTCAAACTGAATTGTGCTTAACTGCCATTCCCGATCAAGGGCATCAATTATCTTAAGATCAATTTTAGGTCCATAAAATGCTGCGCCTCCCTCATCAATGTCATAAGGAAGGTCTGCTCTTTCCAGGGCTTCCCGGAGAGCTTCAGTAGCTGCATCCCAGCGATCAACATCACCTGCTGACTTGTCTGGATCCCTGGTTGCCAGGTAGGCATGGAATTCTTTCATCCCAAAACCGCGCAGAATATGCAGACAAAAATCCAACACACGATCGATCTCTTCCGGCATTTGTTCAGGACTGCAGAAGATATGGGCGTCATCCTGGGTAAAACCGCGTACCCGCAGCATTCCGTGCAAAACCCCGCTGCGTTCATAGCGATATACTGTGCCCCATTCTGCCCAACGCAATGGCAGTTCACGGTAACTATGAAGGGAATTCTTATAGATCATGATGTGGAAGGGACAATTCATTGGTTTCAGATAATAAGATTCCTGGTCGATATCAAGTGAGGAATACATATTTTCTTCATACCAGGTTAAGTGGCCGCTGGTCTCCCACAAATTGGCTTTTCCGATATGGGGTGTGGAGACAAACTCATAACCATTCTTGAGGTGTTCTTCCTGGCAGTATTTTTCAGCTTTGTAGCGGATATAGGCTCCGTTGGGGTGCCAGAGGATTAAACCGCTGCCAACGTCGGGGTTGGTGCTGTAAAGGTCAAGATCCTTGCCCAACCTGCGGTGGTCGCGCCTTTTAGCTTCCTCGAGCTTCTCGAGGTAGGCTTCCAACTCGTTTTTCGTTTCCCAGGCCGTTCCATATATGCGCTGGAGCATGGGATTGTGTTCATCGCCCCGCCAATATGCACCCGCCACATTCAATAATTTGATTGCTTTAGGATTGATCAGCTTTGTGCTCTCTACATGGGGTCCCCGGCACAGGTCTTCGAAATCGTCGTGGGTATAGGTTGAAATTACGGTTTCTTCGTTCACCGGTTCGCCGTACTCATCCAGTCCCCCTGCTTCCAACCCATCAATTAGATCCAGCTTATAGGGTTGGTCCTTGAAGAGTTCCCGGGCCTCATCGGCAGAAAGCTCGCGGCGGATGAATCCATGATCCTCGGAGAGGACCTTGCGCATCTTGCCTTCGATATGTTCCAGATCTCCCGGAGTTAGTGGCCTTGGTAGATCAAAGTCGTAATAGAATCCATCAGCTATGGGCGGCCCGATCGCGATCTTGGCTTTACCTTCCGGGAAGATATCCCGAACTGCCTGAGCCATAACGTGGGCAGCTGAATGCCGGATCTTCCATAATTCCGATCCCAAATAATCGTCTTTTGCCATAATTTACCTCCATTAAAATAAAAACTCCTGCCTGCTGGGGCAAGAGTTTCTCGCGGTTCCACCCAGATTTAAGTCCAATATTGTGATGCTGGACTAATCTCATTGGGCCAGTAACGGGGCCATACGTGTCGCCTTACTCTCTGTTGATTTCAGGGACCCGCTCGCGGGGGGTTTTCGAAGTGAGTCTTCCAAGAAAGCTCTCAATCTGTGGCTTTCATTCCCTGTTGAAGACTTTTACCTTTACTCGTCCCGGTCAACGCGTTAATTTATTGCTGGATATTATAGCGTCTTTTTCTGGAAAATCAAGTTTCCCGTCTTAACCTCCCATTTGGACCATATATTTTTTAATCTCTGGGACGGTGGTTAGTTTTTCGTAAAAGAAATTATTGACTATGTTGATCACCTCATCGCGGGCAGCTTCAATAGTGTGAGGTATGGCTTCTCCTTGATGCTGATCTTCTAACGCATCACGGAGATTAAGGAGGTGTTGAACAACAATGCTTTCTTCGTCACCTTCTAGCGTCCTGACCACTTCGAGGATCAAACTATCTGCTTGGGACTGGACTATTTCCTTGGTTATACTTGATTCCGGGTGGCTGCATTCCTCCATGGTGCGGATCAGCGCCCAGACTTGATACAACATGGATGAAGGTTCATCAAATAACTCTCTGATAATCGCCGCTTCGTTATACCGTCCTGTTAATCGGAAGATGTTATACATTCGCTTAGCGGCTTTACCGTAGTTAATGTTTTTTGTGATGTATTTATTAACTTCTTTTTCAAGTTGTTCAATATATTCTTCCAGGGCGTCAGCAGAAACATGCTGTGAAAGCTTGGAAAATAGTGGAATGGATTCCTCATCCAGATATATTTCCTGGAAATATGGGTCAAGGAAACCGTCCAGCGGGATGATCTTCCCGTCTGGCCCTTCCCAGGTAACATCCAGCATATTACTGACATTAACTAGTTCGTCACGGACTGGATCTCCGAAAACCCAGTCGAGTTTACACCAACCTGGATTAAGTGCGATTTCTGACCAGGCAATCTCTATTTCGCTGCCGTCTAGAGAGCTGGCGCTAATCTTCCCTGTCAATAC
>Ga0307990_1001395_pt1 | contig 20465 bp, 22 predicted proteins | sample EllFjometagen129_FD_203168 | JGI IMG/M metagenome (GOLD analysis project Ga0307990, IMG submission 203168) | Marine microbial communities from Ellis Fjord, Antarctic Ocean - #129 | ecosystem: Environmental > Aquatic > Marine > Unclassified | place: Southern Ocean | collected 2014-10-08
AATGAAATCAAAGAGATACAACACAAAATCAATCGAAGACCTAGAAAAAACTTAAATTATGACAATCCTAAAAATATATTTTATAAATTTGTAAATAAGAAAGTTGCATTTGCTGGTTGAATCTACGTTTGAGTATTTTTCTAAGATAATATTGCGTAAAATAAAAATATTAGTAATTTTGCAGGTCTTGAGCCATTAACTCAGTTGGTTTAGTCCGCCAACTGGCGGATGACAGGCAAAAAAATGGGTCATTAACTCAGTTGGTTTAGTCCGCCAACTGGCGGATGACAGGCAAAAAAATGGGTCATTAACTCAGTTGGTTTAGAGTGTTACCTTGACAGGGTAGAAGTCGCTGGTTCGAATCCAGCATGACCCACTAAATTGGAAGTGTAAGCTTCCTTTTTTCATAATGGATAGTTTTTACACATACGCCTTGTTTTCAGAACAATATAATAAAATTTACATTGGTTATTCATCTGATGTAGGCAAACGACTATTGGCTCATAATGATGAAAGGAACAAAGGATGGACAGCAAAATTCCGACCATGGAAAATTATTTATACGGAAAGTTTTGAGACTAAATCTGAAGCCATGAAGAGAGAAAAACAGCTCAAAACGGCTAAAGGGAGAGAATTTATATGGGGTATAATAAAGAATAATTAATGACTTTTAACGAAAGGAAATCAGTTGGTTTAGTAAGCCAACCGGCGGATGACAGACAAGAGGTCACTGGGAAACATGTCCGACTTTTGGCGGAAATCCAGCATGACCCACTAAATAGGAAGTATAAGCTTCCTTTTTTCATTATGGATAGTTTTTACACATACGCCCTTTATGAGATAAAACAAACGATTGATAACAAAAATTCCTACTATATTTGTCTGAACAATGCATAAAACGCAATTAGGCACAAAATGGACATACACTTTATTGCAATTGGCGGTGCTGCCATGCATAACTTGGCAATCGCACTCAAAGAAAAAAATCATCGCGTTAGCGGATCAGATGATGAGATTTTTGACCCATCAAAATCCCGTTTGGGAAAACACGGTTTGCTACCCGATGCTTGGGGATGGTTTCCCGAAAAAATTCAATCCAACCTAGATGCTGTCATTCTTGGAATGCATGCTCGAAAAGACAATCCGGAATTGTTAAAAGCACAGGAACTGGGATTGAAAATTTATTCCTACCCTGAATTTCTTTACGAGGAATGCAAAAATAAAAAACGCTTGATTATTGCAGGAAGTCACGGCAAATCCAGTATTACCAGCATAGTAATGCATGTACTAAAGCATTCCGACCACCGTTTCGACTACATGGTAGGCGCCCAAATTGAAGGCTTCGAAACCATGGTGGGATTATCAGATGAAAGCGATATTGCCATTTTTGAAGGCGACGAATATCTCTCATCTCCCATTGATATGCGCTCAAAATTTTTGTGGTATAAACCGCATACCGCAGTAATTACAGGAATCGCATGGGACCACGCCAATGTATTTCCTACAGAAGAAAATTACATTAAACAGTTTAAGACCTTTATTCAAAGCATTCAACCCGGCGGAAAACTTTTTTATTATGAAGGCGATTCAAAACTAACAAGCATCGCTGAGGGAAATAAATCGATTTCAGCACGACCATATTCAGCCCATCCCTTTGAAGTAAAACAGGGAGCGGCATATCTCAAAACAGATACCGAAACAATAAAGCTCCATATTTTTGGCGCTCATAACATGCAAAACATTCAAGCTGCTCGCTTAGTTTGTCATGAAGCCGGCATATCTGACCAGGAGTTTTATACCGCTATTCAAAGTTTCAATGGAGCATCACGCCGCCTTGAAACACTTGAAAAAACTGATAATCTCACCGTGTTTTTTGATTTTGCACATGCCCCTTCCAAAGTAAAAGCAACCACAGAGGCAGTAAAATCAATTAATCCGGAAAGAAAACTAACCGCTGTACTTGAGTTGCACACTTTCAGTTCACTTAACACAGATTTTCTGCCACAATATAAATATGCCCTCAGGAAGGCGGATCTTGCTTATGTGTATTTCAATCCGAAAGTTGTTAAACACAAAAAGCTACCACCCTTATCTCCGGAATTTGTAAAATCATGTTTTGGTGATTCCGTTCAGGTTTTTACCGACGCTGAAATTCTGATGGAAAACATCAAAACGAAAGTGCACTATCCCGGAAATTTATTAATTATGACGTCGGGAAATTTTGATGGTCAAGATATTCGTACATTTGCAAAATCAATAACGGATTTCCATTAATAATTATTGAGAAAACATCGAATCATGAAACAAAAACACAGCATTCACGTATTGCTTTTTCTGCTGATTTTCAGTTTTTCAGCCTGTAAAATACAAGCTCCGATTATTGGAGAACCAACATCTTATGAATTAGAAAAATTGGATTTAAAAGAAATCAAATTAAAAATCTGGTTGCCTATTGAAAACCCAAATAATATCAAATTCAATATTAGCGATGTTGATATGGATATTTATGTCAACGGTTTAAAACTCGGAAAAGTCACGAAATTAGAAAAAGTACATATTCCCAAAAGATCGAAAGATATTTACGCCATAAAGCTGAATGTTGCCATGAAAGACCTCGGTATCAGTGCCATATCCGCTATGCGGGAGTTAAAACGCCGAAAAGTAAATATAAAATTAGATGGTTCTGTAACAGTTTCGAAATTTGTGATTGTTAAAAAGATTGAAATTGAAGCCGAAGAATCCGTTAAAATTTGGTAGTTTAGCATGAGTTTTGAATGCCCGCAAGTTATGAAACGAATTAGTCTGACATATTTTATATTAATTCTGATTTTCAGTCTAAGTGCTTTTGCACAAACGCCACCGGAAAACAATCCCTCCACTATAAAAGTTGAGGAAGTAAAGTTGTTTAAATCAACTGCTTATTCTGGAAATGTAGAAATCAATCAAGCTGGTGAAATAGCCAAATTAGTTGGCGTTCACATGTTCATTTTGAAGAAACAGAAGGGATTTGAAGGATATCGCATTCGGATTTTTGCAAAAACGGGTGCTGGTGCTCGTACCGAAGCTGATGATTTACGTGTCAATTTCAGGGAAACCCATGAAGATATCACACCATATCTGCATTACAATACTCCAAATTGGGAGATTCATGTCGGTAATTATCGGACGCGTGTGGAAGCCATGGAAGTTTTTGATATGATAAAAGAAGATTATCCGCAAGCATTCATCATAAAAAGCATCATTGAATTTCCTGTATTAGAAACCCAATCGGAAGAAACAGAAGCACCAGAATAATGGACAACAATACGCTGACAAATCATGCTCATGAAATCCGGCGTCAGGTATTAATATCTTTAAACGCTGCAGGCTCAGGACATCTTGGTGGATCACTCGGTCTGGCAGATATTTTCACCGTTTTATTTTTTGATTTTTTGCACCATAAACCGGAAAATCCGACATGGGAGAAACGAGATAGGTTGGTGCTTTCAATTGGCCATGTTGCTCCTGTTTTATATGCAAGCCTAGCTGAAGCCGGATATTTTCCAAAATCAGAATTACTGAGTTTGAGAAAACTTGGCTCCAGACTGCAAGGACATCCTGCCATAGCTCATAATACTCCCGGTCTGGAAACTTCTTCCGGCTCGCTCGGACAAGGTTTATCCATCGCGGTTGGAATGGCACTTAGCGACAAAATTGACAATAAAAACCGTCGAGTTGTAAGCATACACGGAGACGGGGAATTGCAAGAAGGAAGTATCTGGGAAGCTGCAATGAGTGCCTCAAATTACAATTTAAAAAATCTAACTGCGATTATTGACAGAAATGGTTTGCAAATTGATGGAAATACTGAAGATGTTATGCAGCTCGAGCCTCTACGGGCAAAATGGGAAAGTTTCGGCTGGAATGTCATTTCCTGCAACGGAAATTCCATCCCAGAAATAAAAATTGCGTTAAAAAATGCAACACAATCAGATAAACCCAGTGCTATCATTGCAAAAACACGCATGGGTGCCGGAGTTAAAACCATTGAAAACAATCACAAATGGCATGGTAAAACACCAAACGACAAGGAGTTACCGGAGTTTCTAAAGGCTTTGGATGAAAACAAATCACCTGATTAAAAACTCGCTCTTAAACTCAGCATAATACGACGTCCCATTGCAGGAATACCGGATGAATACGGACGATACAACTGATCTGTCAGGTTCTCTCCAGCAACTGAAATGTACAGATTTTCATTCATTGCATAATTAAATTTGAGATTCAATGTCATCCAGGCAGGAGAATATAATCCTTCCTCATTAAATCGTTCCGATTCTGGCAATGTCAACTGTTCCGCTGCATAATCAGTATCAGTAAGGTACATATGTGTTTTGCCATGCTCTTCAGGACTCAGTTTATCCGGCGAAATTTCCCCATTATACACTGCATATGCATCAACTTTTACATTTCCGAAATTCAGCAAAAGATGTGTTTGTCCAAACAGTGGTGGAACATGTCGATAAGGATTTCCGTCCTGGTCAGCTCCTGCCGTATAATTTATTTGCGTTTTAAAACTGATGTTTTTATATAAATCTATATAAATCCCTGCAAAGGCACCATAAACATCAACACGCCCCACATTTTGAATTGCCTGAACTGCAGACATTGCACCATCATACATAATGGAATCCCTTCCATCAAATTGAAAATCATCCCGCACCATGGCATTTGTTAAAACGGTATAAAAAGCACCGGCATCAATGCGAATCATATCCTCTATGGTTTTGCTTGTGCTAAAATCAAGATTATAAGCATATTCAGCTTGTAAGTTTTCATTAGGGACAACTACTGCACCTGGCTCTGAATCGAAAACTTTTCCGATATCATCAATATTTGGTGCTCTGTATCCGGTACTGAAATTCAGATTCATTTTCCATGTTTTGTCTGGACTATATACGAATCCCGCCATAGCATTGGGAGCTAAACCTGTCATTTCAATTTTATTATACGGGAAATCATAAAACGTTGAAGAAAACGGGGCAAATGCATAAACCGCATTTATCCGCATACCAGCATTCATAGTAAATTTCGCATTAAACAAATGTCTATACACAGCATAAAGCGCCGCTGTACTGTAATCAGAATTATCTGGATAACGGGGAGCAACCATGCTTTCTTCATCTGTTAATATATTTTCCTGATGTCCGTATGAATAAACTTTACTCATAGTCCCTTCAAGCCCGTAAAAAAGAGCGTTTTTAGCGTCAAGTGGTTTGAAAAAATCGGCATTCAAAGTTACCATTTGTACTTTTTCAGTTCGATGTCTCAAAATGTCAGCATATAATTTCCGGTCATGTCGACTTTCTGTATAATCCTGATAAGCCAATTGAACTTTCATTTCATCATACAGTTTATTTGCTTTATGGTCTTCATATTTCAAGGCATGCATCATCCATTCCTGCGGACCATAATACCATTGCGCATATTTCGGTAAACCGGATTTCATTTCTATGAGACGGTCATAGCGAGGAACATTACTTGTTGAACTATAATGGAATGCATATTCCAGTTGTTTATCTTCATTGATTTTATACGCCAGTTTCTGCAGGATATTTAATTGAGAGTACCCGGAAAATCTTGCTAAATAGGGGTCATAACTAGGAACAACAGAATCCCGGTCATCGTATCGAAACACAACATCATCTTTTGTAAACTGATCGAGATTATCCGAAGAAACGCCAGTTTTCCCCATTTGCAAATCGCTAAAATCAGATGCAGAAACACTGGTAATAGAGCTCCATTTTTCTCTAGCAATATTAATATCGAAATGCCCAGTTTTCTCGAGATTTCCAGAATTATATCTCACCAGAGCATTACCGTTAAAATTCGTTGAATCATTATCAGAAAATCGGTGTTCCAGAGTATGAAAATCCATAACTCCGCCAATGGCATCGCTACCGTAAATTACAGAACCCGGTCCAAAAATCACTTCACTACCTTCCAATGAGTTAGGGTCAACTGAAATGACATTTTGCAAATTTCCGTGTCTATAAATCGGATTGTTCATGCGTATTCCATCAACGACAATCAGCACTTTATTAGATGCAAATCCACGAAGCATTGGAGAGCCACCACCCATTTGCGATTTTTGAATAAATACTTGTCCTGTCCCACCAAGCATATCGGCGGCGGTTTGTGGTTCCATAAATTTAATTTCCTGATTGGAAATCTGTGTAATATGCAAAGACACATCTTCTTTCTTTTGTTCCCAACGACTGGCTGAAACAACCGTTTCTTTTAAATGAATCACACTCGGGTACATTTCCAGTTTATATCCTGACTCCCTTAATTCCAACAAAGAAATTAAAACCGTTTGAAAGGCTGTATGATGAAACACCAAGGTGTCATTTTTCGGAAAAACGGATAAATCAACAATCCCGTACTTATTACTAATACTGGTTGCTGTTTCACCAAAGTTAATAACACTGACATTTCCAATTGGTTTTCCTGTGGATTTATCAAAAATCCTGAGCTCTTGACCTTGTAAATGAATGATTGCCAACAAAAAAACCAAAACTAATAATACGCCTCGTTTCATGCTTTTCTCACGTTTTATATACCTTATACAACCTAGAGAATTTTTTGTAAAACCTTTATTTTAACCAAAATTCTTCTCGAAAACAGCCCGTATTAATGCAAAATTCGAGCCAAATCCGATTGCTTTTAGTGAAAAAAATAAAATCAAAAAATAAACTCAAAAAAGACGTTTCAAACTTGGGTGGAAGTGGAACCACAAAAATAAAATTTACTTTTTGTATCGACCTTTGCGTGTTTTTTAATAGCCATAGAATTTCTCTCCATTTTTCTTTGTCCATCGAGCATCAATATCTTTGTGTCTCTTTTTATTTGGCTGATTATCCCATAATTCAGTACCTTCTCCTTTTTTGATTTTTTCGTTCTCTTCACTAGTATTGCGTTGACGTGGAGCGATGGTGAAACTAGCGTCAATTAACTGCCCCTCATTAAATATCAGATTTCTATTCTCTAAAAATTGTATAAACTCGCTGAATAACAATTCAATTGCACCACTTCTTGTCAGGTTTTTTCTAAACAACCAAACGGTCTTTTCACTTCGATAAACTCAGTGCAACGCATCAGGAACTTTGTCGCCAGATTCTAAACCCAAATTTTTTTTTAAAACTTAGTCTATCAATAATCTGATATTCGACTTGCGAATCACCTAATCCATAGTATCGTTGCAAGATCATGATTTTAAACATCATTACAAGATCAAAAGGTTTTGCACCAGCATTATTTTTCTTTTCTTTGTTCAAGATGCTTTTTTCCAATGTATTTCGAAATGACTCAAAATCAATCACATTGCTGATTTTTTCCAAAGGATTAGCTATTTCAGACAAACGTTCAATCGTAAATTGTTCATCAAATAATCCTTATTTTCCTTGAGTTTTGTAGTTTTGAAATATCATCTTATTTTGCATTTATTTATATGCAAATATAAGTATAATTACTTGAATGTCAAAGCTTTAAATTATAGAAGTCCCCATTAATAATAATAATGCAGAAATCGGCCTTTATAGACAGACGCTGATTAGAAAACCCTACTTCTCATGATGATCAAGCGCTTCAAAACGTGAGTTTTGCGAAATAAACTCAGGGACGATGGTTTTCATTGCTTTAACAATTTTCATTTCATCATCTTCAAAAGAAATTTCAATGAGTTGGCTGATTGCATGGCTAATTGTTTTAAAATCATATTCCCCGACTTTGGCAATCATAATATGGGAATGATAGGTCGGTTGGGTATTTTCTTTGCTTGCCAATAATTCCTCGTACAGTTTTTCTCCCGGTCGTAATCCGGTAAATGACAGTTGAATATCCGTTCCGAGTTCAAGCCCTGACAGTTTTACCATTCGTTTTGCCAAATTGATGATTTTCACAGATTTCCCCATGTCAAAAATAAAAATTTCGCCGCCATTGCCCATTGCACCGGCCTCCATTACTAATTGGCAAGCTTCCGGAATTGTCATGAAGTAACGCGTAACATCAGGATGAGTAATGGTAATCGGGCCTCCTTTGGCAATTTGTTTTTGAAAGCGCGGAATAACTGACCCATTTGACCCAAGCACATTTCCGAAACGTGTGGTAATAAATTTTGTTTCGTTTTGAGTTTTTCCGAGCGATTGTGTATAAATTTCAGCAATTCGCTTGCTGGCACCCATAATATTTGTCGGGTTCACTGCTTTATCAGTTGACACCATGACAAATCGTTTTACTTTATTGGTAACAGCAATGTCTGCAATTGTTTTTGTTCCGCCGATGTTGGTTCTAACAGCTTCGGCAGGATTCATTTCCATCATCGGGACATGCTTGTAAGCAGCTGCATGATACACGTGTTCCGGTTTATATTCTTTGAAAATAGCATCAACATGTGCTTTATTTGTCACATCTCCGATAATGACTGCGTAATTTTTAAAACTGTAACGTTCGGCTAGTTCAAGTTCAAGATCGTAAAGCGGCGACTCTGCCTGATCAAATAAAACAATACATTTCGGATGAAATTTTGAAATCTGACGCACAATTTCACTGCCAATACTGCCGGCAGCACCGGTTACCAGAATGGTTTTATTCAATAATTGGCTGGTTATTCGTTTTTTGTCCAGATCAATTGGGTCGCGCTCTAAAAGCTCCTCAATCTGAATTTCCTTAATTTGGCGAAACGAAAGCTCACCATTAATCCAATGGCTTACATCCGGGATGGTTAAAACTTTAACATCTTTATCAAGACAGACATCAACAATTTCTTGCTTTTTCGATGCGCTGAGATCCTGCCCTGCAATAATTAAGGTTTTTACGGATTGTTGCTCAATGGTTTTATCTAAATCTTGTAGCGGATAAACTTTTAAACCCTCAATTTTTTTTCCTATTCGATCCGATTGGCTGTCAAGGTATCCAATCACATTGTCTTTTGAAAAAGTATCTCGCTCGATAGTGCGTTTGGTAATCAAGCTAACTTCATCAGTACCATAAATAAGTACATTGCTTCGCTCTTTTCGGGGATGATTAAACTCAATAAAAATCGTTTTTACTACCAAGCGGAAAAATGTCATGGCAAAAGTTGTTATCACAAAATCGATAATAATAATTGAGGTTGGAATGAGGAAAAATTCTGCTGTCTGAAAACTGATGAAATTCGCCAGAAGCAAAATTGAACTCCCGATAATTTGAACAATTAACAGCCGTTGCACATCCCGAGTGCTTGTATAGCGAACGAGTCCTATATGTGTTTTGCTGATAAGAAAACTTAGTGCTCTGATAAATAAAACCAGAGGAACAACAAAGCGAAGTGATTCAAAATCATCTTTAGGAATATTGAAATTAAATCTCAGATAATAACTAAAAACAATTGACATGAATACGATAATCAAGTCAATTAAAAATATGACCCATCTAGGAGTTACTTTTCTGAGTGTGTTGATGTTCATAAGTGTAAAATTACAAAGAATCCTTAAAACAAAGCCATTTCTGTAAAAATAATCTTAACGGCGAATAATTTCAATTTGATTATTTTCTCTTACCCTAACAATTGATGACGCTTTAACATGTCGGTTGTTTCGATTCATATTTACCGAATAATCAACTTGTTCCATGAGTTTTTTGTCAATATCATTGTATTTCAGTGGTGATTCTTGTCCTGAAAAATTTGCTGATGTTGAAACAATTGGTCGTTTAAAACGGCGTATCAAGTCATGAACAAAGCCGCTTGACACAACCCGAATTGCGATGCTTCCATCTTCTGCGATAAGGTTTGTTGGTAAGTTTTTCGCTCCGTCGAAAATTACAGTCAGTGCGCTGTCACTGAGTTCCATCATATCCAAAGCAACATCGGGAGGATTATTCACATAGGCTTGTACCCGGCCTACATGTTCAACAAGTATGAGCATGCTCTTTGATGGATCTCTTTTTTTAAATTCATAGAGTTTGTCAACAGCGTCTGCATTATTTGCATCGCAGCCAAGTCCCCAAATTGTGTCAGTTGGATACAGAATTATTCCGCCTTTATGAAGGACATCACAGGTTTTGATAATTTCTTCTTTCATGATTAAATTAGACTTTGGTATAAATCCATCAATTGTTTTGCGATTTTTTCTTGGCTGAATATTTTTGCGTATTCCAGCCCTTTTTGCCTCATGGTTTCTGCTTTCTGCGGAGATTCAATGATCTTGTGTATGCTCACTCCAATTTCTTCGGGATGATTCGGGTTAACATATATTGCTGCATCGCCACCAGCCTCTAGAAAACAACCGTATTTGTTAGTTATTACCGGTGTCCCGCTATTAAGCGCTTCCAGAATTGGTATTCCAAATCCTTCAAATAATGAGGGATAAATAAAAATCTTTGCAGCCTGATAAATTGCAGGTAAATCGACGCTCGGAATATTGTGTCGGAAAATTACCTGTTTTTCCATTTTGTTTTCGCGGATATATTCCTGAAGTATTTTAATATAATTTGTTGATTTTCCGACAAAAACAACAGGAATGTCCAGCTTAGATTGTTTGAGTCCTTGCAATACATGTAGGGCATTTTTGCGCCGCTCTAATGTCCCGACACTTAAAATAAATGGTTTAGGAAGCTTATGTTTTTTCAGACATTTCTGGATTACACTTTCACTTTTTTGTTCATAAAATATCGGGTTGCATCCCTGATAAATGACCTCAATTTTGTTTTCCGGTATGTGAAAAAATGCGATGATATCCTCTTTTGTTTGTTCTGAAATTGCAATAATTTTATCAGCAGCCAAGCTGGCTTCAAAAAACTTTTGTTGGTAAATTTCCCTGTCCACAGACTTGTAGAGTTCAGGATAACGCATGAAAATCAGATCATGAATAGTAACAACTTTTCGGGTGCCGGAATGAACAATATTTGCCGGTAATTCGTTGCTGAGCCCATGATATATATCTAACTTGTCACGTGAGATTTTATTGCCAAGTGTCATGCTGCGCCAATAGGATTGGTAAAAACGACTAATTCCCTGAGGTTGGATGATCTTTGCATTTTCTTTTAAAATAAAAGAAATGGGATTTTTTTTCCTTGGTGTATAAAGATAGAAATCATGTTCCGGATAATAGCTCATTAAACTATTGATGGTATCTCTACTGTAATTCCCTAATCCGCTTCGGTTATAAAAAGCTCGTTTTGCATCAAATCCTATCCGCATCTCACTGCAATTTCTAATTTTGTCAAAGATAAGCAAATACTAACAACCAGCAGAGCGAAAGTGCTAATTAAGATAAAATGCTTAAGAAATTCAGGATAGAAATATAAATTAAACCGGTTTTATTGCCATATTTGCAGATATGAAAGCTTGGTTTTTCTCCATATTATTGGTTTTTTCAGCTTATCTGAATGGGACTTGTATAATGTACTCTCCTGTTGGCGACAGTATAACTAATGAACTAGTTTCAGACACATTGCCCGAAGAAATTATGCATCAAGCCCGGCAATCTGCCATAATGGATTCTGAAATATTGTATTTTGAGCAGAACCCAAGCCGAACACTTGATTTGTTGGACAGTATTATTTCTAATAAACCAGCGTCTGTCATGTACCCGCTTACGAACCCTGACGATGCTGCCAATAATGATTCACTAATTCAGGCACGCTTAGCCCATTTGTCTGAAAAAATGGAAATACCTCTGGACTATAATGAATATGTTAAGGAGTATATTCATGCCTATGCACTTAAAAACTCGGATAAAATCAGTCGTATTTTAGGAGAGCAAGCATATTATTTTCCGATTTTTGAAGATTATTTTGGCAAATATAACTTGCCACCGGAGCTTAAGTATCTTGCTGCTGTTGAATCAGCGTTAGATCCTTTTGCTGTATCAAAAAGCGGAGCGCTTGGTTTATGGCAGTTTTTGCCGGGAACAGCTGGTTTATTCGATTTGGAAATTAATGCATATATCGACCAACGACGGGATGCATTTTTGTCAACTGATGCTGCTTGTCGTTACATTGAGTATTTACACCGAATTTATGGCGATTGGCATTTGGTGTTGGCTTCATATAACGGTGGCCCCGGAGCTGTTAATAAAGCCATCGCACGTTCAGGTGGCGAACGAAATTACTGGAATCTTAGAGAACATATTTCCGGACAAATGCAGAATTATGTTCCTGCCTTTATTGCGATGACTTATGTAATGAATTATTATCATGATTTTGGCATTGTTCCAGAAGTCCCAAAATATGCCCGTTATCATGTTGACACACTCATGGTTTATGAATCGATACGATTTGAGCAAATTTCGCAGACTTTACCAATTTCTAATGAGGCGTTGAGGTATTTGAACCCAGTGTATCGGAAAGATGTAATTCCGGCATCGAAGTCAGGTCATATTCTCGTATTGCCATCCAATTTGTTGATTGAGTTTGTAATGCAATTTGAAACAATACAAATTACACCTAAGCCGGTAGAATCTTCTGATGTTTTGTTCGGTGATAAAACACTTGTGAAAGTGAGATCTGGCGATTCATTGCATAAACTTGCAATTCGTTATTCCTGCACGATAGATGATATTATTAAATGGAATAATATTTCTAGAGATCACCAATTATATGCCGGCGAAACCCTGATTATTTACATTCCTTAGCGTTTTACATTCAGTAAATTGCTGATTTTGTTGAGTAAATCTTCTCGATTGATTGGCTTAAGAACGTAGTCGTCACAGCCCAACTCCAGCATTTCCTGAATTTGAGATTCAAGAATACTTGCAGTTTGTACGATTATCGGAACTTCAGGATGCTGAGATTTCATCATCTCAGTAAGCTGTACTCCATTAATGTCAGGCAATTGTACGTCAAGTAGCACAATGTCCGGTGGGTCTTCTTCAAAGCTTGACATAACTTCACCTCCTGTGGCTGCATGGATGATTTTAATGCCGGTTTTTTTCAGGAATACATTTAGTAGTTGAAAATTGACAGGGTCATCTTCAACAACTAAAACTTTAAAATTTCCCCAATTAAATTTCATTGCTTTTTTCTGTTTCTTATTATATTTTAACCCTTAAACGAAATACAAAGCTAAAAGTTTACGTTTGTTGATAAGTTTTTCACTCTGCGTCAAAACTCACTAAACTTTCTTTAAGCTTATCAAGAAATTCGACATGCGTTTCTCCTCCGTATTTTGCTTTCAGGGCTTGTTCCCAATTTCCATACATTGGATTTGGCAGTATAATAAAATCACGTCCCAGAATTTCTTTATTTTCAGCCAAAGTGTTTTTTCCAAAATCGTTTTGTCGGTCGCCCAAAAAGTTACTGTAATCATTCAGATTATCACCGACATAAAGCAAAATATCATAATCCGCTTTAACAATCGCACGGCGGGCATCTTTATCGCTTGTTTCTTCCTTGAAAAGGAAATGTTCTCTTCGCAATTCAGGAAACCCGAGTTCGGTCATGTTTTCTATACTGCTATCCAGTTCATTACTTTTTCGGTTTGAGATGTAAAAGATCTCAACGCCCTTGGATTTCACTTTCTCTAAAAACTCAATTGCACCAGGTAAAGCTTCTGCCTGACTTAAATCTGTCCAGGTTTTCCAGAAATCGGAGGAGTAGGGTTTGCCGGTTTCTACCATTTTTGCCTGAAAAGGGGAGTTATCCAACAGGGTCTCATCAATATCAAGGACAATTGCATTGGGATTGTCAGACTCGTCGTTTTCAAGTTTGTTTTTTAGAGCAACTTCGGCCTGATAAAAGGCCTGATAATAACAAGCAGCCATCTCCGCAGACTGTTGATACCAAGCTGTTGCCATTAATAGGTGTTGGTTATTTGTGTTTTCGGCAGTTTCGGTGTTTTGGTTCGTGTCTGCCGGCTGACATGCATACAAAAAGGCAATTGTCAGAATGAGTCCTAAGTATAGTTTTGTTTTCATGGGAAATAATTTTTGTCTAAAATACAATTTTTGTTGAAAAAATAGTTTTTTCTGTGCAAATATTTTCTCACAAATAATATTCCGTAGTGGAACTGTGAATACTAAATCCTGTTATAAGGATAGCGTTCAAAATGTAAATCTTTTACCATATTAAAAAGTACCGACTTAAATTCATCAAGATTATTTTCGGTTTTTGCAGAGATAAAAACTGCCGGATGGTTTGCTTCTGCCAGATACATGTTTTTAAAGTCTTGAAGACTGTAGTTTTCTCGTTCTTTGGGACTTAAGTCATCATCATCTTTTTTGTTGTAAGTAAATGCATCCGTTTTATTGAAGACAAGTAATGTTGGTTTGTTTCCTGCGCCAATGTCATTCAAAGTGGATTTTACCACTTCCAACTGTTCTTCAAAACCGGGATGTGAAATGTCCACTACGTGTACAAGTACATCAGATTCTCGGGTTTCATCCAGGGTTGATTTGAAAGACTCCACCAAATGAGTTGGCAGTTTGCGAATAAAGCCGACAGTATCAGACATTAAGAAGGGAAGATTATTGATAACAACTTTGCGAACCGTGGTGTCTAGCGTAGCAAATAGTTTGTTTTCTGCAAATACTTCAGATTTACTGAGCACATTCATGAGTGTTGATTTCCCGACATTTGTGTATCCGACAAGCGCAACCCGAATCATTTTTCCTCTGTTTTTTCTTTGGGTTGCCATTTGTTTGTCAATTTTATCGAGCTGTTTTCTGAGCAGCGCAATTTTATCGCGGATAATTCGTCTATCAGTTTCAATTTCTCGTTCTCCCGGACCGCGCATCCCGATACCACCTCGTTGTCGTTCTAGGTGAGTCCACATTCCTTTTAGCCGGGGTAAAAGATATTGATATTGTGCAAGCTCTACTTGAGTTCTGGCATGTGCGGTTCTTGCTCTGGATGCAAATATATCAAGGATTAAAGTGGTTCTGTCAAGTACCTGAATTTTTAGTTTATTTTCAATGTTTCGGGCTTGAGAGGGGCTTAAATCATCATCAAAAATAACGAGTTTTATGTCGTGAGATTCTATGTATTGTTCTATTTCAATGAGTTTTCCTGTTCCAATATAGGTTTTCGGATTTATGGTATCTAATTTTTGAAGAAAAGATTTTAGTGGTTTTGCCCCAGCTGTTTCAGCTAAAAATGCCAGTTCATCAATATATTCTTCTGCCTGTGTTTTGCTTTGTTTTTCTTGTATTGCCCCCACTAATACAGCTGGGATTTCTTCCTTTATTGTTTGTTTTACCATAGGGTATAATTCCTCAGATTGAAAAACCCCGATTAAAAAAACCGGGGTTTAAATATGTTATGTTTTTTGTTGCTTTTAATACAATTTAAAATTAATAGGAACAATATAGGTTACAGGAACCGGAATTCCTCTCTGTTTTCCAGGTGACCATGCAGGCAATCCACTAACCACTCTTTTTGCTTCTTTATCAAGATATGAATCAACCCCACGAGCAACAGTTACACTGGTAACGTTACCATTTTTGTCAATCACAAACTGAATAAATACTTTTCCTTGTATTCCGTTTTCTTTTGCAATTTCCGGATAGGTTGTGTTATCTGCAATGTATTTTAGTAAAGCAGCATCACCACCCGGGAATACAGGTTTGTCTTCAACGCTGTGGAATGGAATTGGCTCAACCTCTTCTTTGACAGTTTCGTCAAATGAGCTCATGTCAATATCAATTTCCATATCCTCATCGGCTTCTGAGTTGATATCAATATCTGATTCTTCCTCATCGTTTTCTACGACGTTCAATTCTTCAATGACTTGCTCAGGTTCTGGCTCGGGCTCTTCTTCCGGTGGTGGTGGCGGTTCCTCTTCCTGGAAGGTGTTGATAATTTCCTCTTCAAAATTTTCATCCATACTCAGGTCTCCAAGTGCATTTTTATTTGCATCAGAGCTTCCCCATTCAAATGCAACGAGAATAATTCCGAGAACCAGGGCCAGCCCTATTTCCAAAAATAGCGTTCTTTTACGCTCCAGATTAGCTTTTTTCGTTTTCTTAACTTGCATTGTTCTTTATTTTTAGTGGTGTAAAATTAATCGAATTATTACAGTATTACAAAAAAACCTTGTTTTTCTTTTTCTTTTCTCAACTCAAACGCTCCTTAATATGCTGAAATAAAACGTTATAAGCCCATTTTTATTGTTTCAATTCGCTCGTTTAATACAATTTATAATCAATTGGGACTATAAATCTTACTTTTACCGGCTGATTGCGTTGTAATCCGGGTTCCCAATCTGGAATTAAGCTCACTACACGCTCTGCTTCACGGCTTAAGTAAGGATCAATATTATTCAACACTTTTACATCAGTAACTTTACCGTATTCATCAATAATAAATGAAATATGAACTGTCCCTTGCATGTTGTTTTGAATTGCAATTTCAGGATATTTCACGTTTTCACGGATAAAACGCAAAAGTGCAGCTTCACCACCGGGAAATATTGGTTTTTTCTCAACGGCTATATATTCAAGCACTTCAACTGGGTCAACAGGTGGTGGTGTGGGTTCCCAGACCCTGGGAGGAATACCCTCCCCATTATCTTCCGTCTTAATTTTGATATCCTCTTCTTCGTCACCATTATCAACGACATTGAGTTCTTCAATCACTTTTTCTTTTTCTATGGGTTCCGGTTCGATGATTTTTTCATCGGGTTTAATATAGGTAATGAGTAACTCCTCTGTAATATCATCATCCCATGATGCCTGTCCTAGCAGGTTGTTATTATTTGTATTTTTGCCATATTCAAAAGCACTAAATACAATAGCGAGTGCGAGAATTAAGCCAATTTCAAAAAATATAATTCGCTTTTTCTCCAGATTTGCTTTTACTGATTTTTTAGTTTTCATAGTACAAACGGGTTTAAGGGTGAATATTTATTTTGAAAAAGGCGCCTTTATATATTAACGTATCTTGTTGTCTAAGTGCTGCATTTGTTTCAAATTTGCAGTTTAGATACCCCGATTTACGGATTTCCATAAAACCTGATTTTTTTTAGCTTGTTATTTATTTTCCCCAACGGAAAGCTTGTGTCGGAATGTTGAGTTGGTCGAGAATGCGGTCAGTAAAATGATTTACTAAATCGTTAATGGTTTTTGGTTTTGCGTAAAAGGAAGGTGATGCCGGAATGATTTGTGCCCCTGCGAGAATCAGTTGTTCCATGTTTCTTACATGGATTAAGTTAAAAGGCGTTTCCCTCGGGACAATGATGAGTTGTTTTTTTTCTTTTAAAAAAACATCGGCAGCTCTGGTAATGAGATTATCTGCTATTCCGTTGGCAATTTTTGCCATGGTTCCCATTGTACATGGAATTATAATCATGCTGTCTTGTACGGATGAGCCGGATGCAAAGGGAGCATAAAAATCATCGGATTGATATTGTTTTGAATTAAATGCCGGTTTTGTGCCGATTTCTGTTTCCCAAACTTGCTTTGCAACATCAGACATAACCACCGAAAGCGATTCTACAGATTTAGAATGTTCTAGTTTTTGAATCAGATTTTGTGCGTAGATAACTCCACTTGCACCCGTAATTGCTATGACAATTTTTTTTTTCATCTAAAATCGATAAGAAAATGAAAAGTGCAACACATTATTGTATTGCCCCCAATCCAGTAAATAAGTTTGTCCTCCGGGATGTTCGCGCACCGGAATAAAACTGTAAGAATAACGGAAAAGGAATGCCCAATGTTCATTGAAATGATAATTTACGCCTGCATGTAGTGAAAAATCGTAGGGCTTAAACGGATCAACAGGTTCAGTAAGTCCGCCTCCATTGTCGTCTTCACGGGCCTGGAGTAAATATGCGGCCGAAATCCCTATTTCAGGCGTAACCAAATTGTTGAAATCCCAATTTATCAATCTTGGGATGTGAATTCCTGTTAAATTATATTGCAGGCTAATCGGCATTTCAATGTATCTGAGTCTTAGGTTGTAATAAGCTTGGTTTTTTTCACATGAATATTGGCTTCCCTTTTGGATGAAAAGTAATTCAATTTGATAATTAAACTCGCTTGGCATATCACGAGTAATGAAAATTCCGGCTTTGGGATTAATTTTATTGTATCCACCACGATTATCTCCATTATATTGAGTGATGGTTGCACCTCCGGTAATTCCACCATAAAACACTTGAGCTGTGAGTTTTAATGAGAAAACACTCAAGCCGAATAATATCAGTAATAGATAATGTTTTTTCATATTGTGAAGATATGAAAATATCCGGAATTATTCATTTCATTTTGTGATAAGACACGCTATTCTTGCACGTAAGCTTCTTCAGCCTGAAGCACTTCTTTGCTGTCGTTATCATATACAAAGGCAACAATCTGCAAGTTTTCGGGATTCCAATTCGGTTTGATTTTTAAGCTGTAGGATTTTTCAAATTCATCCCCGATCGATAAATTGACATCTGAATTGAGTTCTTCTCCGAATGTTCCGTTCATACTTGCTCTGAGCACATGATTGTGTTCGTAATTTTCAATAGGAGATTCGTCTGCAGAGTAATCTTCTTGCCATTGGATAATGTGTGATTCTACAATGTAAATAGCAATTTGCATTTGTCTTTCGGTTGCAATTTCTGTATAGATATTGATATCTGCCTGAATTGTGCTATCTGAATAAATTGGTTCTATTTCAATTGAAAATTCGGGAAAAATCGACATGAAACCGGCAGTTTGGGTTGCCCAGGCACCGGGAGCAGAAATGTCTTCAGGTAAAAAACTATTCACTGTACCAACCGGTTGCGATGTAATGTTAAAATATCCGCTTGAGCTCATACCGTCACCACCAAGTATAATAGTGAGACTATTCATGAAATTATAATGAAACGGTTTAGTTGTATCACTGGTGGCAGCTAGTCCCAAGAACGAACAATGTACTGCGATAGGAACAATTGCCTCAGGATAGTCATTTTGCAATTGCTCAATCACACGGTGCCCGTCTGGGCAAAACCCGCATCGTTGACCGGTAAAATCCAGAATCAGGCTTTTTCGTCCATTACAGATGGTGATATTGTCTTCATAATATGGTTCTTCGATTGTGTCGCAGGCAAAAAACAAGGTGCTGGCAACAAGAATTAATGATAAATATATAAATATTATTTTCATAATGCTTCCGGTTTAAAAGGTGCTGGATATTGATAACATTAGACCGTTAGATGCAGGTACGGTACGACATACTCCGCCGACACACATTACGCCCTGTCGTTGTTTTCCGTAAGAAAGTTGAACTCTGCTTCCTCCGTTAATATATCCCAATCCGACAGTGTAGTAATGGTAGCGTTGGTCGGAAATGCTGTTTCCGTAATTCCAGCTATCCATTACGGTAAAGAAAAACTTTGGAATACTGAATTCTAAGAGCCCCATTGCCCAATCGCCTTTATCGTCATCAGTAAACATGCCTTGGAATTCACCTCGCAGACTGGTTTTTCGGTCAAATTTATAGGTTATATCTGCAATGGCAATATTTGCATGAATCATATCATGAAATTCTGATTGTTTTAACACGTCGTTATTCAGTGTCAGATTCTGATATGTGAGTACAACTTTTACCGTTTTTGAAATTTTCTTTGTCAACTCCAGATTGATATCTTGATAAAATAATTCATCGCCAATGCTAAAAAATGGACTTTCATAACCCAATGTTCCACTTGCACCAATTGGAGTGGTATCATTAATCGGATTTCTCGGAATATTATGAACGCGTGAATAGTTAAGGGCAACACTTGTTCCGTATTTTCCTCCGATTGTGGATTTCCGTTTAAAATTGTACATGATTTCTGCTTGTGCGCCCCATTCACCATTTGGTTGGGTGGCATAAGGATAATAGGCTGCAAGTGTATATGTGTGGTTTTTTGTTATTTCCGGTAAGAGGTTGATATTTAGATCGGTAAGCGTTGCGTTTCGATCGGAACGGAAACTCATATTATCGACCCATTTTGTTGAAACCAACACACCGAGTCCTCTTTGTGAATAAGTTGCCGTTGCAAGCAATGCTTGTCCGGGTTTATAAATATATTTGTTGTCTTCTGACGGGTCGTTAATTTTGTAAGCGTACTCTGAGTTGAAATTTAGCAGCCCGTAGGAAAGATTAATTCTGGCAGCACTTGTCGCAACGTTCTCCGGGAGTTTATAAACCGGGTCATTATCTTCCTGGAATTTGCTCACAAAGCTTCCTCCGACAATGACTCTGAATCGCTTTTCCTGTAATTTTTCGAACAGGTCATTAATGCTGACATCTGCGTCAAGACCTCTGATAATACCTGGTCCATAATCAAAGTAATAACGTTGTTTTCCGAGAATTCCTGTAAAGTTCACCCCTTGTATTGGGCTGTATTTTACACGCACCCCATCAATTGAATTATCAACTCCGAGGGCCTTTTCTTCGTAGGATCTGAGTGATAAACCGTTTCCGAATTGCTCATAGAAATTTCCGGCGGTGATTTCGAATCCATCGGCCGAGAATTGTGCCCAACGGTGAGG
>Ga0307990_1001396_pt1 | contig 20439 bp, 13 predicted proteins | sample EllFjometagen129_FD_203168 | JGI IMG/M metagenome (GOLD analysis project Ga0307990, IMG submission 203168) | Marine microbial communities from Ellis Fjord, Antarctic Ocean - #129 | ecosystem: Environmental > Aquatic > Marine > Unclassified | place: Southern Ocean | collected 2014-10-08
ATCGGCAAGGCTACCGAATACTACACCAGTTATGACTATAGCCCCACCCGCCGCGTGGCTGAGAGCTCGCAGACGGGTCCGGCCACGGTCATCATCTCCGGCATCGCGCTGGGTATGAAGTCCACGTGGACGGCTCTGGTGGTCGTGATCGTGGCGATCATGGTAGCGTTCTCCCTGGCCGGCGGCTTCAACGAGATGCTGCTGGGCCTCTACGGCGTGGGCATCGCCGCAGTCGGCATGCTGGCGACGCTGGGCATTACTCTGGCGACCGACGCCTACGGCCCGATCGCCGACAACGCCGGCGGCAACGCTGAAATGACCCACCAGGACCCCGAGGTCCGCAAACGCACTGACGCGCTGGACAGCCTTGGCAACACCACCGCCGCCGTCGGAAAGGGCTTCGCCATCGGCTCGGCCGCCCTTACCGCGCTGGCTCTGCTGGCTGCGTACGTCGAGGAAGTCAAGATCGGGCAGGTTCGCGAAGGCAATGCGGCTATCGTCTCGATCTACGAAACCCCCGCCGAGGGCGATGCCTCATTCACTGGGGCAGGCAAGTTCGCCAAGTACGAGCGAAATCCTCACGACCCTAACTCGAAGATCATGGGTCGATCCTACATGTGCCTGAACGCCGAGGCCTACAAAGGCTTGGAGTTGAAGCCCGGCGCCAAGGTTGCACTGGCCCTGGGCGCACCCGACGATGACTCCAACGTTCGAGAGGGCAATCTACTTGCCGACGGCAACTCGGTGTCGGTCAAGATGGTTGCTTCCGAACTGGCATCCATGCCGCAATACATGGATTTCTACGACATCACCCTCATGAATCCCAAGGTTCTGTGCGGCATGTTCGCTGGCGTGATGCTGGTGTTCCTGTTCAGCGCGATGACCATGGAAGCCGTAGGCCGGGCAGCGCAGGATATGGTTAACGAGGTCCGCAGGCAGTTCAGGGAAATCGCCGGCATCATGGAAGGCACGGGCAAGCCTGACTACGCGAGGTGTGTGGACATATCCACGGCCGGGGCGCAGAAGGCTATGATCGTGCCATCGCTGATGGCGCTCATTGTGCCGATTATCGTTGGCCTGATCTTGGACGTCGCGGGCGTTATGGGCTTGCTGGCGGGCGGTTTGGCGTGTGGGTTTGCCATGGCGATCTTCATGGCCAACGCGGGCGGCGCCTGGGACAACGCCAAGAAGTATATCAAAACCGGTGCTCTTGGCGGCAAGGGCAGCGACAACCACAAAGCCACCGTCACCGGCGACACCGTCGGCGACCCGTTCAAGGATACCTCCGGTCCGAGCCTGAACATTCTCATCAAGCTGATGAGCATGGTTTCGGTTGTGTTCGCCGGCCTGATCGTCAAGTACGCACCGGTGATCGGCTCGTGGATCGGCCTGGGCAACTAAGGAACCCCAATTGCCCCGTAAAGCCAAAGAAAAAGACCCGGCCAGAGAGTTGGCCATCGCGGCGGCCCGGATCGCCCAGGACGACAATTGCGAAGATATTGTCGTCCTGGACCTTCGGGGCGTCAGTCCGGTGACCGACTACTTTGTGATAGCTACCGGCACCAGCGATCGCCAGATGCGAAGCGTTGCCGACGATATCTCCAACCACGGCCGAAAGATCGGCCAGAAACGTTGGAAGATGGCCGGCGAGGATACGGCGGAGTGGCTGTTGATGGACTTCTTCGACGTGGTGGTCCACCTGTTCGATGAGGACCATCGCCGGTACTATGACCTTGAACTCATGTGGGGCGAGGCCCCCAAGGTCCAATGGCAGGCGGCCAAACGCGCCGCGAAAAAGACTGACTGACCACAAAACCACAGAAGCCGAGAGCAGCAACAAAGAGATTCAGCAAAGATAAACGCAGATGAACGCAGATTGAGGCCTTGCTGCTGATCTGCGTTAATCTGCGTTTGTCGTTGTCGCCTTTTCTCATGGGTTTCTGGCTATGCCCGCCTCGGTGACGTGGCGGCCCATCATAAAACATGAATCTACGAGCAGAACTAGACAGACGTATGGCCGAGGCGTTCGCGGCGGCGGGAATCCCGGCCGGCACATCTGCTGTGATTGCCCCATCGGCAAGGGCGCAGTTTGGTGATTACCAAGCCAACGGCGTTATGGGCGCTGCTAAGCGCATGGGCACCAACCCGCGACAGTTGGCCGAGAAGGTCGTCGCCACGGCTGAGCCAATTCTCGACGACCTGGCCGAGAAGGTCGAGGTCGCCGGTCCGGGCTTCATCAATATCCACTTGCGCACGGAGTGGCTTTGCTCGGAGCTTACGGCCCGGCGGGACGACGAGCGACTGGGCCTTGCCGCCCCCGCTACCCCGCAGACCGTTGTGGTGGACTACTCCGCGCCGAACCTGGCCAAGGAGATGCACGTCGGGCACCTCCGAAGCACGATCATCGGCGATTCCCTGGCCCGAGTGCTCGGCTTCATCGGTCACAAAGTCATCCGCCAGAACCACGTCGGCGACTGGGGCACGCAGTTCGGAATGCTGATGGCCGCCTTAGACTCAGATTTCAGTGCCATGCCATTGAAGGAAGGCCAGTTTACGAGTTTGGCTGGTGTTCACATTAAAGACATGGAGGAGTTCTATGTAGAGGCCCGTAAAAGGTTCGACTCTGACCCCCCCTTTGCGAAGGCAGCAAAGGAGTATGTTGTGCGGTTGCAAGGCGGGAATGAGCACTGCCGTGAGCTGTGGAAGACAGTGCGGGACCAGTCGCTTTGGCATTGTGGGGAAGTCTACAAGAAGTTAGGGGTGCGGCTCCGCCGTATGGACGTACGCGGCGAGAGCTCTTATAACGATGATCTGCCGAAGGTGATCGAGGATCTGAGAAACCGCAACATGCTCGAAGAGAGCCAGGGCGCTCAGTGCGTATTTCTGGACGAGTTCAAGAACAAGGAAGGCGAGCCGCTGCCGGTGATAGTACAGAAGACCGGAGGTGGTTATCTCTATGCCACCACGGACCTTGCCGCTATGCGATACCGGTCTGGCGAGCTACATGCCGACCGTATCCTGTACGTCACGGACGCCCGGCAGTCTTTGCATTTCCAGCAGGTCTTTGCGGTCGCTCGTAAGGCTGAGTTTGTGGGCGAGGGCGTATCGCTGGAGCACGTGCCGTTCGGCACGATGATGGGCGACGACGGCAGGCCGTTCAAGACCCGTACCGGTGGGACCGTCAAACTGATGGGCCTGCTGGACGAGGCCGAGCAGCGGGCCTTTGCGTTCGTCAGCGAAAGAAGCCCCGACCTGCCCGAGCCCGAGCGGAGGCAAATCGCCCGCGTCGTCGGCATAGGCGCGGTCAAGTATGCGGACCTCAGCCAGAACCGATCGAGCGATTATGTCTTCTCGTGGGACAAGATGCTCTCCTTGGAGGGCAACACGGCCCCGTACATGCAATACGCTTACGCCCGGGTGCAAAGCATATTTCGCAAGGGCCAGACCCAGGCCGGCGAACTGGCGGGAGAACTCCGCCTGGCCGAGCCGGCCGAGCGGGTGCTGGGACTGAAACTTGCCCAACTGCCTGAGGCCGTCGAAACCATCGCTCGCGAGTGCCTGCCGAACGTGCTGTGCGGCTACCTCTTCGAATTGGCTGGAGCGTTCATGGGCTTCTACGAATCCTGCCCCGTCCTCAAGGCCGAAACCGAGTCCATACGGATGAGCAGACTGCTGCTGTGCGAGCTTACAGCCCGGACCATCAAGACCGGCCTGAACCTGCTGGGCATCGAGACCATCGAGCAGATGTAGGCGCTGCTGGGGGATGATTGCGAGGTTAGGTTTGGCATTATAGCCCTTTACATTCTTTGCTTTTGCGATAGAATGAGTGCCAACAGTATGTCACTGCTGGACAATCGCGGTCGGGTGCCCCAGGTACCAGGTATTTTGGCAGGGGGGTGAGTCTGACGGCGACCTTGGAGGACTCGTCAGTGGGCTCGGATCGCAATCCATCGCGCCTTACGTCGCGCCGCTTTCGGCTGATTGCCGTAGCGGCCCTTATCACCACTATAATTCCAGCCTGTCCCTCGCGCACGCTGGGCCAGACCGCGGCGACGTTGGTGACCGGCTCAGGCGTTTTGGCCGGTGACGGGTTCGGCCAGGCCCTAGCTGTTGATGGCGACTGGATGGTAGTGGGCGCACCGTGGCACGATGCTGTCGCCACTGACGCCGGCGGCGCATGGGTATTCCAGCGTCAGGGGCAGTCGTGGCAGGAGTTCGGATCGTTACTGCCCATCGCTGGCAGCAAGGGTGTCGGCTTCGGCGTGTCTGTGGCGATTTCCGGCAGTTCGCTGGCTGTCGGAGCCTGGAGCGACAGCGTTGGCGGAGACGAATCGGGGGCAGTGTACACCTACGAGTGGGATGGCTGTGCCTGTGCCTGGGCATCGCAGGGCGTGCTTCGCCCGGACGAGCCGCAAGCCCAAGAGCGATTCGGCACCAGCGTGTCGCTGTCGGGAGACTGCCTGGCGGTAGGGGCCTACGGCGCCAGCGACCAGGCCCCCAGCAGCGGCGCGGCTTACGTCTTCGCCCGTGATGATGGCTCGTGGCAGCAGCAGATCCGCTTGGCCAGCCCGGCCGGGGAAAAGGGAAATTACTTCGGCTGGAGCATCGCCATGGACGGCGGGGTGCTGGCCGTCGGCGCTTACGGGCAGGATACCCGCACGGTCGCGAAGGCGGGGGCAGTGCATCTCTACACGCAAGACGGGGGGCAGTGGTCGGCGACCGCCGACACCAGCTTATTCGGGGCCGAGACGGGGGATGGACTCGGCAAGGCTGTCGCGCTGGATGGCGATACACTGCTGGCTTCGGCTCCGAGCGCCGGCGTTGGAGGCTTGGCGCAGGTTTACGAATATTCCGCGGGCCAGTGGTCTTTGCAGTCCGTGCTGGCAGGTTCTGCGGTGGCAGAAGGCGATCTGTTCGGCGCGAGCGTAGCGGTCGATGGCGACGACGCGATTATCGGCGCCCCGGGACGTGGCCCCAACGGTGCGGCCTACGCTTTCACGAAAGCGTCAGGCGTCTGGCAGGCGGCGGGGACGTTCGTTGCCGGCACCTCACCCGATGAACAGTTGGCCGGGTCGGCCGTGGCGATCCAAGATGGCTTGGCGGTCGCTGGCGCACCCGGCAAGCCGAGCGGTACTTTTGGTGGCGGGGTCTACGCGTTCGCGGCGGGGACTCAGACCGCCTGGCAAGGTCCGGCCTGCACGGCGAGTCAGTGGTCGGACGCCAACAACTGGTCTTCCGGGATGCCATTGTCGGCCACTTCAGTTACCGTGGCCGGACCGGATGCGCATGTCGAGGCCAGTTCCGAGTCCGTCACGGCTGGGGTATTGGATATAGGCATGTCCGGGCAGGCCCAGCTTACGCTGCAAAACGCCCAGGCTGAGTTCGGGCAATTGCGGATCGGCCCCGGCGGGGCGGTTTGCGCCGACGCGAACAGCACGATAACTCTTTCCGGCGACCTGTTCAATGCGGGCTCAACGCCTGTTTCTCTGGACATCTCGACAGCGACCGTCTGCTGGGACGCCCCCAGCGAGCAACACGCCACGATTGAGGTTGCGGGGCAGGACTTTGGTCCAGACCAGGCCGGCTGGATCGAAAATGCCTCAATCGGGCAACTCATTGTGGGTGCTGGTTCGCTGCTGACTTTGACGGACCTGTTTGGTAACGCTGCGGGTGCCAGTCCCGAGGCGCTTTATATAGATGAACTTACGATCGAACCGGGCGGTCGGATCGCCTTGGCGGGCCTGGAACTTTATTACCGCAACGGCGGCGAGGCCCTGCGGCTTATGCCTGGCGACGGCGACCTTGACGGCGATGTGGACTTTGACGATCTGCAGACGCTGTCGGCCAATTTCGGCCTGCAAGGCGGTGGCTGGCACGCAGGGGACTACGATGGCGACGGTGTGGTGGGCGTTTCGGACTACATGGCAGTCAAGCTCCGCATGGGCACGACCCAGTTTGCCCAAGGCGACTTTGTTCCGGAGCCGGGAACGTTTATTCTTCTGGCGGCGTGGGTCATGGCGGGTGGCTTGGTTCCGAGGCGCCGCGCGAAGACTGGGGTTGTCTACGAGTCATAGAGCGTAGTGTGTCTTGGCAGAACCCACGTCCCGGAGCGAATATGCCATTTCCCCGCTATCTTACGCAACCGTTTGTTCGGATTATTGTTACAAGAAGCGGTCAGTTCGTATTGGCGTTTGCCAACCCATCGTGGCCTATAAGTTCGTGGCGGGAATGCCCGGCAGGACGATAGAATGTTTAATATGTGTTTAATGGCGCTTGTCATGGCGGGATCGGTTGAGACATTTGCGATTTGGGACTTTGTTATTGGCGGGGTCCTGATGGCGGTGCTGTTGTTGCTTGGCGTGGTAGTGGCGCCTTGGGTTCGGCGGAAGTACCATCCGTCGAACATTGACGGTTCGCCCGGCGGGTCGTGTTTCGACATTGATAACCTTGATCGGATGCGTCGCGAAGGTCTGATAACCAACGAGGAATTTCGCTCGCTTCGCCGCGCGGCGTTGGGGCTGGACATTACAGCCGTAAAAGCTGACAATTCCACGTCAAGTGCCCCCAGTGGGGGTGACGATGAAGGATTAGAAGTGAACACCGCGGATGCCGGGCAAGAGGGCACCGCGGATGAGGATGAACCTGAACAGGAGTTATGATGGATTCTACTTCCGGCAAGGGCTCGGGCAGCGGCAAGGGCTTGGGCAGCGGCAAGGGCTTGGGCAGCGGCAAGGGCTCGGGCGGCGGTAAGGGGCCTGGACGCCCCCATCGCGCCACGAATAATTGCAGTTTCTGCCACCGCGGCGCCGACGATGTCGGCCCGGTGGTAGAGGGACCCGATGGCGTCTACATTTGCGCCAACTGCGTGGAGTTGTGCCACAATATAGTCAAGCAGGAACAGCGGCGGATGTCTCAGAGCAAGCCGCTTTTTACCGCGATACCGACGCCGCGGCAGATCAAGGAATTCCTCGACGAGTACGTGATTGGTCAGGATCAGGCCAAGAAGGTGCTTTCCGTGGCTGTGCATAACCATTACAAGCGGCTGACGCACGCCGACATGGAAGATGCCGAAGTGGAGTTGGACAAGTCCAACGTTCTTATGATCGGCCCGACCGGCAGTGGCAAGACGCTGCTGGCTCGCTCGCTGGCGAGGGTGCTGAACGTGCCGTTCGCCATCGGCGACGCCACGACGCTGACCGAGGCCGGCTATGTCGGCGAGGACGTCGAGAACATCCTGCTCAAGCTGCTCCAGGCGGCGGACTTCGACCTGGACGCAGCCGAGCGGGGCATCATCTACATCGACGAGATCGACAAGACCGGCAAGACCAGCCAGAACGTCTCGATTACCCGCGATGTAAGCGGTGAGGGCGTCCAGCAGTCGCTGCTGAAGATGCTCGAGGGGACGATTTCGAACATCCCGCCTCAGGGCGGGCGCAAACATCCCGAGCAGCAGTACATCCAGATGGACACCAAGCACATTCTGTTCATCGTCGGCGGGACGTTCGTGGGCCTCGAGGACATCATCAAGCGCCGGCTCGGCAAGACGCTCATAGGCTTTGGCGGCGAGGACGAGCCGGAAGAGACCGTTGCCGATCAGCACAATATCCTCTCGCGGGTCCAGCCGGAGGATATGGTTCACTTCGGCATGATCCCCGAGCTGGTAGGCCGGCTGCCCTGCCTCACGACGCTGAGGACCCTGGACGAGGAATCGATGGTTCGCATCCTCACCGAGCCCAAGAACGCCCTGGTTCGGCAGTTCAAGCGGTTCTTCGAGATGGAGGAGTCGGAGCTGAAATTCACCGACGGCGCACTGCGAGCGATCGCCCGCCGCGCGATGAAGCGAGACACCGGCGCACGGGCCCTGCGAGGCATCATCGAAGAATTGATGCTGGACCTAATGTACGATCTGCCGGAGCAGTCTGAAAAGGGCACCTTCGAGATAACAGAGGAAATGGTCGAAGGAACAGAAGCCCCAACCCTCTTCGCCGCTCGCAAAAGCCAGAAAGAAAGCGCGTAAGAAGAAAAAGAGAAAGACTACCGCAGAGACATTGAGACGCTGAGGTGGAATCGTTTATTACTACCCGTCGTGTGGCGCCAATGCCGGACGACGGGTTTTTTATGGCGGCAATTGGGATTCGACGAGAGGCCGGGCGGGTCAGAATCAGGTTGGCAACTCGTGAACGGTCACTTCAGCCGAACCGTTTTCGGCGGGGGCGATGTCTATCTGCCGGCCTGTGATTTGGCGAATTACCTGGGCGTTTGTATTCAGATGGTCGGTGAGTCTTTCGGCGACGTATCGGCTTTCGTCTGGGCACAGCGCGGCGATGGTCAGCAGTTGGTCGGCGGCGTGGGCGTCGACGGTGCCTGGCGAGTCGATGAAGGCCAGCAGGCTGTCGACGCATTCGTCGGCGACCTTCTCGGCCGATTTTGCTCGGGAGCCGAGGGCGAAGAACCCCGCGACGGTTTTGCCGAAGACGGCGCGCAGGAAGAGGACCGTTCCCGGCGAGAAGGTTTCCCATACCGCCTGTTCGATTGAGCATCGGTGCCCAGCCTTGGCCAATCGGCCTAGGGTCTGCTGGGTTTGACGATCGATGATGTGTGCGGCCAGCGAGTAGCTAGCGGCGGATCGTCCCTCGATGTGCCTTAGCGGCCCGCGGTCGGTCAGTCTAAACGGTTCGAGGGCTTCCGGTTCGCCGAGGCCCTGCAATTGCATCCGAATCTCGCCACCGCCGCTGGGATAGAAGCCGGCCTTGATCATTTCCAGGTATATTTGTGCGTTGGCTGCGCTTGCCAGAACGGCGTACACGTCGCGGAGGTACTCGAAGCATGGCGCCAGCGGGTTGTGCGTGCCGCCGGTGACGGTTACGTCAGAATCGCCGTCAGCCATCAGCAGGGCGGGGATTACCGTTTGGAGAACCAGCGTGGCGGCCCCAGCCGTGCCGATGTCGAATCGGAACCGTCCAGCCTGGGGCTGGCCGGGAACGAAGGTGATCTCCTGCGAGCCGAGTTCCGCGCCGGTGACCTCTCCGCCGCAGACAGCCCCGGCAGCGCGAACGGCGGCGAGGTGTTGCGGTCGCAGCCCCGGGCGCTGTCGCCCGGCGCGAATGGCGGTGATGCGAACGGGTGTTCCCATCGCCGCGGACAGCCCCACACTTGTGCGGAGTATCTGCCCGCCACCCTCGCCTTGCGATCCGTCAATGACGATAATTCGGTCCGTCACGAAATGACTCTCGCCTTGATGCCCAACGTCGCCGTGCTCGCCCGTCGAGCATGATCGGCCGTCGCCTTCGCCATTTGCGGGCATGCTGAAAATCCTACATCGAGTCCCGCGATACAGGAAATCTACGTCCCATCGGCGGATATATCAATCCAATCCTTCTCATTTACTTTTGCTTTCGCAGGTGGGCTCTTGCCCACGGGGGCAGTATCCCTACAATGAATTGCGTTACCGCAAACATAAAAAGTACCGAGGGACAAGACCGCAGTGGCTTTACTTACAGACTATCTAGCGCGAGACTCGCTGCAAAGGCTTCAGGACGAATTCGTTTCGGTCCTGCGAATGCCAATTCGCATTTGCTCTATTCAGGGCGAGGCGCTCACGCGCGAGTCGCCGGCCTGGCGAGACCGGGCGGACATGGATGACGATGACTTCGCCGAGCCATGCGCACAAGTTCACCATGCCGACTTGACGATCGATCTCGAGGGCGAGACGCTCGGACGGCTGATCGTCGGCCCGCGCGACGACGTGCCGGCGGAAACTCAGACATCGCACCGCGCCATGCGCTTGCTTCAGTTGATGGCCAACGTTATCGCCCGACGCTGGAACCGCCAGCAGATCCTGCGAACGCGGATCGCCGAGTTGGCGACGATGTATCGCCTGACAGGCGAGTTCGCCGGGAGGCGAGACCTCCAGACCGTGCTGAGTCTCGTCGCCCGGACGGTCAGGGATTTGCTCAAGGCCAAGGCCTGCGCGATTCGTCTGCTGAGCGATGACCAGAAGGAACTGCTGGTCAAGGCGGCTTGCAACTTCTCAGCCAAGTATCTGCGGAAAGGTCCGATCCTGCTTTCCGAGAGCATCATCGACCGCGAGGTCGTGCTGGAGGGCAAGACGGTTTACATAGCCAACATGCGCGACGACCCGCGCGTGCTGTACCCTGCCGAGGCGGTGCGGGAGGGCATGGTCAGCGGCATTTGCGCTCCGATGAACTACAAGGGCCGGTGCGTGGGCGTGCTCCGCGTGTACATGGGCCATGAGCATGACTTTGATTGGTACGAAAGGTCACTCCTCGAGTCGGTCGCCGCGCAGGCTGCCGCCGCCATCGAGAACGCTCGCCTGGACGAACAAGCCGAACGAGGCGCGGCACTTCAGCACTCGCTGAGCATGGCCGCTGAGGTCCAGCAGAGGATGTTCCCGGCCAAGCCGCCCGAAGCGCCGGGTCTGGACATCCATGCGACATATCTGGCGAGCCTGGAACTTGGTGGGGACTTCTACGATTTTCATGATTTCCAAGGTGGCAACCTGGGCGTGGCGGTATGCGACGTTGTGGGCAAGGGCGTGCGAGCCTCGCTGCTGATGGCGTCGATTCGGGCTTCGCTACGTGCCCACTCGGCGAATATTTACGAGCTGTCGGAGGTGATCTCGCGGGTCAATCGCGACTTGTGCGACGACACGGCCATCAGCGACTTCGCCACACTGTTTTACGGCGTGATCGACACCCGTCAGCGCCGGTTCACCTATGCCAACTGCGGGCACTGCCCGCCGATACTGGTCCGAGGCGGGCAGGCCTGCCGCCTTACCACGGGCGGTGGGGTGCTGGGTATCGACCCTTCGTTCTCGTGGCGCCCTGAGAGCATGATGTTCGAGTCCGGCGACGTGTTGTTGATCTACACCGACGGACTCAGCGAGGCGATGAACTTCGATGATGAGGGGTTCGGCATGGCTCGGGTGGAGGCCACTGCTATCGAAGCTGCCTGCCAGGGACTGACCGCGGCGGGCATCAACAGGCACGTTTTGTGGCGAATGAGGCGGTTCACGGGCCTCCAGCCTCGCCTTGACGACTTAACTTTGGTTGCAATAAGGGTTCTATAGGCATTAGAATGCCGTACCGTACCGACGCGATAGTTCACGATTGAGGACAAGGCCCAGAAGTCTTGGCTCACAACAGGAGACTACAGAAGCTTATGAGTCACTTTTGCTTGCTCAGTGACCCTGACAACTACGTTGCCATCGACTGGGATTTGCTCAAGGACGAGCCGGCCCGCTCGCATTGGTTGGATCATTTCGAAGAGCATTTTAAGCGGACGTTGGAGCATGCCTTCAACTGGTACGGCCGGCCCGCCAACAAGGGCATTGCCTCGGCGCGAGAAGAGTTTCTCGCCGCCATCGGCAAGCTGCGCCAGGAGCCCGATTCGCTCCCGTCGGGAAAGCTCGACATCATCCAGCTTGACCGCCTTCGCGGCGACATGCTTCGCAAGCATGGCATTGAGGATCCATTCGCCCTGGTCAAGAGCCGCGAGAACGATGCGGCCATGGAGATCTACCACGAGACCGTCCGTCGCCTGCACGTCATGGAGAGCGATCAGAAGTGGCTTTATCTGATTGAGTGCGTCTTTGCGGGCAACATATTCGATCTCGGCTCGATGGAGACTTTTGACCTCGCCGACGAGGGGGAATCGTTCGTCAAGCTGGCCGAGCGGATCAAACCCAGGCCTTGGCTTGTCGACGATTTCGACGCCTTGGCGGCAAAGCTGATCCCGTCGCCGCCCACTCCCTGGGGCAAGGCTATCGTGTTCGTCGACAACGCCGGCAGCGATTTTGTCCTTGGCGTCATGCCGCTGGTTCGCGAGCTGGCATTGGGTGGCACGCAGATCGTCGTGGCCGCCAACGAATCTCCATCACTCAACGACATAACGGTCGATGAAGTCATCGAAGTAGTCGAAAGACTCGCAGCCATCGACGGCGACCTGGCCGCGCTCATCGACGGACAGATGTTCGAGGTCGTCTCCACCGGCAGCGACATACCTTTGATCGACCTTTCGGAAGTGTCCGACGAACTAAACGCCGCCGCCGAAGACGCCGATTGCGTTATCCTTGAAGGCATGGGCCGGGCCATCGAAAGCAACTTGGACGCGAAGTTCAGCGTCGATTGCGTTCACCTTGCGATTCTCAAGGACGCGATGGTCGCTAAGCGATACGGCGGGAGCCTCTACGACTGCGTATGCAAGTACACGCCAGTGGTGCCGGCAGAAGGTGAGGTCCCGGAGGGCGAGGCTGCGGAAGCATCGCAGGCGTAAGGTTACGAGCCCACGAATTGTATCGGCAGGGCGTTTGGCACAATTGCGGCGTCATGCCCGCGCCGGAGTAATTCCTCGACGGCTCGGAGTTGCGGGCCGTCAACGTCCAGGCTGTGCTCGCTGACGTACGTTCCCATATTGGGCGGGTCTGCTTCCAAGCAGGCCGTGCCGTGGGCATCGTGGGCCGCGAAGTCGCGAGCTTCGGTTCGATGCTCAAGGGCGTAGCGTATCGAGTCTCGCAGGGCTCGCTCGATGACCATGCGGAGTTCCTCGGGCAGGTCGTTGCGAATGGCGAAGCATGTCAGAGGCAGGGGGAGTTTCGCGTTCTGCTTTGCCCAACCGGCAGCCAGGTCCGCCACGCAGTAAAGCCCGGACTGGCGACAGATGTTCGTGTCGCCACTGAGCAGCAGGGCACAGTCGGCCAGGCCCATCTTCGCGGCCTGGGCGATCTTGTCTGCCGGCAGGAGCTTGGTTCGAATCCCCGGACGGTTGATCTGGAGAGCGAGCATGGCGCTGCTGGTGGAATCCGGCACGGCCACGGAGGCTGTGTCCAGGTCCCCGTCGCTTAGCGGCTCGCGGGCGGCCAGCACGGGGCCGCGATCGGAAGCGAAGCTCACGCCGCAACGAGCCAGCACGTAACGTTGACGCAAGTAGGGATAGGCCGCCACGCTGATCATGGTGGCTTCGAACTCGCCACGGGTGGCGCGGTCGTTCAAGGCCGGCAACTTCGCGGAGATCAGTTCAATCTCCACCGGGCCGGTGTCCACTTTGCCTGCCGCCAGGCCGTAAGCGATAAACCCACCGTCCGGGGCAGGGCAGTAACCGAGTCTGATTCGCATGGACAATATAATACCTGATACCATGGTCCAGACGGTGAACCAAACGGTAGACATTTATTGTTAACTCAGTGTTAAGGCGTCCCCGCATGCGACAGGGACCCGCTACGGGCATTCGCCCTGGAGGTTTTTGCTTGAAAGCAACCCATCCGGCGGGTATCGAGATGCGACCATGACTCGATTCAAATTATTGGCGTTGGATCTTGACGGCACTCTTGTCGGTGCGAGCGATCTGGTCAGTGAGCCCAATCGCCAGGCTGTCTCAATGGCCCGGGAAGCGGGCTTGGCTGTGTGCCTTGCTACGGGACGAAGCTATCCGGAGAGCCGTGACATCTGGGAACAACTGCGTTTGCAGACCCCGCATGAGCCAATGGTGACGGTCGGCGGGGCGATGGTCTGCCAGAGCGACACCGGGAGGACGCTATACCATCGCAGCATTGATCGCGATGTGGCCAGGAGGTTCGGTGCCGCCATGAACGACTGCGGTTACGTCGCGATGGCCTTGGTGGACGGCTGGCGGCACGGGACGGATTACTTGATTACCGAGCGAGGCGACCATCATGTCGCCAGTCGGGACTGGTTTTCCAAGATGAACGTTCGCGTCACGCAGGTGCCGAGTCTTGGTGAGACCGATCCGGCGATGGCGATGCTTCGGATTTCGACCGTGGTCGACACTGCCCAGGCCGGGCCGATGGCGGCGGATCTTTCACGCGAGTTCGAAGGTCAACTCAACGTACACGCGATTCTTGCGCCGAATTACGAAGTTACGATCGTCGAGGCCCACGCCGTCGGCGCCGACAAGATGACGGCCTTGCGTTACGTCGGCCAACCTTTGCTCATCGGCGCCGGTCAGATGGTGGCCGTCGGGGATGACCTCAACGACCTTTCCATGGTTCGCGGTGCCGGACTGGGCGCTGCAATGACCCATGCGCCCAAGGCCCTCCGTGCCGCCGCCGACGTGGTGGTGGGCGACGGCACGGGCGATTTCGGGAACAGTCTTGCGGAGTTTATTCACAAGTTGGTCGCCGGGGAGTATGACGATTTGACAAGAGCGGATGGTTGAGCCGTGCCGATGTCAGGCCCGCAGTCTTGGGATGACAATTCCCATTGAAGGGGTTACAATGTTCGATACGCGGGTAGTGCCCCTTTCGCGGGCAGCGAGTTCGGTTCAGCGGGTACGGATATGGGAATTGTAAACTCCGCATTTGAAAAGCTCTCCACGGCGGTCGGACCGCTGTTCACCAAGGAATTGCTGGTGACCAGCCGACGGGCTCGCTATTACATTCTGCGTTTTGCATACACTGCCTTGCTGGGACTTTCGGTGGCGCTGGTCTGGCTGGCGTTTATCGAGTCGTCCAGTAACGCATCGGCCAGCTATCGTATCGCCCACATGTCCGAAATGGGCAAGGGGATCGTCAGTTGGATCGTTTGCTTTCAGTTCGGCATCGCCCAGTTTGTGGCGGTGATTTTGCTGAGTTCGTCGATCAATGAGGAGATATACCATCGTACGCTCGTGCCGATTTTGACGACGCCGATCGGCTATTGGCAGATCGTACTGGGTAAGTTCTTGGGCAAACTGCTGCATGTGGGGCTGTTGCTGGCGATCAGCCTGCCTTTGCTGGGCATCGTGCGTGTGCTCGGCGGCGTGCCATGGGGGTATCTGCTGGCGGGGGTGTGTATCACAATCTCGGCCTCGATGTTCACCGGGTCGGTGGCGCTGCTGTTTTCCATTATCAACCGCCGGGCTTACCTGGCTGTTCTGACCTCGCTGGGCATGGTGGTGGCGTTTTACCTCGTCGTAGGCCTGGTTCTGGCGATGATCTCGGCCATACTCTCATCCATACTCGGCACTAACGGATTCTGCCTGGTGCTTTACGCCAACCCGGTTGCCGCCATGACCTACGAGACTATTGTCCTGAACAACCCGGCAAGCAGCGTTCCGGCGTTCCTGTGGCCGATCCATTGCCTGATAACCCTGGCAACGACGGCAGGGGTTCTCAAGATCGCCGAGATCGTCGTGCGAAGAAGCGCTTTGAAGAAGGCAGTGGGCGTGCAGACAGCCCTAGCCGAAGTCTCCGCCATGCCGACGCTCGTACCGGTCGCGCCGGTGCTGATGCCCGCGGATGGCTCGGCGTTGTCGCCAGCTTCGCTGGCGCTGGCCGCGCCGAGCGTCGCGCCGACAGCCGGTGAGCGTGGCGACCCGCCGCGGCGAAAGCGATGGTACAAGCCCCGAGGCTGGAATATCCAACGGATGATCGGCAATTCCCCGATCGTCTGGCGCGAGCTTCGCAAGCCGCTGCTTCGCGATCGGATCGTCCAGATAGTAGCCATGTGCGCCGTGCTGTTTTACCTGCTGTACACCTACGCGATTCTCGGGTTCTCCGGCGCCATGAGCCATCCGGAAACGCAGGCGTTTTTCGTCACCATGTTCCTGCTGGCCGGGATGCTGTGTACGGCGATGGATTCAGCCACGTGTATCGCCCCCGAAAAGCAGGCCCGAACCTGGCCGGCGCTGCTGAGTACGCCGGTCAGCGATTGGCACATCCTGCTGGGCAAGGCGGGCGGTACGGCATTTCGCTGTCTGTCGGTGTGGATATTCCTGGCCGGGCACATGGTGCTTTTTGCGTTGGTGGGCTGCCTGCACCCGATTGCGATTATCCACGTTGGTATGCTGGCCTTGTGGAGCGGCGTGTTCCTGACCTGCACGGGCGTGTATTTCTCCGCCAGGCACAGAAGTGTCACGACGGCCCTGATGCTGAATCTGGGCATGGCGCTGCTGCTTTGGGTGCTGCTGCCCGTGGGGACAAACCTTCTGGGCCAAGTCTTTGGGGACCGGGAGATATCCGCCAATATCCAGGCGACCAACCCGGTTGTGCAGGCGTGGGTGATTGTCGAAGGGGCCACCAACGTCAGTCCGAGTGATGAGAATATGCACAGGTTCGACAACGGATCGCTACGATATCGCTGGCCGATGGGCGACTTCGGCTGGCTTGGAACGACGGGAATAATGCTTGCCAACACGCTGGGTTACGGCCTGGTTGCACTGTGGCTTGCCTGGCGAACAAAGAAGATGTTCCGACGAAACGTCTTCGACCACTGACGATACACTCATGCCTCAGTCCTTCTGACGCACCTGCCCACGCAATCCGCGCCGGGGTTGACGGTCCGCCTAAAAACGGGTCTTGCCAGGTAGCATAAAACAGTACAAATATGTCTCGTATTGGCTAATGCAATACATATATGTAATATCTCTATCGGCGCGACGTATTCGCTGTCATTTCGTATACCCTTTCATTTGCAGCACTTCCATCGCCAATTTTGGTTTGGCACGCCTTTCGCTATTGTGACCCAAGTAGTTTAAGGCTCCAGTTACCGCAAGGGTGTCGTGGATGGCGTCTTGCGGTGGAGCCTTCTGGTACTTGGTTTTGGCCGTCGGTTGTTGCCGGATATTTGATCGCGTGGAGCTCGATCATTGCATCTTGACCGACGGAAGGAATTCTTAGGCACGCCCCGTGCCGCATGAAGGAACGCGAGAAATGAGAAAGATTGGTTTGATAGGTTCGACGATTCTCTTGGGCGTTTTGGTGTTGGCGCCATCAGCGATGGTGGACTCATCCGCATCGGCCCCGGCGGGCAAAAGCGCGCTGGAGGTCGCCCAGGAAACGCTGACGCTCAACGTCAACACCGTATGGACGTGCATCGCGGCGTTTCTGGTGTTCTTTATGCAGGCCGGCTTTGCGATGGTCGAGGCGGGATTCACTCGCGCCAAGAACGCGGTGAACATCCTGATGAAGAACCTGATGGACTTTTCCGTCGGGTCGGTAGGGTTCTTCGTGCTGGGCTTTGGCCTGATGTTCGGCGCGAAGGATGCGACGGGAGGCTTTCTGGGTCTGTCGATGTTCGGCCTGGGCGACACGACAGGCGAGAGTTGGAATTACACGTTCCTGATCTTCCAGACCGTTTTCGCGGCGACGGCAGCGACTATCGTCTCTGGCGCGATGGCCGAGCGGACGAAGTTTACGAGCTACTTGTTTTACAGCGCGGTCATAAGCATGGTGATCTACCCGATCTTCGGCGGGTGGGCCTGGGGCAGTTTGCTGATGGAAAGTGGTACGGGCTGGCTGGAGGGGCTGGGCTTCTGCGACTTCGCGGGGTTTACGGTTGTACACTCGGTCGGCGGGTGGCTTGCACTTGCCGGCGCCATTGTGCTGGGTCCGCGTCTTGGCAAGTACGGCCCGGATTGCAAGCCGCGAGCGATAATGGGTCATAACCTTCCGCTGGTGGCCTTGGGCGTGTTCATCCTCTGGTTCGGCTGGTTCGGGTTCAACCCGGGCTCGACTACCACGGTCGACCTGTCCATCGGCAGAATTGCGGTAACGACAAATCTGGCTGGCGCCATGGGCGCCATCACAGCCATGATCACCAGTTGGATCATGTTCAAGAAAGCTGACGCATCCATGAGCCTCAACGGCGCGCTTGCGGGCCTGGTTGCGATCACCGCCGGGGGCGCCACGGTAACTCCGGCCGGGGCGTTGGCCATTGGCGCCATCGCCGGTGTGCTGGTGGTTGTCAGCGTTGTGTGCATCGACCGCGTGCTGAAGATCGACGACCCGGTCGGCGCCGTCAGCGTTCACGGCGTCTGCGGAGCGTTCGGCCTGCGCGTGAGCAGGGACGAGGAACTTTGCGGCCTGGACATTGGCGAACACGGCATGGAGGCATATTCGGGCTTCCTGGTCTTCACAACCATGTAAGGCGTCCTACGCCAATCGTAATTAGGAGCAAGAACACATGAGATTGATAATTGCATACGTTCAGCCGGAAAAGCTCAGTGACGTAACAGCAGGCCCTTTATGCCGCGGGAGTTTTCAAGATGTCCGTCAGCAACGCTATGGGCTGCGGTCAGCAGAGGGGCTATCAAGAGACATACCGTGGCGTGGACGTTGAGGTGAATCTTCTCAAGAAGGTTCGCATTGAGATAGCCGTCAACGAAGCCTTCGTTCAGGTCACGATCGACGCGATCATTAAGGGTACCCGCACGGGAACGATCGGCGATGGCAAGATACTGGTGGTCCCGCTGGAACGCTGCGTACGGATTCGCACCGGCGAAGAGGGCAATGATGCCATCGGATAGTCGATGCCGCAGGCGTTTCGGCCCGAGAAAGCAAAGGCGACACAATTGTGTGATGCTGGCGCCTAATATCACAAAAATGTAGTACAGGTTTGCAAACGCAGTTGTTTTGGCAACAGTGTAAGCCATTGTCTGTACGATATATATATAGCCCCCGCTACTTTGGCACGCCAAGTGCATAGTGGTATTAACGTGTCGTCCTTGGCGGACCATGATTTCTTTGCAGGTTCGGCAGGGGTTGGGAAAAGGAACAAGGCGGTAGTACAGGGATCAGGAAAAGGGATTCAACATGTATGAGATGAACACAAGGCAGGCTTGTATTTCAGCCATAGGCAAGACCAAGCCCGTTGGCGGAGTCGTGGATTATCGTTTGCAGGACGCCCGGGAGGTGTACTGTGAGCACGTTTTCAACGAGTCGGTACAGCGTCAGCGGCTTCCCAAGAGTGTTTACAAGCAGTTGCAGAAGACGATCAAGGCGGGCGATGAGTTGGATCCGTCGATCGCAGACGCGGTGGCGCTGGCGATGCGCGATTGGGCCATCGAGCACGGCGCGTCTCACTACACGCACTGGTTCCAGCCGATGACGGGGCTGACGGCCGAGAAGCACGACAGCTTCATTACCCCGACTGCCGACGGTGAAGTTCTCGCCCAGTTCAGCGGCAAGGACCTCGTTCGCGGCGAGCCGGATGCCAGCAGCTTTCCCTCTGGCGGCATCCGTGCGACGTTCGAGGCTCGCGGCTACACGGCGTGGGATCCATCGAGCCCGGCGTTCATTCTGGATAATCCCAACGGCGCGACGCTGGTCATACCGACGATGTTTGTAAGTTGGACTGGCGAGGCGCTCGACAAGAAGACTCCGCTTCTGCGTTCGATGCAGGCCCTCAGCAATCAGGCGCTCCGCGTGTTGAGGCTTTTCAGCAATACGGACGTCAAGCGGGTGTTCACCACAGTCGGGGCCGAGCAGGAGTATTTCCTGGTCGACCGCAATTTCTACCTGCATCGGCCTGACCTCTTGAGTACCGGCAGGACGCTGTTCGGCGCCAAGCCTCCCAAGGGCCAGGAGTTGGACGACAACTACTTCGGCGCTATCAACGAGCGTGTGCTGAGTTGCATGGCCGAGATGGAATACGAGCTTTTGCGCCTCGGCGTTCCGATCAAGACGCGCCACAATGAGGTGGCGCCGGCGCAGTTCGAGCTCGCGCCGACATTCGAGACGGCCAATCTCGCCACGGACCATCAAATGCTGACGATGGAGGTCATGCGCAAGGTCGCCTCGCGTCACGGATTCGCGTGCCTGATGCACGAGAAGCCCTTCGCGGGTGTCAACGGTTCGGGTAAGCACAACAACTGGTCGATGGTGACCGACGATGGCGAGAACCTGCTCGAACCGGGTGCCACTCCGCACGCCAACGCGCAGTTCCTGGTCTTCTGCGCCGCGACCGTGCGAGCGGTCCACAAGTACGCCGGGCTGCTTCGCCTGAGCGTATGCGGCGCGGGCAACGACCACCGCCTCGGCGCCAACGAGGCCCCGCCGGCGATCATCAGCGTGTTCCTGGGCGAACAGCTTTCCGACATATTTGCCCAGTTGGTTAAGGGCATCGCGAAGAATTCCAAGTCGGCAGAGAGCATCGAGATCGGCGTGTCGATGCTGCCGCAGCTTCCGCGAGACACCGGCGACCGAAACCGCACCAGCCCGTTCGCCTTCACGGGCAACAAGTTCGAATTCCGCGCCGTTGGATCCAGCCAGTCCGTAGCTGGACCGAACACCGTGCTCAACGCCATCGTGGCCGAGTCGCTGGACTTCTTCGCGACGAGCCTGGAGAAGGCCGTCGCGGCCGGGAAGGACCTAAACTCGGCGGTCCAGAAGGTGCTTGCCAAGGCCATCAAGGAGTTCAAGCCGATCCTCTTCGACGGCGACAATTACAGCGACCGCTGGATGGTCGAGGCAAAAAAGCGTGGCTTGCCAAACCTCGTCAGCACGATCGACTGCGTTCCCTTGGCGACCGCAAATGAGTCGATCAGGCTGTTCACCAAGTACGGTGTTTACAGCGAGCGGGAGTTGGAAAGTCGCCACGAGATCCTGCTGGAAAACTACACGACGACGATTTCCATAGAGGCGTTGACGACGTCGTTGATGGCGCACACGATGATCCTTCCGGCAGGTCTGAAGTATCAGTCAAA
>Ga0307990_1001397_pt1 | contig 20434 bp, 15 predicted proteins | sample EllFjometagen129_FD_203168 | JGI IMG/M metagenome (GOLD analysis project Ga0307990, IMG submission 203168) | Marine microbial communities from Ellis Fjord, Antarctic Ocean - #129 | ecosystem: Environmental > Aquatic > Marine > Unclassified | place: Southern Ocean | collected 2014-10-08
GTTCGATATGGCATTGTCAAGCTTTAGGCCTTTGTGGAAAGAAAAGGCATATAAAGAATGAAGCCAATAGCGATGGTTATTTCTCCAACGATCACTCCAGTAGCTTGGGTGGGGCCGAAAAATGGTAGAGCGGGCCAGGATTGGGTGCCAAATCCGAACACATCAGCCATCCCCGAGATCAATGCGATCAGATAACCGGTCGCGACTAAGCGTACACCAATATCCTGGGCCAGGGATTGGATACTATCTCTTAGCTGACAGGCTTTGAAGCTCAGAAACCCTCCCAGGCATAACATTGCCAGCCCGGTTGAAAATGTTGCAGTTTGCACAAAACCTAAATATGGACTGCGATCGAGCCCAACCATGGCGGGATCTGCGCCTAATAAAAAGATCAAAAAACCGGCTATGGTTAGGCCTAGGCCAATATTTACTCTCGTTTTTGTAAATCTATGATTGGATTTGTTGTTATTGTTCATAAGGGGATCACGGTTTATAACTGAAAACCTGTCTGTGCAGGGATCACTTTATAAGAGAAGTTTTCTACGAAATTCATCAAATTTTCTAGGAGCATCTGCCATTCCTTGGAAGCCATAACAACATTTAGCGAAGCCTGGCTGTGGGTTTTGGCAGCCACCATGATTTGTGGTTGATCTCCATACATGGTATACCATGCATCCACGGGTCGGATGCCTAACTGTTTAATCTCTGGGAGGAAGTCACTGATCACAAACTCAAAGTATTCCTGTTCCAGATTGGGCAGGATATCCCAGGTCAAGAGTAGTTTTACGGTCATGCAGGACTCCTTTAATCGGATTCCCGGGCATATTCCAGAACGACTACGTTTGTTTCACTGCTTGATCGGCTGCTGGTTATGTTGAGTTCTGGCCGGGGTTCAACTTTGTCGAGCCCCATTTCCTTGATGAATTTCTCCAGTGGATCTAGTTCCAGTTTACATTCTTCGGTTTGATAGAACATGGGGATAGCGTAACTGGGCTCAAGAATTCGAATGGCTTCAACTGCTTTAGAAGCGGTTAAACTACCGGCACCGCCAACCGGTACCAGAGCTACATGAACATCTCCTGCGATAGATTTGACATCAGATTGGTTGGGGACCCGGCTTAAATTCCCCAGATGAGCGATCAAGATACCGTTGTAATCAAAGATATACATGATATTTCGGAGATCATCATCTTTGCTCTTATGATTGGTGCGGATACCGGTAATAAAGACTTCACCAATTTCATATTCACCTGGTCCAGTTATGATATGTTGGCCATCCTTTCTTTTTTTAATGACCTTGGTGTGGTTATGTCCGGGCGCATCATGACTGACAGTAATAATATCTGCGGATAAATTAAGCTCGTCATAGCCGATTTTTTTATGGTTATAGGGGTCAGTTACCACTGTCGCCATTCCCCTTTCAGTCAATCGGAAACATGAATGCCCATGCCAAGTGATTTTCATTAAGCCTCCTGCTGGCTTTTGTTTTTTAATGATTTTGAGGGTCTTCTGCAAAATGTGATTATACTTCAATCTACCCAAAACTCATAGCTTTCTAACACTTGTCGGGTCAATATGGAGAGTATTTTCTGACCTTGTCGGAATCTCTACAAGGGTTTTTTCTATCCCCTTTTGGGGTAGTTTTTGTAGGAACTTTGTTAGTTTTTTACCTAAAAATCTTCCTTTCTATTGTTGTTGGTATAATGTCCGAAGTTGCTCCCGGGTCTCCAGGGATTCGGTTAAATCTAAAATCCAGAAAGAAACCAAACTAAATATGGAAAAAAAGATCAAAGTTGTAGGGGCCAGGGTTCACAACCTGAAGAATATCACCGTAGAGATTCCCCGCGATAAATTTGTGGTCATTACCGGTCTGTCTGGATCTGGTAAATCTTCCCTGGCATTTGATACGATTTTCGCCGAGGGCCAGAGAAGATATGTGGAGTCACTCTCTTCCTATGCCCGCCAATTTCTTGGGCAAATGGATAAACCGGATGTGGATTATATCGAAGGTTTATCTCCAGCGGTGTCCATTGACCAGCGCGGTACCTCTCAAAACCCGCGTTCAACCGTTGGAACAGTAACAGAAATATACGATTACCTGCGTTTGCTATACGCCCGGGCTGGAATTCCCCATTGCCCTGAATGCGGTCGGGAAGTGACAACGCAATCTGCTCAGGAAATAGTTGATCATATCGAAAGTCTCCCAGAAGGAACCAAGTTTAATATCCTGGCACCTGTCATCCGTGGCAGAAAAGGGGAACACCAGGGCATCTTGGATGAGATCCAGAAATCCGGTTTTGTAAGGGCCAGAATTAACGGCGAAATCCGGCGCCTGGAAGAGGATATAAAGCTGGAACGCTACCAGCAGCATACGATTGAAGCAGTCGTGGACAGGTTAGTGATTAAAAAACCAGAAAATGATGAGGAAACGAATAATTTCCGTTCACGGCTGACGGATTCTGTGGAAACTGCCCTAAAATATGGGGATGGCTACCTGACCATCTTTGATGTTACCGATCCGGATAATCCTGTCAACACGAATTACTCAGAACATTTAGCCTGTCCAGTTTGTGAGATCAGCTTCCCAGAAATTGAACCCCGGACCTTTTCTTTCAATACTCCCCATGGAGCCTGTCCAACATGCGAAGGTATCGGAACCAAGCTTGAAGTGGATGTCAACCTTCTGATTCCGGATAAAACTCTTTCAATTAATGAAGGGGCAATAGATGCCCAGGAATGGGGCGGCCCAAAGGCCCAGGGCGGGTATTATTGGAAAGCATTGGAAGGTGCGGCCGATCTATATAAAATCGGTCTGAACAAACCATTTAAAAAACTAACGGCTGACGAGGAAAAAGTCATTCTTTACGGTTCCCAGGGGGACGAAGTTCCGATGACCTATATGGACAAAGAAGGCCGGGAGTATGAATTCTTCAGAGAATTTGAAGGTGTGATCACTAACCTTGAACGCCGGTTCAAAGAAACCCAATCGGAATACATGCGCTCCCGGATCATGGGTTTCATGAATGATAACCCCTGCCCTTCTTGCCATGGCGCGCGTTTGCGTCCGGAAGCTCTAGCAGTGACCATTAACGATACCAATATTGTAGAAATTTCCACCTGGCCGATCCAGAAAGCGCTGGAATGGATCAATCTTCTCAATAGCAAAGATTCGCCGCTAACAAAACGCCAACAGACCATTGCAGACCGGGTCCTGCGTGAACTGACTGAACGATTGGGGTTCCTGGTAAATGTCGGATTGGATTACCTGACTTTAAACCGGAATGCGGGAACGCTCTCGGGTGGTGAAGCTCAGCGTATTCGCCTTGCTACTCAAATTGGCTCCCACCTGATGGGCGTGTTATACGTTCTCGATGAACCATCCATCGGACTGCACCCACGTGACAACGGACGGCTTCTGCGGACACTGGAAGAGCTGCGGGATCTGGGAAACACGGTTATGGTTGTGGAACACGATGCGGAAACCATTGAAACTGCCGACTGGGTTCTGGATCTCGGTCCCGGCGCAGGTGAACATGGAGGTGAAGTGGTAGTAGCTGGAACGATCAAGGATATACTGGAACATCCAACATCCCTGACGGGAGCTTACCTTTCAGGCCGGCTGCAGGTGCCCATTCCGGAAAAACGGCGGGAAGGGTCAGGAAAATCAATTCAGATCCTGGGGGCCCGGGAACACAACCTCAAAGATATTGATGTCACGATCCCGTTAGGAAAGCTGGTTTGTATAACCGGGGTGTCTGGTTCTGGCAAATCAACCCTGATGATCGAAATCCTGTATAAAGCATTGGCCCGGGAATTGAACCGTGCCAAGACCAAACCTGGTGATCACGATGCCATCAAAGGTGTCGATAATATCGACAAGATCGTCCACATTGACCAATCCCCCATCGGGAGGACACCCAGATCAAATCCTGGGACTTATACAAAGCTGTTTGACTTTATTAGGGATCTATTTTCGGATCTTCCCGAAAGTAAGATCCGAGGTTATGACAAGGGCCGTTTTTCATTCAATGTCAAGGGCGGCCGCTGTGAGGCCTGTCGGGGGCACGGGCAGCTGGAGATCGAAATGCAGTTCCTGCCCAATGTCTATGTTCCCTGTGATGTTTGCCACGGTAAGCGTTATAACCGGGAGACTCTCCAGGTGCGATTTAAGGGGGAATATAATATAGCTGACGTGTTGGAGATGACCATAGACAAAGCCAGGGATGTTTTTGAGGCTTTCCCGGCCATGATGAGCAAACTTAAAACTCTTCAGGATGTAGGGCTGGGTTATATCCGCATTGGTCAGGCTTCAACTACTTTATCTGGTGGAGAAGCCCAACGAATAAAGCTGTCCCGGGAGCTTTCCAAGCGGTCCACAGGATCTACATTATATGTGCTAGATGAGCCATCAGTGGGTTTGCATGCCGCTGATGTTCACAAATTGATTGAAGTGCTGCAGCGGTTGGTTGACGAGGGCAACACAGTCTTGATCATTGAACACAACCTGGATATTATTAAAGTCGCTGACTATATCATTGACCTGGGTCCCGAAGGTGGAGATGGGGGTGGTGAAGTGATTGCATACGGCCAACCAAGTGAGATCTGCAGTTCACCAAAATCTTATACCGGTGAGTATTTAAAATCGTATCTCAAGGAAAACCATTCAAAGTGAATTTGTTGTTATACGCGGAAGCGGTATCCTCTCAAGGATACCGCTTCCTGTTTTAATATTGGCGAATTCTTCAAAATCACATCTTGCTCTTGCTCTATTCGAGTCGTACCCGCACATCCACAGCGGAAGCACCTTTTCCGGCCGGGAAAATTCGAAATGGATTGATCTCGATCTCAGCGAACTGAGGAAAGTCATTTGCAAGCTGACCCAGTCGGATCATCACATCCCGTACAGCCGTTATATCGGCAGGTGGAATATTCCTGTAACCTTCCAGTTTGCGGCCGGCCCACGTTTTCTGAAGCATATAATCGATTTCAACTTCAGTAATGGGTGCCAATCCGAAGGATAGGTCTTTTAACCCTTCAACTTCAGTACCACCAGAACCAAACATCATTACTGGGCCAAATTGTGGGTCTTGAACTACTCCTAAAATCACCTCTTGTCCGAGTGGAACCAATTCCTGGACATAAACCCCGGTGATTTGGGCGTCGGGTAGAGCTGCCTTCGCCTGGCTGGTGATAGTGTGAAAACCACCTCTCACAGAATTTTCATCGGCCAGATTAAGGAGAACCCCTCCGACATCTGATTTGTGGCTGATATCCGGAGAGGCTACTTTAAGAACAACCGGCAATCCAATTTCTACGGCAAGGGCAGCGGCTTCTTCGTCATCCTTCGCTAACGTCATTTTAGCTGTGGGAATCCCGTAGGCCTCCATAATCTGGGCAATCACTGGAGCGATTAAATGATTGTTTTGATTATGTTCCTTGATCAGATCCCGAACCACTTCAATCTGTACATCCTGACGGATAACCGGTTCAGCGGAAGCAAAGTTTAGCAAGTTGACTCTTTTAACCAGGGCAGCCAGCGCTGCCGCAGCGCGTTCAGGAAAACGATATTCGGGTATCCGGGCAGCACGCAGGTGTTCAACTGCTTCCTGGATAAGACGATCTCCCATGACCGAAATTACCACTGGTTTTTTGGCCTGGTGAATGATAGGGATTAATGCTTTGGCAACAGCACCTGCAGAATGCATGGGTGGGGTAGGATAGATCACCATCACACTGTCCGTGCCAGGATCAGCTAGAAGAACCCTCAAGCAATCCGCAAATTGGATTGGACCCGCAGATGCCAGCATGTCTACTGGATTTTGTAAACTGGCAGCGGAGGGCAGGATCTTCTGAAGACTGGAGATGGTATCTTGGCTGAAGTCTGCCATTTTTAACCCTCTCGCTTCAAGGGCGTCAGCGGCCGTCACGCCGGGACCACCGGCATTAGTCAAAACTGCCACACGATTGCCTTCCGGTAGGGGACACCAGGCCAGGGCACGAGCCTCGTCGAACATCTCCTCACTGGTTTCTGCACGCAATACGCCCGCCCTGCGGAAAACCGCGTTATAAGCGCTCTCCTCTCCAGATAATGCGCCTGTGTGGGAAGCAGCTGCTCGTTGCCCGGCTGCAAACCTGCCGACTTTGAGGGCAATGATCGGTGTTTTTGGTACTACAGCCCGGGCCTCATGAACAAAGCGACGCCCGGATTTTATCCCTTCCAGGTAAAGGGCGATCACTTTTGTGTGCCCATCAGTTGCTGTAGGAGCCAATAGGTCGGTTTCTGTGACGTCGGCCTGGTTTCCAAGACTGATCAACTTGGATATTCCGTAACCCTGACCGCGGGCCCAATCAATGGCAGCGGCACAGATAGCACCCGAATGGGACAAAAATGCCACATCACCTGGTGTAGGACCTGGTGGGGGAAGAAAAGTGGTGTCCAGCGGTAAGTGAGTGTCCAAAAAACCTATACAGTTCGGGCCGAGCAAGCGAATGCCTTCTTCTTTGGCAACTTGTAGCATTTCCTGTTCCAAGGCCAGCCCTTCAGGCCCGATCTCCCTGAAACCACCAGCGCCAATAATGGCAGCCTTAATACCGCGTTTCCCACATTCCCTCAAGGTGGGGATAACGAATTTGGATGGGATCAGGACTGCAGCCAGGTCTACTGGATCCGGTACATCCATAACGGATTGAAAAATAGTATTCCCAAGTAGCGTGCCGCCTTTCAAATTCACAAAATGAATGGCGCCTTTGTAACCGCTTCTGTGGAGATTGGTTGCCAGAAGGTAACCTAGCTTGGTCGGATCCTGGGAGGCGCCAATTACCACGACACCTTTAGGATCAAAAAAGGGAATCAGAGAAGTTTTATCTGTCATAGTACAGATTGTAACCTATAGAAATCCCCGGGAATTTACCAGAGGATTTAGATTATTTGAAAGCGGTCAGAAGAGTTTGGATTGGTTATTCAGAGATGGTTTTGCAAAAGACATCAATAATTTTTGGATCAAAATGGGTCCCGCTGGTCCGACGCAGTTCTGCGATGGCTTCTTCGTGAGTATGAGCTTCGCTGTATACGCGTTTATCCCGGATGGCTACATAGGCATCCACCACAGCCAGAATTCGGGAACCGAGTGGTATATCGTTCCCTTCTAACCCATATGGATAGCCAGTGCCGTCAAATTTCTCATGATGAGCTCGGATGATGGGTGAAACAGGGGCCAGATATTTAATCGGTTCGACTATTTGAGCCCCTGTTACAGGATGCTCCTTCATGATGACCCATTCCTTTTTTGTGAGCGGTCCTTTCTTATTCAGAATCTGATCTGGGACACCAATTTTTCCGATGTCATGTAAAATACCAGCCCAGTGCAGGGTTTCAATATCTTTGGAAGAAAGTTCCATTTCTAATCCAATTTGGGACGCCATAGCAGCCATTCTTTGGCTGTGGTCGCCTGTGTAACTGTCCCGGGCATCCATGGCGTTAGCGAGAGAAATGACAGTTTGTAGGAAATTTTCTTCCAATTTATTATGCAATATTGCCCGTTGAATAGAACTTGAGGCATAGTCTGCTATAGCATTAATCAATCTTAGCTGAGAAGGAGTAAATGGAGTTGCTTTTCTGCTGTGGAATTCACCAAGGATGAGGAGACCAATCTTGCTATCGGTGCCTATTAAAGGGCAAATGCATAGAGTCTTAGCAAAATTAATGAATATGGCTTGCTTTTCTTCATCATGCCAGTTTGGATCTTTAGTATCTATTACAACAATTAATTCATTATCTAGAACCATATCATAGTAATATTGGGCGACTATTGGCTCAACATTTCTATATCGCAGTGGATCAATAAGATTCTTGATTGGATATATAGATTGACAATAATAATCTCCGTTATCATCCCTTATTAATATCCTGGCATAGGTACCTTGAACACTATCAACAGTGTGTTTAGTAACCGTGTTTAATATGGTTTCCAAATCTTCTGTACCAACAAGCTGATTGGATAAGTTGTAAAGAGTGTCGATTTCTTTCCGTCTGCTCTGTTCTGCAGTATATAACCGTGCGTTTTCAATTGCAGCAGCTGTTTGATTAGCGACTGTTGTGAGGGTTATTATTTCCTCAGAACTATAAGGTTGTTCAGAACGTTTGGGTCCCAGAATGAATATTCCAACTAATTGGGATAGCACTTTGATAGGAATGAATAATTCCGCTTTCATATCCTTCAAGAGTTGTCTTTCACTTTTCCAAAGAGATTGAAATTGTGGTAGGACTTCCATATCTTGACGGCCGACAGGATGATTTTGGTTGAAAAACCAAAGAACTAGGGGGTGTCCTTGCCTGAATGATTGGTTTCTAAGATCATCTAATCCGATCTGGGTTGTCAGTTCGAATACTCCTGTATCTTCATCTCTGAAGAAGAATGCGGCGCTTGGAAGGTGCATAGTAGTTGCGACTTCAGACAAAATCGTGTTTGTGATTTTATATAGATCCAATGTAGAAGTAGTCTGACTGCTCAATTTTTGAAGCATAATCCGGGAATCATATTTTTCCCTGAAGAATATTCGATCAATGATTGCCTGGGCTTGAACTCTAAAAGGTTCGGCCAGTAGGGCAGTAATAACCGCCACAACCAGTGAGGTTAAGAAGACCTCTGCTTTGGAAAATAGGCCGAAGATATTAATAAACAAGGTAATGATCAAGAAGTAGACTGTACCTATTATTACAGTAGGGATCGAGTAAAGCAAACCCTGGCGGATAACGATCCGAATATCCAGCAGCTGGTACCTTAAGATTGCATAAATAAGCAAAAGGGCACCTATGCTATTGGCCACGATATCAAAAGGATATCCCCCGAGGACTGGTATAAAATTGGTCATGGAACCAATAATCATCACCAGGATACCAAGAATTATGTACAACAAGCGGTTTCTTTGAACTGGATCCTTTGATTTTTGGCGGAATCGAACGAGAGTGATTAGACTTATTAAGATTAAGATATATCCAGGTCCGGCGACTACTGCTGTGGTTCCAGCAAGAGCATAGATAATATATCCGTCTTTTACTGAGACCGACTCCGTTAAAAGGTTCGTAAATACAGTGAGTCCTATCATAATCAAGCTTATGATGAAGACCGCGATGCCCTGCCAATTTTTAACTTTGGTTGTGGCCCTGGTGAACATGTAAATGCTCAGCATGGCACCAAGGCCGGCACCGGACATCATTCGGAACCAGAATACAGCCCTTGTTTGATCTATATACAACAAGAATGCACTAACCGACCAGAGGGCCATAGCCAGCAGGTACCGCCGAAACGTTCTATGTATTTCGGTCTGGGGTTTCGAAACGGTAACAACTATATACAGTCCTGTATATAGCAGGAACGCCAAGCCTGCAATAATTGTAACAATAGTAAGAACCATACTAACCTTTTACTTTTTTATCTCCCAGTAGATTTTTCATCTGATCCTGTGTGGGTTTCATGTGGGGCGGTTTGGTATGTGCCAGATCAGCACCTTGACTTTGCTGGTAATCCATGTACATCCCAAAAGCTCCCGGATTAAGCATCGATATTGTAAGCGCCGTGTAACCAAGCATCTTTTCTAGGTCGTCGTAATCTGAATTTATTTCCCTCAACGCAGCGCTGATTTGCTTTTCAACTTTCTTTGTATCCAGATCAGTTACAGATTTTAGCTCAATGAAAAGTCGTAAATATGTTTTATTGTCTTTGATCTCTTTTCGCGCAACCCATTCGTAGTAATCAAGGTCGGTTTTTTCCAGAGCTTGCCAAATATCTTTTTCTGTGATCAAGGCAAATCCTGCTAAATTTATAATATCGCTATCTCTGGAATAGAACTGAACCTGCGGGAGGTCAATATCCAACTCGTCATCTCTTAGTGAGATTACCTCAAAAAGATCGCCAATCCGGTAGCGTGTGAAGATCCCCCCATGGAAATTAGTGAATACCAACTCATAAACCCCTAGTTCTAATTCGTTATATAGGACTGTTTTTGGTTGATAGTCCGGATCTTCTTTGTTCTTCTTGTGTTCCTCATGAGGAATAAATTCTAGAAAGGCATTTTCACAATAAAATGTCATCCCCTCATAATTCCAGGCTTGCATACACAGCGATCCACCTTCAGTGCAAGCGTACCCTTCCAGAGGCTTTTTACCCCAATAGTATTCAATTTGTTTTTTATAAATGGAAGCGTCTACTCCGCCAGTCATAATACCTTTCAGTTTCCAAATGTCTTTTGGTAATACTTTTCCGTTTTTTATTTTTGCGACAACGTAACCTTTCAACAATCTCCAAATCACGTCTGGCCGGAGCATTTTTGCTGTGAATTTTATTGAACCGGAGCCTTTTTCAAATTGTTCTCCAATTCCAACCAATATGCTCGCAAGTCCGTAGAAAAAATCCAAACCTTCAACCATGGCTAACTTAAATCCAGATTTAATACGGTCTCGAAAGCCCATTTCATCTCCGTCCTTGAGTGAAGGAAGGAATCGCAGTTTCATTTGTTCATCCGCGCTTTTGGAAATTTCTCCTGACATATAAGGGCTTGGAGCTGTTGCCAAAAGAACGGTATCGTTAGGTTCTAATAGAACCTCGCCCTTTTTTGTGCAAGAAGCTAAGATCATGGCACCAGTAACAGATTCGCCAAGGCTGTCAAACATCTCTTTGCTATAAGGAGCCCATTTCCATCTAAAAGTTCCACTCCTACCAGAAGTGTGCGCCCAGGCTACTGGTTCGCGAGGAAGAACATCAGCTTTCTTTTCATCAAGAAGCTCGTGATAATCTTGATATGTCGTAAGGGGCACATTCTTGCGGAACTCCTTTACAGTTTTTGGGATCTTATCCCCCAACAACATACGCCCCATCATGCTGCTTCCTAATAATTCGATCTGTTCCAGGAGGAGGCGTTCCTGAATATCCATGAATTCATCTATACTCAAATCCAGGAAACCCAAATACTTTATCCAGATTTCCTTCTGTCGGCCTTGTTCAATCATGGTATTCAGATCAGTCATCATTCCTCCAGACTATAGGTTGCTTGGATTGTCAAAGGTTCCGGGACCCAACGGTATTTTGAGGAAAGTTTGGTTATTTTGATTTCCTCAAATCCCGCTTTTATCAATTCTTCATTCCAACCTTCAGGTGTTCTTGTGTTGCTTATTGCGACTGATTCTGCCCAGGCACGAGCAGGGTTTTTTTGTAATAGAAAGTATATGAAAACGATCACTCTGGTGATGCCGCGAATAATAGGCAATTCCCAGAAAGGAGAAATGCCTACGTCAATAAATGATAATAAACCACCGGGCTTTAGAACCCGTCTTTTTTCGGACAGCATAAGGGGAATATTCATATGATGAGAAGCCAAACCTGAAAGCACTACATCGAATGACTGCCCGGAAAAGGGAAGAGCCATCGCATCACCACAAATCAAACTGATCAACGCTTGTTTTTCTTCCTTATGTATTTCTTCTTTGCCTTTCCTGAGCATTGATTCGGTGAGATCCAGACCAGCGATGTGAATCCCCGAGTTATTTCCGGCAGCAATTTTTCTGGGGATCACAGAAGTTCCGGTAGCTATATCAAGAATTTTTTGGCCTTCCTTGATAGGAGTTCTTATTACTAGTTCATCTAAAAACCTCTGGTAACTCCAACCCCAGAATTTGTTTAATTCCCAATCAATCGCATCTTCATAATGGGAAGAAAGTTCATTAAATGTATCTTTGATGGCTCGTTTTTCTTTCATGTTTTCTTGAAATTGTTTTTTCAATTTAAAGACTTGATTATCAGCTATGCTGTAATTAATAAACCAAGCTGATTATACTCCTGTTTATTAATGTGTTTTTTTAAAAAAAGATTTCTAGATATAAAATCTGTTCTTATCAACCTCGTCTCTCAGGATCCGCAGCTCTTCGACGCTGGGAGGAGGATTTTCCGTGACTTCATCTGCAACAGAAAGCTCAAAACCTGTGTTCTCGAGAACGTGTTTGACACTAGTCCCTGGCTGGATGGATAATAATTTCATCCGTTTGGAACCTTCGTCATAGCCCAGGATCCCGAGTGTAGTTACTACCCTATATGGGCCGGTTCCTGGAGGTAATCCGGCTTTTTCTCTGGCTCCAGGGCCGGAAAGGTAACCGGGCGTGGTGATGAAATCAACTTTTTCTACAAAGCGAAGCTTATCATGTTTCATGATCGCGATCGTTCGCCAGCAATGGGAACCGACATCGTTACCACCGCCGCTGCCTGGAAGGCGGACCTTGGGATGATCATGGTCTCCTATCACCGTCGAGTTCAGATTGCCATACGGGTCGATCTGAGCCCCACCCAAAAATCCATAATCCACAAACCCTCGTTGAGCGGTTTCGACGATATCCAAGATCCCGGATGCGGCCAGGGCTTTATGGAAGGTGCGGCGCTCGCCAACAGCGAGTGGTAGTTCTTCCAGGATAGCCCCTGTTCCTCCGAATTCAAAGATGCTTACTAGATTAGGAGCATGCATTTTTTGTGCCAGAGCACCTGCCAGCATGGGGATGCCGGTGCCGATAAAGGCAGTGGCATTGTCCTCCATTAACCTGGAGGCCGAGCAGATCATTAATTCATTTGGATTATATTTGAGCTCAGTCATTGGGAAACCTCCGGCACCATGTCCCTTAATTCCTGCAACCGCTGACTGCCGACCAAATCCAGATAATCCTGGTGGTCTTTCAAATCATAAATATATTTCTGGAGATAGGAATGGGTAGTTTCTGGGTCCTTGGAGGCCTCCACCCAGGCCTTAATTTGCGGTTCGTCCCGCTCATATTCATAGCACATTTCCCCAGGATGTGATCCGAAGGGAGCTTCGATCACTGCGTCCACCAGATAGTAGGGAATAATAGTTCGATCGGGCTGCCGGCGAATCTCATCTGTGGGGATGATTTTCTCAGTGCTAATCAGCAGGCGTTTGGAAGCCCGGGCCATCTCAAATGCAAAACCGCTGATACCATCGATCTGGCAATTACCGTATATGTCCGCCCTGTGCACGTGAATTAATCCCACGTCCAGGATCAACGCCGGCAGCAAGGCGATCGGCTCCCCGGTAAATGGATCTTCAACTACTTTGGCTGCACTGTATTTCAGCGTATCTGTTCCAAGCATCGATCGAGTAGGGATAAATGGGACTCCCATGGCTGCAGCTTTAAAACGCCAGGCTATGGCAGCGTTGCTCCATTCCACACAGTGTTCAATTCTCCCGCTTTCGACTTCCCTTCGGAGACAGTTGGAAATTCCGTATACTTCCATGCCGATATAGGTGTGATCCAGGGCTTTGACCAAGCCGGCACCAAGCAGTAGGTCCAGCTCATATACTCCCTGACCGGCCACGCGAAGATCCTTTATATCCTGCCGGATCACTTCATTGATCAATGACTGTGGACAGCGGACAGTGCCGTATAACTCCGTACCGATATAGTCGCCGTCTTTGATGAATTTTGCAACAGCTTCCTTTTCGGTCAAGCGTTTGTCTATCAGGCCCCGTGGTTTAGTCCTGTTGTGCTCCCGGAATGCATTCAGATCGGGGGGCTGTAATAAAACTCCCTTGCCAGATGAGATCACCTTCATTAAATACCTCCTGTTTGGTTTACCAGGACACATTTCAGACCGTTTTATATAAACCAGAAAACCACCAAGCCGCAAGCGGGTTGGGTTTTATAGACTTCTTGTACTTCGAAGCTTGAGGATCATTGATGTAAATCAGGCGCAGCCAGGAACGACAGGCCATTTTCAGTTAATGCCCAGGCTGTCTTATTCAGGGCAATGAATTTATCCATGAAGTTTCCGGTCATAAATTCAAATTCTCCAGCTTCCTCGATCTCTTCTTTATCACGGAAATAATCCAGGATGTCCGATGGGTGTTCGCGGGTTTTGTCAATTGCAGGATCCGCGCCCTCGTGTTTGGCGGAGATATTGGCCACGTGGTCAGCGATCTCAAGTAATTCGTCCCGGCGGTTATAAGGCTGGCGGACAATACTCTTATATGTCTCTGTGATGTGGTGTTCAAAGCGGATAATATCCTCAAACCCCAGATCCTTTCGGAATTGTGCAGTTATTTCCATAGTTCGATTATTTATTGAATTGCTCCAATTGAATCCAATTAACGGGGTTGTGCCGTCATCACGTGTGAAGAGTTTGGCACCCAGTAAAGTCCACAGGGCGGCATAGGGATTATCATTCCCCATATAAACAGAAATCTTAAATTCGTTATTCACACCCAGACGGTGTAGCATATAGCCCAGTAGCACAGTACCAGGATTGATATTTAATACCTGGCGCACGCCATAAGTAGTGTAATAGTACAGGAATTCATCCAGCCAATTCAGTGCATGCTGGTTGGGTTGGCCAACACCACCAAAATAGCCAGTGATCGTTTCAGGGCCACCCAGGTGGACGTTAGAACCATCTGTCCCTTTTGTGTCGAGTGTTTCTACATAACTGGCACCTACAATTTGCATAGCTGCTGCAAAAGCGGCCAAATCGCCATCCTTTTCCTGTTCTTTCATTTGCCGGACCCGGATGAAACGCCCTGGCATTAGCATTTTTTCAGCGATGGCCTTCTCTGCGATCATGCGCACCCAGGGGAAATACTGGCAGGCGCTGATCTCTAGAGTGACTGCAAACTCATCCTTGAATTTGGTCTTGTCAGCTTTGTCACCAAGGACTTTTCTGCGATAATCATCAACAGTGATAAACACCCCGGCTTCCTTTTGCTCCTGGAGCCATTTTATGTCCTCTAGATATTCCGGTTTTGTTTTTTCTACCACAGCCAGTAAGTTGTCCATATCCCTGGCCTGATCTGCTTTGGCATTGATCTCCTCGGGAGTGCCGTATTTTTCAACCACCGCTAGAAAATCGTTGATGACTTCCATGTCCGGGTTTAGGAGGATGTTGTTGATGGTGTCAAGTCGGTCGGGGTTTATTTTTAAACGAGAACGCAAGTCTGTCATAGGTTTTCTCCCATAATAAATTTACTCAGTAATCATTATTCAGTAATTAGTGATCAGATTTGGTTTATTCTATGATCTGGGAACAGAATCAAACTTCAGGTTTCTCGATACAAAAAAGGTCTGCTTTTGCGATCATGCTGCCCAACATCCGGCCAATTTCATGACAGGTTTGGACAATAAGTTGTTCGTCTTCTTTATCTCTGTATCCACAAATATTGGCTATTATTATCCAGTGCTCGGTTTCATTTAACTCAGCAGAAGCATTTGTAAGCATCAAAATGAAATTATTTATATTCCTTCTTTTACCCCATGCCTCTGCTATCTGTGCTCCAACTGACCTGGATGATCGTCTAAATTTGATCGGTTAGTGAATACACCTCCTCTCTTGGGGAATTGTTTTGTTAAATTGAATACTCTCTCCGCTAAAATCACTGATTTAATATATGCGAGCAAGTCTTGGAAAGATCTCGCATACGGAAGCTTATCTGTCATTTCTGTCACCCCCTATTACAAAGTATTAATCGATTTACGACTTACAACTTACTTCTTTTTTTTATTGCTCTTTCCTGGATTGTTACAGTAGCCCAAGGAGATTTGTGTACTCCTCATCATTCATCGTGAACCAATTCTCTTTCTTTGGGAAGGTTTTGTCTTTGACCTCGCTGTTGTATTGAATCAGTCCGTTTTGGAGTACTTCTCCGGCGTTACCGTAGACCTTGGCCATTTTGGGAGTAAATTTGGGGTAGAGGCCGAACATGTCGTGGAAGATCAGCAGCTGTCCATGAGCGTCCGGACCGGATCCTAAGCTCATGATCAGGCAGTCTTTTGCTCGTTCTGTGATGATCTTGGTAACCCGGTCGGGCACCATTTCCAGCAGAATGCAGAATGCGCCAGCATCTTCAAGGGCTTTGGCATCATCAATGATCTCTTTGGCCTGGGCTGCCCCTTTTCCTTGGACCCGGAACCCACCTAAAGCTGCCACACTCTGTGGAGTTAATCCGAGATGTCCTATGGCTGGGATCCCAGCGTTGACAATGGCTCTCATTCGATCTGCCATTACATGACCGCCTTCCAATTTAATTGCATCACAGCTGGCTTCGGCCATGAACCGGCCCGCATTTAGAACCGCGGATTCAACACTTGCCTGGTAGGACATGTATGGCATGTCTCCCACCAGGAAGGCTGTCGGTGCACCACGCCGTACTGCCTGTGTATGCCGGATCATATCATCCATAGTCACCGGGAGAGTTCCATCATACCCGAGCATGGTCATGCCCAAGCTGTCTCCTACTAAGAGCATATCCATTTCGGCCTGTTCCTGGAAATAGGCAGTTGGGTAATCGTAACAGGTTAACCAGGAGATTGGCTCGCCTTTGGCGGCTTTGTCGAAAAGAGTGCGGATGGTGACTTTTTTACGATCGGTCATTGAATTCCTCCAGTGTAGATTGATCCGGGTTATTAGACCCGGGCCATAATGAAAACACCCGTTGAATGAACGGGTGAAATCGAAAAAGGTTTATTTTGGTCAAAGACTTGTTCTTCCAGGACAAATAAAATGATCCTGAAGTAAGTCGTTCGGCAGTGGGAATTTGTCTGGTCCAGCAACATAGTTACATCCTGGTCAAACAAAACGATCTGTGAACAATCATTATTCTACGCTATATCGAGCACGGGGGCAACAAAAACAAGATTCCAGGCATTGCATCTTCTTCGTCGGGATGAAGTATTGTGAAGGATTTGGATCATTTTTTTGTGATATATTTGTGATATATATAACTTGCTATTCATCCTCTTTTTCGTCATAATAATTTCTGTTATGGTGTATTAAGCATAATGAGAGTTATCCTTGATTTTTTAAATTCAAATACTGGTAATATCTCATGCACAAAGGGAGTGGTTTATGACTGCAAAAATAATTGATGGGCGAGCTGTTGCAAAGGAAGTCCGTGATGCTGTGGCCGCTGATGTAGCAGCTATGGTGGCGGAAGGGAAGAACCCACCAGGGTTGGCAACGGTCCTGGTTGGTGAAAATCCAGCCTCACAGGTTTATGTTCGAATGAAACATAAAGCCTGTGAAAAAGCTGGTATCAAATCCATAGGCCACATTCTTCCGGCTACGGCAACTCAGGAAGACGTTGAAAAGATGGTCAAGGACCTTAATGAGGATCCTGAAGTCCACGGCATCCTCGTTCAGCTTCCATTGCCGGATGGGCTAGATGATGAAAGTGTTTTGAGGACAATCAGCATCAACAAGGACGTCGATGGATTCCATCCCCTGAATATTGGACGCTTGGCCCAAAAAGGACGGGAGCCCCAATTTGTTCCTGCAACGCCGGATGGCGTTTTGTATCTACTGAAAAACGCTGGTGTTGAACTTGAAGGTGCCAATGCTGTTGTTTTGGGTAGGTCATTTATTGTTGGTATGCCGGCTGCTTTGCTGCTGGTGAAAGAGAACGCTACTGTCACAATTTGCCATTCTCGAACAAAAAATCTGAAAGAGAAGTGTGCTGAAGCTGACGTGTTGATTGCCGCTGTCGGTCGGGCTGAAATGGTAAAGGGAGATTGGATCAAACCCGGCGCTGCCGTGATCGATGTTGGTACCAATCGAGTGGATGATGAAAGTGTTGAACGCGGCTACAGGCTTGTTGGAGATGTGGATTATAAGGAAGCCCTGGAAGTGGCTGGCTATCTAACGCCTGTTCCCGGTGGAGTAGGTCCAATGACAATCGCCATGCTGCTGCGAAATACTGTCCGCGCGGCCAAGCTTGCAAATGGAAATTAAAAGGACTGTTTTAGCTGAAATTGTCGCCAATTAATTAATAGGAGTGAACTGATGACTTTCGAGAAGAAACCCGTAACCCCGTCTCCGTTGGAATTGCTAGATCCAGTGCCATCGGATATCGATATCGCTCATGCAGCGGTTATAAAGCCGATCAAGGACCTTGCAGATGAGATCGGAATTCTGGACGATGAGCTCGAGTTATACGGTAAATACAAAGCCAAAGTGACTCTTGATATATTGGAACGTCTGAAAGATGTGCCGGACGGAAAGTATATTGACGTCACAGCCATTACGCCTACTCCCCTGGGTGAAGGCAAAACTACTACAACTGTGGGATTGAGCCAGGCCCTGGGTGCCCACCTTGGAAAAAGCGTGTTCACCTGCATTCGCCAACCCAGCCAGGGACCAACTTTTGGTATTAAGGGTGGCGCTGCCGGCGGTGGCTACAGTCAGGTCATACCTATGGAGGATTTCAACCTTCATCTGACTGGTGATATCCATGCCATCACTGCTGCTAACAACCTGGTCGCGGCGGCAATTGATACCCGCATGTATCACGAAAGCCGGCAATCTGATGAGGCGCTTTTCAAACGCCTTTGTCCGGCAGATAAAAATGGAAAACGGGAATTTGCCCGAATTATGTTCCGAAGACTAAAAAAATTTGGCATTGATAAAACAAACCCCGATGACCTGACCGAGGAAGAGTACGGAAAATTCGTACGCCTGGATATGGATCCAGATGCCGTTACCTGGAGAAGGATCGTAGACACCAATGACCGCCACTTGCGAGAGATCGAAATAGGAATTGGTCCCAAAGAAGGTGGACATTCCCGCAAAACTGGATTTGACATCGCCGTAGCTAGTGAGATCATGGCTATCCTCGCTCTGACCACAGATTTGGCCGATATGCGCGAGCGTTTTGGACGGGCTGTTGTTGCTACCAGTAGAACTGGTGAACCTGTCACCATGGATGACCTGGGTGTGGCAGGGGCTGTCACCGTATTGATGAAAGACGCAATTAAACCTACCTTGATGCAGACCGTTGAAGGCACCCCGGTCCTGGTCCATGCTGGCCCATTTGCTAATATTGCTCACGGCAACAGCTCGATCATTGCTGACAGGATCGCCCTCAAACTGGCTGACTATGTTCTGACCGAATCGGGCTTTGGTGCGGATATCGGTATGGAAAAATTCTTTAATATTAAATGCCGTTACTCTGGATTGATTCCGGATGTTGTTGTGCTGGTAGCGACCGTGCGAGCTTTGAAGATGCACGGCGGCGGCCCCAAAGTTACTGCCGGCGCTCCCCTCGACCCTGCTTATGTAACAGAAAACCTGGAACTGCTGGAGAAAGGACTCTGCAACCTGGAAGTCCACATCGAAAATGCCTTGAAGTTCGGCATCACGACAGTGGTTGCGGTAAACAGTTTTAAGGATGACACTGAAGCCGAAGTTGAGATGGTGCGTGAAGCTTCCATCAAGGCCGGCGCCTATAACGCCGTTGTCACCCGCCATTGGATGGAAGGAGGCCTGGGTGCAGTTGATCTTGCCAAGGCAGTAGTTGATGCCTGTGAACAACCGAGTGATTTTAAATTCCTTTATCCGTTGAAGGGCACCTCGATTAAGGAAAAGATCGAGATCATCTGCAAGGAAATCTACGGTGCTGATGGTGTTACCTATGAACCTCTGGCGGAAAAGAAAGTGGAGCTTTACACTAAACTGGGCTTTGATGAATTGCCAATGTGTATGGCAAAAACCCACTTAAGCATGAGCCATGATAGTACATTGAAAGGAAGACCAACAGGATTTACTGTTCCTATCCGTGATATCCGGGCTTCTATTGGTGCGGGATTCTTATATCCACTGCTTGGTACAATGAGTACCATGCCAGGCTTACCTACTCGGCCAGCATACTACGAAATTGACATCGATCCTGAGACTGGTCAGGTGGTCGGTTTATCCTAAATCAACCTTTTGAATTGATTGATTTAGAAGAATAATATGTACATCGGGGCGGTTAGTTGAAAATCTAACCGCCCCGGTTTCAAGCCCCATTACTAAAGGGCTTTTACTGGTAGATTCATTTATTTGATATGAAGGGTGCGATGAAATATCGCGGAACAGAGACATTTCACTGGTGGGAATATTATCATCAATGGCAGCCGCGCGGCGGAGAAGTCATTGAGGAAATTACACTCACTATTTATGTAAATGGTGTTGATTTCGTTTCGATGATGGGAACACCGCTGAACCACGATTGGCTGGCAGTTGGTTTCTTAATGAACGAAGGGATCATTTCAGATCTCGATGAGATCAAAGAACTCAGAATTACAAAAGATGGTTGTTGTATCGACGTCTGGTTGAATACAGATGTAGACCTTCCTAAAAAAATGGTCCTAACTTCTGGGTGTGGGGGAGGACTTACCCAGGAAGATCCCCGGCCCGTAATAGAACCGATGCCAGTGGGTGCCTCATCGGAGCCGAATTTGATCCTCGAGGCATTTACCCACCTGCAAAATAAAGAGAGCCTGTACGCTAAATCCCGTGGAGTTCACGCCGCTGGTTTACTTGACCTTGGAACAGGAAAACTGCTCCAGGTTGCTGAAGATATTGGACGTCATAACGCAATTGATAAATTACACGGAGCTTGTTTGTTGCAGGAA
>Ga0307990_1001398_pt1 | contig 20417 bp, 21 predicted proteins | sample EllFjometagen129_FD_203168 | JGI IMG/M metagenome (GOLD analysis project Ga0307990, IMG submission 203168) | Marine microbial communities from Ellis Fjord, Antarctic Ocean - #129 | ecosystem: Environmental > Aquatic > Marine > Unclassified | place: Southern Ocean | collected 2014-10-08
ACCATGGAACCGACTCTAATGAACTGCTCACTGTCAAACTGCGCTACAAACAGCCGGACGGCGACACCAGCAGCAAACTGGAGTTTCCGCTTAAAGATGGAAACCGGCACTTTGAGCAGACCGACGCGGATTTTCGCTTCGCAACCGCCGTAGCTGGATTCGGCATGCTGCTGCGCGACTCGGAATTCAAAGGCGACCTGACTTACGAGCAGATCCTCAAATGGGCACAAAGCTCTCAGGGCGAAGATGAATTCGGATACCGCAGCGATTGCATCGACCTCATCCGCAACGCCAAGGCCCTCGACCGGTAGTATCAGGTTAATCGTTCAATATTGCAGGACAGGGCTGCAACTCTTTTGTGTGACAGTTCATTATATTGCGACAGGTGCATTCCCAGAATGAATCTCAATATTTAAAATGGACTTCGCCATAGTACGTCATCGGTAACCTTGTAGGACGCGGTTGCCATTCCTTTCAGTCATTGCCGCATGAGAATGCGGCCTCTCTCCCTTCGGTCGAGTCCCGTATTCGGGAGAGAGTGTGCTCCTGCCCATGCGTGGGACACAAGCTCTCGGTATACAGAGACTCGAAGGAGGCCTCGTTATTACGAGGCAACGACGAAGGAGTGGCAACCGCGTCCTACAATGGTTATGTGACAGGTCATTCATGATGCTTGCACACTGCGGACTTCCAAGTATTGGAAGCCTATGGCATAGGCACGCACAGATTTTTCAGAAGTTTGAAAGCCAAAAAATATGCGGTTGAACTTTTGGGACAGCCGGAACTCAGGGTAGCTGCAGGTCCGGCTTTTTCTCTACAGAGCCAGACCCTGCGGAAAAACACTTCCTAAATTCCGGATTTACCCTTGCCGTGCTTGAGTCGCGATCTGCCCTAAACAGTGAAGGTTGTGTGGGCGCGGTAGTAGGCGAGCTCAGCGGCGGAGGCGACGATGTCGTAATAGGCGTCGTGCTGACGCAAGCGACGCAAGTCAGCCTCTGGAAAATATTTTTCGACGAGCGTGGTGTCTTGCTTATCGAATTCTTCGCCGTCGGTAAGGTCGAGCCACTGCACTTTGAGTGCGGAAACATCGAGCAAACGATAATGCAAACGACTGACGAATTTCGGAAAGAATTTACGCGCAAGAATCCAGTCGTTGTGAACGCTGTTGCCAGCCATAAGCGGACGCTTTTTAATGGTCTTGGTCGGCGTGTCACACCAGCGGTCAATAAAGGCCGTGAGTTTTTCATCGATCTCTTCAATCGGCAAAGCACTTTGTGAACGGCATTTTTTGACGAGATCGGGCAGATTTTTCTGCACCCAGGGGCTGAGAGGAACACTCTCATCCGCCCGGATGTAAAAGTTGAGGTCCTCCTCCGGCGGCGTGATCCGCTTGAGGTCTTTATCTGTCAGCATGACAGAGACCTGCAGTAATTGCGCTTCATCGAGGTCCAGCGAGGTGAACTCGGTATCGAACCATACATACGCCGTAGAGGGGATTTTTTTCATCGGGTTATCCATTCAGTAGTTCAACGGTGTCTTTTGCAATGACCAGTTCTTCATCCGTATGAATAACCAGTGCCTTAACTTTTGAATCCGCCGTCGAAATCACAATTTCATTCGCCTCATTGGCTTCATCGTCACAGGTGATGCCCATGTAGCTGAAGTTTGCCAAAATTCCACTGCGGACATGGCGGACATTTTCGCCGATTCCTGCCGTAAAGACGATGGCGTCGACACCATTCAATGCGGCGATATAGGCCCCGATGTATTTCTGAACCCGGTAGATAAACATATCGAGCGCCATACGGCAGTCTTCGTCACCAGCCTCAATCGCGGCGGAAATATCGCGCATGTCACACTTACCGCACAGGCCCATCAATCCTCCTTGCTTATTCATCATCCCACTGACTTGCTCGGAGGTCATATCCTGCGACTGCATGATATAGAGAGGAATGTAGGGATCGAGGTCGCCCGAACGGGTGCCCATTACAATTCCGGCCAACGGCGTGAAGCCCATGGAGGTATCGATAGATTTTCCACCATCAAAGGCAGTAATCGATCCACCATTACCCAAATGACAAGTGATCATCTTCAACTCTTCAACGGGTCTGCCGAGTTCTTCGGCCGCCCTTTTCGCCACATAACCATGCGAGGTTCCATGGAACCCATACCGCCGGATTTTGTGTTTGGTGTATTGCGCTTTTGGCAAACCGTACAGGTAGGCTTTCGGCGGCATAGTTTGGTGAACTGCGGTATCAAAAACGGCAACCTGACGCATATCCGGAATGAGCTTATACACCGCATCGATTCCCATCAGGTTCGGTGGATTATGCAACGGAGCCAATACAGAGTTTTCACGAATCGCTTCGACGACTTCCCCATCGATCAATACAGACTTGGTGAAGTCCTCACCCCCGTGAACCACGCGATGCCCCACACCTGAAAGTTCTTCTAAACTACCGAGCGATCCCATTTCTGCATCAACCAGTAATTCAAAAATTTTCTGAATCGTTTTGGTGTGACTCGGAAGATCGCAATAAATCTGATCGGTTTTGCGTCCCTCTTTTTTGTGGTTAATAAACGAGCCTTCGATCCCGATGCGCTCAGCACCGCCCGCGGCAACTGCGACAAACTCACCGCCATTTTGGACAACGTAAAGTTTGTATTTAAGTGAAGACGAACCTGAGTTGAGAACGAGAATTTTCATTTTTATTCCAGTTTGTTAATTAACTCTCCAATGACTGAATAACGGTGATCGCCACTACACCTATAATATCCTCCACGCTGCATCCTCGCGACAAATCATTAACCGGCTTGCGCAGCCCCTGAAGGATTGGGCCGTACGCCTCGGCACCGCCCAAGCGCTGAACCAGTTTGTAGCCGATGTTTCCTGCGTTGAGATCCGGAAAAATCAGCACGCGAGCCTTTCCGGCGACCGGACTGTCCGGCGCTTTGGATGCCGCAACCGACGGAACAATTGCCGCATCGAGCTGGAACTCGCCGTCCAACTCAATCCCCTGATCCGAAAACTCCTCAGCAATCAACGCCTTCGCTTTGGCCGTCGCATCAACAACCTTATCCACCAGCGGACTACTCGCGGAACCTTTCGTCGAGTAAGAAAGCATGGCCACGGTGGCTGACATATCAAATTGATTCGCCGTCTGGGCACTCTGCACGGCGATTTGAGCCAGCTGATCCGCATTTGGATTTTCAACGAGTCCGGAATCCGAAAAGATATAGGGGACATTGTCGCAAACCATAAAGAAAAGCGATGAGACCATGCCGCCTTTACGGGCCCCTTTAATAATCTGAAGAGCCGGGCGAACTGTATCCGCCGTCGAATGAGCTGCTCCCGAAACCAAGCCGTCCGCTTCTCCGCTTTCAACCATCATCATCCCAAAATAATTGACGTACTTTACCGCGTCCAACGCTTTTTCAGGAGTCATTCCTTTATGCTTACGCATTTCATAAAACGCATCGGCATAGCTCTGTAGCTTGTCCGATGTTTCAGGATTCGCGACAACGATCTCCTCTGGAAGATCTGCACGAACCTCATCTCCTCCCAACACAACAACACGAGCAATCTTTTCCGCCACGATCTGCCGGGCAGCCTCCCGGACCCGGGGGTCGGCCCCCTCGGGAAGAACCACCGTACGAGGATTCGCCTGTGCTCGAGAAATTACTTTTTCAATAAACTCACTACGACTCATTTTACTAAACCTTTACTTTCGCTTCTCTCAAACTAAAAAAGACCTCTAAGCAGTTTGCTAAGAGGTCTTTTTTGTCATCGGCATCTCTCCGATTTACTTATCGGCGGCGACCGGCTCAACGGCTTCCACCCACTCAAGAATCGCCATCTCGGAGGCATCACTCATACGTGGCCCGAGTTTAGTGATCCGCGTGTAGCCGCCTGCGCGGCTGGCATAGCCCGGAGCAATTTCTTCAAACAACTTCTTCACAGAAGCTTCCTGTTTCAATTTGGAAATCGCATTACGGCGTGCAGCCAGCGTTCCCTTTTTGCCCAGCGTAACCATTTTCTCTGCCATCGGAGCCACCACTTTAGCTTTGGACAGGGTGGTTTTGATGCGACGCTCATTGATCAGGCTGCAGACCATATTGGCCAGCATGGAGTCACGGTGTGAGCCGCGACGGCCGAGTTTAACTTTTTTAACGCGATGTCTCATGAGATGTTCCTCTAATTTCTAAATTATTCAAAATCCTTGACTGCCGGATTCAGCAGGTCGGCATCAAAAGTCATGCCAAGCGACAGACCCATATCGATGATTTTCTGCTTAATCTCGTTCAGCGATTTCTTACCGAAGTTACGGTACTTGAGCATTTCGGCCTCAGTTTTCTGTGCCAGCTCACCCACCGTGGTGATGTTAGCGTTGTTGAGGCAGTTAGCAGCGCGAACGCTGAGCTCAATTTCATTAACACTGATATTAAGCTTCTTGCGCAACTCTTCTTTTTCGATATCGATCTGTTTTTCACTCGCTTCGAACTCGATCAGATCTTTGTCATAGCTGACGAAAACGTCGAGATGGTGACGCAGGATCGCAGCGGAGAGTGTCAACGCGTCGTCCGGTGTCACACGACCGTCCGTCCAGATTTCGATAATCAGTTTGTCGTAGTCCAAGCGGCGACCCACACGGCAGTCAACCACGTCGTATTTCACACGGGAAACCGGGGAGAACAATGAGTCGATCGGAATCACACCGATTTCCTGCTCTTCTTTCTTGTTGCCTTCAGCGGGACAGTATCCACGTCCAACGCGCGTTTCGAGCTCGGCTTCAAAGACTCCGTCCACATCCAACGTGCAGATATGGTGGTCGGGGTTGAGCACCTCAATCTTATCACCGACCTGAAGATCGCCGGCGGTCACTTCACAGGGACCTTTTACGCTGATTGTCAGACGCTGAGCATCACGGGTGTACCCCTTGAGCAAAACTTTTTTCATATTGAGAACGATGTCAGTTACATCCTCACGGACGCCCGGCAACGTACAAAATTCGTGCGGTGCACCTTCAATTTTAATCGAAGAGACCGCAGTGCCTTCAAGAGAAGAGAGCAGCACGCGGCGCATGGAGTTTCCGATGGTACGTCCATAGCCAGCCTCGAAGGGCTCAGCGGTAAACATTCCGTAGGTATCGGTGGAAACGGCTTCGTCTTTGACGACCCGTTTGGGCATTTCAAAACGACCTAGTCTAATTGGCATCTTCTTTTCCTCCCAGAACCGTTCATTAACCGGCTCGTATGGTGTTTTATTTATTCGCTCAGATTATACGCGGCGCTGCTTTTTAGGGCGGCAACCGTTATGTGGAACTGGCGTCGTATCTTTAATAGCGGAAACACGAAGTCCAGCAGACTGAAGCGCACGCACTCCCGATTCGCGGCCTGCGCCCGGTCCCTGCACACGGACTTCCACTTCGTTCATGCCGTGCGAGATCGCAGCACGAGCCGCTTCCTGCGCAACGGTGGTCGCTGCAAACGCGGTGCTTTTGCGAGATCCTTTGAATCCGCAACGTCCAGCACTGCTCCACGAGATGACCTCACCTTTCATGTCGGTGATTGAAACAATCGTGTTATTGAAAGTGGTTTTAACGAAAGCAATTCCGTACGGAACATTTTTCGAACCCTTAATTTTGCGCTTGGGCTTAGCGTCCTCTTCTTTGTCGCCTTCAATCGCGGCAAAAATATCTCTATCGCGCTCACGAGTCGGCTTCTTCGCGGCTTTTTTTTCTTCAGCCGGGGCTGCCGCAGCCTTTTCCGTTGCAACAGGAGCTTCTGCCGTCGCAGCAGGAACTTCGACGGGTTTTTCTTCGGTAGCAGGCGTTTCAGCAGCAGGTGCTTCAGCAACAGGCGCTTCAACCGCGGGAGTTTCAACCGCAGCCGTTTCGGCGACTTTTTCTACAGGTTTGGTTTCTTCAGCCATGAATTAATCCTTATTAAATTTATTTCGATGCGATTTTAGCTGCGGAACGTGCTTCTTTACCACGAACGGCACCTACTGTGCGAACCGGACCTTTTCGGGTACGAGCATTAGTTTTGGTTCGCTGGCCGCGAACCGGAAGACCGCGGCGATGACGTGAACCGCGATAAGAGTTGGTGGAAATCAGTCGACGGATATTCTGCGTCACTTCACGACGCAAATCCCCTTCAATGGTATATCCTTCACGGATCACCGCACCGAGCTTCGTTACGTCCTCGTCGGTCAAGTCATCCGCTTTTTTCGCGGGATCCAAACCAGCTTTCGCGATCACTTCGCGGGATTTAGAGAGGCCGAGGCCGTAAACATAGGTCAGAGCGTACTCAAGACGCTTTCTGCCGGGGATATTAATTCCAAGTACACGTGGCATAAATCTGCTCCTTTAGCCCTGACGCTGTTTGTGACGGGGTTTATTCTTATTAATAATGTAAACGCGCCCTTTACGACGAACAATCTTGTCGTCAGCGCTGATTTTTTTAACCGAAGCTTTAACCTTCATAAATTCACCTAAATAATTATCCGCCCTGCACACATGCTGTAAGGCGACATTTCAACCTTCACCCGGTCTCCTTCTTCAGGAAGTTTTTTCTCCCGGTCTCTCACAGCAATATAAGCCGCGAACTTGTGTCCGTTGCCTAATACTGCCCTAAAAGCGTGACCATCTATCGCAGGCTCTAACAGAGCGTCCAGTAAAATAGTCTCTCTTTTGTTCATTTTTAAGAGCGGCTCATCATACAGACCCGCCCCTGCTGCACAAGCCCGAATTAAAAAAAATTCAACTTTCTGTCGAATGGATTTTTTTTCGGCCCCCAAATGCCTGTTTCAACAGCCCGCGCAGGTTCTTCCAGGGATTGGAAAACTTCACCCGATCTCGACCCGAAGCCGTTCGACCTGTTTCATCGCATTCGGTTGCCAATATAGCAAACAGAACTAACGAGACAAGCGAATGCGAGTCGATGTTGCGCAAACAATAGAAGTTCTCTACATTCTCCCCACCATTTTCGAAAGGAACACTCTTATGGCCGGCGAATACATTTATAACCTGCAAAACCTAACCAAACAGCACGATAAGAAGACAGTACTCGACGATGTGACCCTCGCCTTTTTCTTCGGCGCAAAAATCGGAGTAATCGGAGGAAACGGATCGGGCAAATCGAGTCTGCTGCGCATCATGGCGGGCGTGGACACTGAATTCATGGGCGATGTGCAGATCGCCAAACGAGCCCGGATCGGCTACCTCGAACAAGAGCCGCAACTCGATCACTCCAAAACAGTGATGGGCAACGTGATGGAAGGCGTTGCCAAAGCCCAAGCCATGCTCGATCGCTACGACGAAATCTGGGAACTGCTTTCCGGCGATGTTTCCGACGACGAATCCGAGCAACTGAACGACGAAGTGGCTCAGCTACAGGATGTGATCGATACGCAAGATCTATGGAATCTCGATAACAAGGTTGAAATGGCGATGGATGCCCTGCGCCTGCCACCAAGTGATTCCCCCGTCGAAAAGCTTTCTGGCGGGGAACGCCGCCGCGTGGCACTCTGCCGTCTGCTAATCTCCAACCCCGATGTAATTCTGCTCGACGAACCGACCAACCACCTCGACGCCGAATCAGTGGCGTGGCTGGAGGAATATCTTGTTCGTTTCACCGGCACACTGATTGTGATCACCCATGACCGCTATTTCCTGAACAACGTCACCGAGTGGATCCTCGAACTCGATGCCGGTCGCGCTTGTCCTTATAAGGGAAATTACGAAGCCTGGCTCGAACAGAAGCAGGCGATCCTCACCACGCAGAACAAGCAGTCAGCCTCGCGCAGCAAAGTACTGGCCCGCGAGCTAGAATGGGTACGCGCCAATCCGTCCGGCCGCCGCGCCAAAAGCCAGGCGCGTATTAAAAACTACGAAAAACTCGCCGCCCGGGAAGTCGACACCCGCGACGAAAGCGTCGAAATCCAGATTCCCTCCGGTGAACGGCTCGGCAATCTAGTCGTACGCGCCAACGGACTCACCAAACACTATGGCGAACGCATCATTATGGATAATGTCAGCTTCGACCTGCCGCCCGGCGGCATTATCGGCGTAATCGGCGGCAACGGTGCAGGGAAGACCACCCTCTTCCGGATGATCACCGGACAAGAGGAGCCGACCGGCGGCAGCTTAGAGATCGGCCCGACCGTCAACCTTTCCTACGTCGACCAAAGCCGCGATGACCTGAACCCGGAAAACACCATCTACGAAGAAATCTGCGGCGGCAATGATTGGATCGAGCTCGGCGACAAGCGCATGAACGGCCGCGCCTACTGCGGCAAGTTCAACTTTAAAGGCGGCGTACAGCAAAAACCGGTCGGCGTACTCTCCGGCGGAGAACGCAACCGCGTTCATCTGGCTAAACTGCTGCAGCGCGCCGGCAACCTGCTTCTACTCGACGAACCGACTAACGACCTCGACGTGACCACCCTGCGCGCACTCGAAGAAGCCCTCCTAAGCTTCGGCGGCTGCGCCGTAGTCGTTAGCCATGACCGCTGGTTCCTCGACCGCATCGCCACCCACATCCTCGCGTTTGAGGGCAACAGCAAAGTCACCTGGTTCGAAGGCAACTACGAAGCCTACCACGAAGAGCGCCGCCGCCTCTACGGCGACGAAGCCGACAAGCCCCATCGCGTCAAATTCCGGCCCGTCAGCCACCACTAGGAATTGTAGGAAGTGGGACGTGGAATGTAGGAGGTGGAGCACAATATCCGAGCGTGCTCAAACGCGCCCGGAGGTCGCGTTCCACCTCAGCGTTTCCAACGTTTGGAAGCCTATTGCATAGGCGCGCACAATTTTTTCCAACCATTGGAAAAAAAAGCGAGCCCCAACGCAGTTGGTTCCAAACATTGGAAAAACAAAGCGAACCCCAACGCAGTTGGTTCCAAACATTGGAAACAAAAAAAAGCCCCCTGCTTACGCAGAGGGCTTTCGGAATCCGTGCTCTTCAATTACATGAAGAGCATGTCTGCATAACTGGGCATCGGCCAGAGATCAGTCGGAACAATGGCTTCGAGCGCGTCAGCGGCGGCGCGAACTTCGTTCATGGCTGCGATCTGTGCTTTCGCACCTTCCGCCGCATCGAGAACCGCAATAGAGGCAACCACTTTTTCGAGCAGTGCAGACATTTCGTCTGCCAGTCCTTTGACAGCCGCAACGGCTGAGTATTCGGTGATCGCAGTGACTGCGGCCGGGATGATCATCGTTTTGGCGATGTCAGCGGCAGTGCCAGCTTCGATCTTGATGATCATCTCGTACACTTCCACGTAGATGTTGTAACGAGACTCAAGCTCTTGATTGCTCAATACGTTGTACTTAGCGAAAAGGTTTTTCGCTTTGTCGGTGGTGAGCGCCTCAAGCGACTCTTCGGTATCAATGAGGTTCGGCAGGCCGCGCTTGGCCGCTTCTTCGAGCCATTCGTCGGTGTAGCCATCGCCGTTGAAGAGGATGCGTTTGTGCTCTTTGATGATTTCCGCGAGGACTTCCTGCAGAGCCGCATTGAATTCCTTGCCTTCCGCAACAGCAACTTCCAGTTTGGTGCAGATATAGTCGAAGGACTCGGCAACAATCGTGTTGAGCACGACATTGGCTCCGGCAGGGCTCTGATTGGAACCCACCGCACGGAATTCGAAACGATTGCCAGTGAAGGCAAACGGCGAAGTACGGTTACGGTCGGTGTTGCCACGTGGCAGCTTCGGCAGCAGGTCAACACCCAACTCGATCTGTCCGCCGTCTTTGGAGCGGCTGGCTCCACCGGCTTCGATCTGGTTGACGATGTCGGTGAGCTGATCGCCAAGGAAGATGGAAACAACCGCCGGGGGCGCTTCGTTTGCACCGAGGCGGTGATCGTTACCCGCCGATGCCACAGAAACGCGCAGCAGGTCAGCGTGGATATCGACGGCCTTCATGAGCGCACAGATGATGGTCATGAACTTAGCGTTTTCGTGCGGGTTGTCGCCCGGTTTTAGCCAGTTTTTCCCATCGGGACCCGTGATGGACCAGTTGTTGTGTTTACCGGAACCGTTGACACCGGCGAACGGTTTTTCGTGCAACAAACAGGCAAAGCCATGCTTTTCGGCCAAAGTTTTCATCACTTCCATCGTGATCATATTATGGTCGACGGAAACATTGAGCGTTTCAAAAACCGGAGCCAGTTCGAACTGGGACGGGCAAACCTCATTATGACGGGTTTTGGCCGGAACGCCGAGCTTCCAGAGTTCACGATCGAGATCAGCCATGAAGGCGGCAACGCGCGGCTTAATGGCACCGAAGTAGTGATCATCGAGCTGCTGGTGTTTGCTGGCGGGTTTGCCAAAGAGCGTGCGGCCGGTCTGGATCAGGTCGGGACGCGCGGCGTAGAGCTCTTCGTCGATCAGGAAGTATTCCTGCTCCGAACCGAGAGTGGCCTGAGCCATAGCATCGCCGCAGTCGATTCCGAAGAGTTTTCCGAGCCGAACGGTTTGTTCGGAGAGCACTTTCATGGAACGCAAAAGCGGAGTCTTTTTGTCGAGCGCTTCCCCGTGGTATCCACAGAAAACGGTCGGAATGCAGAGGGTGGCTGCGTCAGCTTCGCCGTATTTGATGAAGGCGGGGCTGGTCGGGTCCCAACCGGTATAACCGCGGGCTTCAAAGGTGGCGCGCAGGCCGCCGGACGGGAAGCTGGAGGCATCGGGTTCACCCTGGATGAGCTCATCACCCGAGAAGGTTGTTACGATTCCACCCTTAAAGTCAGGGAAGATGAAGGAGTCATGTTTTTCGGCGGTTGCACCGGTAAGCGGTTGGAACCAATGCGTATAATGGGTGGCATCTTTGCTCATGGCCCACTCTTTCATGGCCTCCGCCACTTCATCCGCGATACTGGCATCAAGTTGTTTGCCGCTATCAATCGTTTCTTTCAACGATTTAAAGGTCGCATCAGAAAGATGCGCCCGCATTGCCTTCAACCCGAAGACGTTTTCGCCAAATATTTTTTTAGGATCTACCATTTTGTTCTCCTTGCGCCGTGCGCTTTCTCGTTAAACCAAATTCACATGTCTTGCAACTCATCAGAAATCGATGAATAAGACTCTACGAAGCAATAACTATGCCTCCATAAAATTGTGCAGGAAGCTTATTCGCAAAACATTAGATAATAGCATGTTACAAAAATATAACCCAAAAGGAGCGTCACCACAAAACTAGAATTTAAATACAAAAACGTGCTTGTTATCTCGCCGGCAATACAATTTTGTCTACGCCGGTCTTATTTGGTCAACTCACGAATTTCTTTTTCCAGAGCGGCCACCCGTTTTTTCAATTTCGGCAACAGGGCAACCGACGCCAAACTTCTTCTATATTTGCTCGCGGGAACGGCCGGCATCCCCATGAGATATTGGCCGGATTCAGCATCTTTGGTGACGCCGGTTCTTCCGCCAATGACTACATCGGAACCGACGTGAACATGGCCTGCGACAGCCGACTGCCCGGCAATAATGGTTCGATCCCCTAGGGAACAGCTCCCAGCAAGAGCGACCTGAGCAATGACGACTACGTTCTCACCGATCGTCACGTTATGAGCAATTTGCACCAAATTATCAATTTTGGTTCCGTTCCCGATGGTGGTCTTTCCGAAGCGCGCCCGATCCACCATCACATTCGCACCAATCTCCACATCATTGCCGACCTGCACAATTCCGATCTGAGGAATTTTTGTCCGGACACCTTTGTCATCAACGGAATAGCCGAAGCCATCACTGCCGAGAACCGTTCCGTTATGGATGATGGTCCGATCGCCAATAATGACAGATTCCCGCACGGAAACCTGAGGGTGAAGAAAACTATCTGCTCCGAGGCAAGCCTGCCGGCCGATATAGCATTGGGCTGAGACCACGGTATGGGCACCGATTTTGACACCGCCTTCTATTACGCAAAGCGGGCCGATGCTGACGCCCTCGCCCAGTTCCACATCATCTGCTACAACCGCGGACGGGTGAACGCCCGGCTCGGGTGCGGGAGGCGGTGTATAAAAAAGAGACGCTGCCTGAGCAAAGGCGGCGTCCGGATTCAGCGAATGAACCAGCACGGCGGGGCAATCACTGTCCCAGTCCTCCGAAACAATCACCGCACCGGCTTTAGTGGAAGCGGCCAGCGACGCATATTTGGGGTTGGATATAAAGCTGATCTCGTCGATAGCCGCCTCATGAATGCCCGCCACAGCTCCGATTTCGATGTCTCCATCGCCTTCGAATGTGCCTCCAATTTTTTCAACTAGTTCAAACAACTTCATTCTGTTTTCGAAGCCTCTTCTTTCACTTCTTCGGTGGCCGTTTCATCATCAAATAGATCACCACCGCCCTCCATGACATCCGGACGTTTGCTGTTTAGCATCGCTAAAATCTCCTGACTGATGTCCACATCAGAGTGCGTATAAAGAAACACACCAACTGCGGCCTGACGTTTTGAGCTGTCAATTACCGCCAGAAGCCCCTCCTGCTTGGCATACTCAATAATCGACCCGCGGATCTCGTCCATGATGGTCTTACTCATCCGCGAAACCTGCATTTGCATCTGCTGTTGACGGCGGCTGAGAAACTCGGTGATTTCTTTCTGTTTCTCTTGCAACTCCAATACACGCTCCTCGTAAAGTATCCGCTTTTGGTCGCGGATCTCCTGAGAAAGAGTGACATCGCGAGCTTCTTTCTTAAGCGCATCCACCTCATCGCTTACAAGGGTCATTTCATCCGTCATGATCAGACGTTCTGCCTCAATATCTTTCTGTTGCACATCCATTCTGGACTTTGCCAACTGGGTCTTATAGAACTCATTAAAAACAAGCTCCAGATCCGCAAACACGATCCGCTCTGCGGCCACAGCCGTTCCGGCGAGTAAAAACAACGCAACCCCAAGCATAAACAGTTTTTTCACGACAGATTCCTCTCTTTAGTTAAAATGTATATCCCAGCTGGAAATTCCACCGGGGTGACGCATCTTCATTATCTTCATCGGTCAGGTGCGGAAAGGCGTAATCCAACCGCAGCGGAAACATCGGTAAGTCGAAACGGGCTCCGAATCCGTACGAGGAGTTGATCTCCGGATCAAAGAATTCCAGCGTATCGAGCGAGACCGCTCCTAGATCGTAGAAGACGGCTCCGCGGATCTTACTCCACAACGGGACCGTGTACTCAACACTTCCAAAACAGCTGCTTTTCCCACCATAGGGCTCATTATCATTTTTGGAATCACGCGGGCTGATATCACGATACTCAAACCCGCGAAGGGAGCGCGGTCCGCCAAGAAACAGCCGGTCAAAAATTGGGACCTCTTCAGAGCCATACGAATCCACCGTACGTAGTTCCCCTCTGACGTTCAACACATGCTCTTTCCAGAGCGGCCAGAACTGGGAGGATTTGGCTTCGAAGGAAATGATCTCGGTGTCGCCGCCCAGTGGCCCCCCGGAGAACTCCACCGTGGCGGAACTGCGATTCCCACGGGTGGGGATAAAGAACTGATCACGCGTATCACGAGTGATACTGCCCCCGATCGTTGATTTCGTTCGACTCCCCTCTTCCTTAGCAATAAAAGAATTGGCTGGCGCTGTAACATCATAAACATCAAAACTTTCAAGGGAGTAGCTCACTGTTCCGCGCACAAACGCGCTGAGAGGTTTGCTGAGCGAAAGGCGCCCGCCGACAGTCAACAAATCGTAGTCATCACTATAGTAGCGGGCATCTTTATGATAAAGGTCGACGCCCAGAGCCAGTTTCCGGTCACGGAACCAGGGCTCAACAAACGAGACTTCAAGGTCATTACGTTCCGAACCGGCCTGAACGCGAACCTTCACCTTCTGCCCGTCACCGACCGGAGGCCAGCGTTTGATATCAAAGTTTCCATGCGACACTTCCATAAACCCAACGACGCTGTCGACGCTGGAGAATCCAGCTCCGACGAGGAAGCTGCCCATGGACTTTTCTTTCACATCAAAACTCAAGTCATAGGTGTTGGTTCCCTCGGCCGGGAGATAACTGCTATCGACGGTTTCAAAGTACCCGAGGTTTTTAAGCCGACGCTCACTAGTTTCCACTTTCTGCTGATGAAACAATTCGCCGGGAGCAACCGCCAATTCACGGCGGATTACTTCATCGCGGGTCTTCTCATTCCCGCGGATATCAATCCGGTTGATTCTACCCAGCGCCCCTTCGCTAACACGAAAAATTACATTCGCCTCCAGCGATACGGGATCGGTCTGAATGACCGGTTCCACCCGAGTGCGGATATAACCCCGGTTTCCGTAATAACGCGTAACGGCTGCGGCAGCTGAATAAATTGCGGCCTTAGAGGCAATATCGGCCGACTTCAGGCGGATCTGCTTTTCGAACTCCGTCGACTCAAACAGCTCAACCCCGTCAAAGGCAATCGTTCCAATGCGATATTGTTCTCCCTCTGTAACGCGATAAGTTAGCTTGAGACGACCGCGCCCCAGACTGTCTGCGTCGGGCGAGGCCACTTGGACATCCAAAAACCCGCGATCGAGATAGAATTTCTCCAGAGTCGCCACATCTACGTCAATGACTTCCGGGCGATAGGCACCAAACCAAGGAGTAATCCAAAATGTTTTCTTCTGATTAAGCAGCTTTTTGAGTTCATCGGTCTCAAAGCGGCCCGCATTTTTTCCTGGATCCCCGTTGCCGGGAATCAGTTGTTCGAAGAAGCGACCGGTCCGCGCCAGACGGCTGTCGCTCAGAAAACGATCACCGACCATGTTGATTTTTTTAACCCGGAGCTTTTCCCCCTCGACCACCGTAACCAGCAGATCAGCGGCGGCGGTTTCCTCCGCAGGAGTCAGCGTCCAGGAAACGGAAGCGTCCGGATATTTATTCTTCCGGCAGTAGGCCTCCACCTTCCGGACTTTTTCCCCCACAATCGCTTCATCAATGTAGTCACCCAGCTCGAGCTCCAGCTGGTTTTTAATTTTGCGGTTACCGATCCCCTTCGCGCCGTCGATTTTGATCTTCCGCAACCGAAGTCTGGGTTCCACACTGTAAACAAGGGTCAAATTTTCAGCATCCTGCTCAACAAACGCACGCACATAGGAAAAGCGACCGGATCGGCGCAGGTTGTCGACATCCAGAGCAACGGCGGAATTAAGCTCCGTTTCATTTTCCACCATCTGACCGGCACGCAGAGAGGTATAGGCGCGCACAAAGGAGGGATCGAGTGCAGTCTTCTCCAGATTTTCAATCCGGATGTTGTCAATGGTAACGGCGGCCCATCCGGTGGCGGAGAGGAGGATTCCAACAATAAACAGGCTTACAAATCGGTTTGTTTTTCTCGTCATAAGCTCTTTCTATTCCATTTCATCGGCCATATGCCGCGTATCGCGATCCTCAAAGCGGGTAAATTCCTTGAAGAAGTTCATTTCAACGCTTCCGGTCGGTCCGTTACGGTGTTTGGCAATAATCACCTCGGCCAACGGGTCGTCTTCATCCACATCGCCCTTGTGCGCATCATTAAATGACGGACGGGTCAACAGCAGTACAACGTCTGCATCCTGCTCAATGGCACCGGAGTCGCGCAAGTCAGAAAGCCTGGGTTTTCCGTCGCGGCCGCCCTGCTCCGGCGCGCGGCTGAGCTGACTAAGAATCAGCACCGGAACGTTCAGGTCTTTAGCCAACTTTTTGATGCTATTCGAAATCGAGGCGGTTTCCTGCTGCCGGCCGTCACGCATACGCCGTTTGTCGTGCAGGAGCTGGAGATAGTCGATTATAATCAAATCAACTTTGTAGAGCCGCTTCATGCGGCGCGCGCGCGAACAGAGATCCATCACGTCCAACCCGGCGGCATCGTCGACCACGATCCTGGCTTTGCCAAGCTGGTCGGCGGCGCTGACGAGTTTGGCATGGTCAGAATGGTGGATCTGATCGCGCCAGGCAGGGATCCGAGCCCTACTGAAAAGCATGCGTCGCACCAGCTGTCCTTGCGACATTTCTAGGCTAAAAACCCCGATCGATGCCGGCTCATGTTCCTTATTTTTCCCAAGCGCAGCATTTTCGGCGATATTCATCGCCAGAGAGGTTTTCCCCATGGAGGGACGGGCGGCGAGCACGATCATATCCGTGGCGTGAAGCCCCCTCAGTTTTTTGTCGAGCCCGACATAACCGGTCGGCACACCGTAGGACTGCTTGCCGTCGATTTTCGACATCGTTTCATTCACGGCCTCTTTCCAGTCCTCGGTCTTGCTGACCTGCTGGCCACTCAGATCGAAGAATGCCGATTCGGTCCGGTTCAAAATGGTTTCGGCATCCTCATCGGTTTCGGTGTAACAGCGATCGATGGCGGATGTCGCTTCGTCGATGATATTGCGAAGCAGGTGTTTCTGGCGCACAAAGCCGATGTAATATTCGGCATGGGCGGCGGTCGGGGTGCTGTCAATCAGCCCCTCCAGAAAAACATAGCCGCCTACAGAATCGAGGCGGCCGTTTTGTTTAAGGTGCTCACCCACCGTGAGCAGATCCACGGCTTTTCCGGTCTGCGTCATCTCCTGAAGCTGTTCGAAGAGATGCCGATGGGCCGGAACGTGGAACGAATCGGCGGAAAGCAGGTTGTCCGAGCAAAGCTCGATCACTTTTTCTGAATCGATCAGAGCGGAGCCGAGAACCCCCCGTTCGGCCTCCTCGCTATAGGGCGGAAGACGATATCCGCTCTGATCGGCAGAACTCATTCCTCAACGATCCATACCTTCAGTGACGCCTTCACTTCCGGATGGAGGCTGATTTCAACATCAAACACACCCAGCTCATGTAGAGGGGCAGCGAGTTTAATCTGTTTACGTTCAAGCGTTACATTCTGCTCCGCCAGTTTCTCCAGAATCTGGACGTCCGTCACGGAACCGAACAGTTTGCCGCCTTCGGAGGTTTTCACCGCGATTGTGCAGGAAAGGTTCGCAAATTTCTTTGCCAGCTCTTCCGCAGCAGACTGATCTTTCTTCATGAGCTCAAGGCGCTCAATCCGTTTTTTCTCAATCTGGCGTTTTTTGCCTTCGGTCACTTCCGATGCGATTCCGCGCGGGAAAAGGTAATTGCGAGCGTAGCCATCAGCCACTTTCACCACATCGCCTTCAATACCCAGACCGCTCACCGCATCCATCAATAAAACTTCCACAGCCATTGTCTTCTCCTCTGAATTCTTTTTAGCGCACAAGACCCATCACGCGCGCTCTGCGGATAGCCCGCTTAACCTCACGCTGTTGCTTAGAACTCACGCCGGTATAGCGCTGCGAAAGAATCTTTCCGCGCTCGGTCATGAATTTGCGGAGCAGTTCAGCATCCTTGTAATCGATCTCGGTTACACCTTCGAGAGGGCGGCCGCTCATCTTTTCTTCTTTATTATTCCCCATATAAGCCATTTTTATATCCTTTCCTTATCAAAACGGAATGTCTTCATCATTGCCGGTCGGTGCGGGCGGGGCTTCCGGTGCCGGAGCGGCACTGCCCGGCGCATCCGCCGTATCAGAACGTTTCGGTGCGCCGAGAAACTGGACTCGGTCCGCACGCACACGCAGTTTACTACGCTTTTCGCCCTGTTGGTTTTCCCACTGGTCGAGTTTCAGACGGCCTTCCACAAACACCGGCGACCCCTTATAGAGGTATTCGGCGCAGGTTTCAGCCTGCCGGGCCCAAACTTCCACATCCACAAAAACAGTGCTTTCGACGGTTTCGCCGGCTTTGTTTTTATAGGTTTCGTTCACGGCCAACCCGAGGTCGCCCACCGCCGTTCCGGAAGGCGTATAACGCACTTCAGGATCACGGGTCAGGTTGCCCATCAGGAACACTCGATTCAATGTCGACATTTTACGCCTCCTGCGCTACGTCCGACTCTTGCTTTTTCACAAACTGCGAACGAAACACATTCGTAGCAAGCTTCAGGCGCAGTTTAAGCGCTGAAATTTTCTCGCCGTCGAGACGGAACATGATGATCGCGTAAATACCCGCTTTTTTCTTCTTCATGGGACGCGCGAATGAGCGCTTTCCAAGGCGAGTTGTGCTCTCGAGCGAACCGTCGAGCTTTTCGAGCTCCACTTTCACCGCATCGATTGCCTGGTCCAGCTGTTCTTCATCCAGCGTTTCCGGGAAAATAAAAAGTCCTTCGTACAATGCTTCCAATGTCTTTCTCCTTACTCCTGTATCCTCAATTAAAAACGTTCATCGCCCATGCGATGCCCTCTTTGCAGGCGCTCTCCGCAGCATCCGCCGCGCGCCCTACCACCCCATCCAGATCCCGCTGTTCTTTAGCGGAAAACAGACCCAAAACATGATCTGAAAGCGACACCCTATCAGGTTTCTTTCCAATTCCAACACGAATCCTACCGAAAGCACCGTCCCTCAACACATTTAAAATCGACTGCACACCGTTGTGCCCACCGGCCGATCCCTTTGCGCGAACGCGCAACCGACCCCATTCCAGAGCCGTATCATCAAATACAACTAGCAAATCTGCCGGCGTACCTTTTCCTTTACGAACAATCGGCCCGACGGCCGCCCCGCTCCGGTTCATATACGTCTGCGGCTTCACCAGCCAAATTTTTTCTCCGCCAATCGTTCCTTTCGCAATACTGGCGGGATACCACCAGCTTTTGCGAAAAGAAAGGCCGTTCCGGGCTGCGAGTTCATCCAGAACCATAAACCCGATATTATGGCGGGTCATTTCATATTCCCGCCCCGGATTTCCAAGCCCGACAATACACTTCACTCAAACGGCCTCCAGGAAAGCAGAACTTACTCCGCTCCCTCTTCTTTCTTTTCAGTAATCACTTCCGGCCCGGCGCCTTCGACACCTTCTTCGTCTTCATCCCCATCTACTGCCACACGCGGTTGCAGCACAGAAGCGACGGCGGTATCGCCATCCAGCAAAATTTCATATTTCGACGTATCGATCGCGATCTCTTTAACCGTCAGCACATCGCCGAGCATGAGTGTGCTCACATCCACTTCGATTTTTTCAAGGATATCACTTGGCAGGCATTCGACCTCAACCGAGTAGAGCGTGTGGTCAAGAACACCGCCTTGGGTTATCACCCCTTCGGCCTCACCGACCAGTTCAATCGCAATCTGAACCTTGAGTTTTTCTGTCAGCGACACTTCCTGGAAGTCGACATGCAGAATATCGCCGGAAAGCGGCGCGTGCTGAACATCTTTCAGCAAAACCGATTCATCTTTTCCGTCGAGCTTAATAGCGACCATCATCTGCTCACCGGCATGGTGATGCAGCATCAGCTTAAACTCATGCTGCGGCAGGCTCACTTCGCGGGCTTTGCTCCCGTTACTATAAATAACACCGGGAATCAGGCCGGCGCGGCGCATACGGCGCGCATTGGATGAACCCTTCTCGTCCCTGCTCGTTACAATTAATTTCGCGTCCATAATTTCCCGTCTCCTCTACGTAATTTCAAAAAGTGATGTCACCGAACTGTTGGTATGAATCCGTTTAAGTGCCTCGGCCAACAGCTCTGCGACAGACAACACCGTCACCTTACTTCCCACATCACAGCGTTGCGGCACGCTGTCCGTAACCACCAGTTCCTCGATCGGTGAATTCTCGAGCCGCTCCACGCCCATACTATTGAGCAACGAGTGGCTCACTGCGGCGCGGATAGAAGCTGCACCAGCATCCACCAGCATATTAGCCGCCGCGACCAGCGTGCCCGCGGTCGACGTCATATCATCCACTAGCACCGCATGGCACCCCTTTACATCTCCTACGAGATGGGTGGCTTCCACATTTTCAGCACTCTTACGCTCTTTGCCAACCACCGCAACACCCGCGCCGAGCAACTCAGCATAGGCGGCAGCTTGTTTCATCCCGCCGGTGTCCGGCGATACAACCACAAGATTTTCCGGTGTTTTTTCGCGTAAATACTTCACAATCACCGGTGCCGCGTAAAGATGATCCACCGGGATATCAAAAAATCCCTGAATCTGCTGTGCATGCAAATCCATTGTCAAAAGACGGTTGGTGCCGGCCGCGACCAAAAGATTGGCGACCAGTTTCGCGGTAATTGGAACGCGCGGCTGATCCTTTCGGTCCTGACGCGCATAACCGTAATAAGGAAGAACCGCGGTAATGCGATTGGCCGATGCGCGCTTACAGGCATCGATCATAATCAGCAATTCCATCAAGTTATCATTCGGCGGAAATGACGTCGGCTGAATGATATAAACATCCATTCCGCGAATGTTTTCCGTGATTTTCACGAAAATTTCGCCGTCCGGGAACTTACGAATTTCGGCTGCGCAAAGCTCCGTACCGGCCGCTTTGGCAATCCGTTTCGCCAGATCCTGATGTGCTGTTCCTGCTAGAATTTTCACAATTTCTATTCCTTACTATAAAGGCGTCGTTTTTTTCCCCAAAGTGGATTTTGCCCGACCA